>Ga0180302_10000749_pt1 | contig 14882 bp, 6 predicted proteins | sample GuaBasSediGuay17_FD_121794 | JGI IMG/M metagenome (GOLD analysis project Ga0180302, IMG submission 121794) | Subseafloor sediment microbial communities from Guaymas Basin, Gulf of California, Mexico - Guay17, Core 4571-4, 12-15 cm | ecosystem: Environmental > Aquatic > Marine > Hydrothermal... | reverse complement strand
ATTTTAGACGAGAAAAAAAAGAAGGATGGCCTATTCCTTATATTGCTTGGAAGCCTTTAAGTGAAGATAAAGATTTTAATTTAAAGAAAAAAACAATTGAAAGATATGAGAAAATAGCCCAAAAGTACTATGGCAGTGAAATATAATCCCAAAAAAATTGAAAAAAAGTGGCAAAAATTTTGGGAAGAAAAAAAGATATTTAAAGCTTCAGACATTTCCAAAAAGAAGAAATTTTATGTTTTGGATATGTTTCCTTATCCTTCTGGTGCTGGACTTCATGTTGGGCATCTCAGAGGATATATTGCTACAGATGTGATTGCTAAAAAAAGAATGATGGAAGGGTTTAATGTTTTGCATCCAATGGGATGGGATGCTTTTGGGCTTCCGGCCGAAAATTATGCCATTTCTCATAAAATTCATCCCGAAGTTGCTGTAAAAAGAAATATTAAAAGATTTAAAAAACAAATCCAAAATGTAGGGCTTGGATATGATTGGTCAAGAGAAATAAATACTACTGATCCAAATTATTATAAATGGACTCAATGGATTTTTCTTCAGATGTTCAAAAGAGGATTGGTGCTTGAATCTTGGGAGCCAGTTAATTGGTGTCCAAAATGCAAGACAGGCCTTGCTAATGAAGATGTGGAGGAAGGAAGATGTGAAAGATGTGGAGAAAAAATAGAGAAAAAGCCCTTAAGGCAATGGATAATTAAAATTACAAAATATGCAGAGAGACTTCTTTCTGATCTCAAGCTTTTAGATTGGGAAGAAGAAATAATTGAACAGCAAAAAAATTGGATTGGAAAGAGTATAGGAGCTGAGATAAAATTTAAGATTTTTAAAGAAGGTGAAAAGAAAAAGTTAACTCAAATAACTATTTTTACTACTCGGCTTGATACCATTTTTGGATGCACATTTTTAGCCATTGCTCCAGAAAAAGTTGAACCGCTTTTGCCTTGGGTTTTAAACAGAGACAAGGTAAAAGCTTACTCAAAAGAGGCTCAAAGAAAATCTGAAATTGAAAGAAGCGAAGAGAAGAAAAAAACAGGAGTAAAGCTTAAAGGAATAGAAGCCGAAAATCCATTTACTGGAGAGCGAATTCCTATTTTTGTAGCTGACTATGTCCTGCCTCATTATGGAAGCGGAGCTATAATGGCAGTTCCTGCTCATGATGAGAGAGATTATGAATTTGCCAAAAAGTTCTCACTTGAGATAAAAGAGGTAGTAAGACCAAGAGATAAAAAAGAAAAGTCTTTACCTTTTGTAGAGGATGGAATTTTAATAAACTCAGGAAAATTTTCCGGACTTTCTTCAAAAGAGGCAAGAGAGGAAATGCTTAAGTGGGCAAGAAAGAGAAAAATTGGAAAGAAAGCAATTTATTATAAAATGAGAGATTGGGTCTTTGCTCGCCAAAGATATTGGGGAGAACCAATTCCTCTTGTTTTTTGTGAGAATTGCAAAAAGAAAATTGAAGCTGGCAGAAAAAAAGGGTTTAACAAAGGAGAGCTTTTAAATCCTGGTTGGATTGCTATTCCCGAAAAAGACCTTCCAGTGAAATTGCCCAAAGTTAAATATTACCGACCCACCGGCACAGGCGAATCTCCTTTAGCAAATATTAAAAAATGGGTTAAGACAAAATGTCCAAAATGTGGAAGTGAGGCGAAAAGAGAGACTAACACTATGCCTCAATGGGCTGGCTCTTGCTGGTATTATCTTCGTTACATTGATCCCAAAAATGATAAAGCTCCCTTTTCAAAAAAGAAAGAGAAATATTGGATGCCGGTTGATCTTTATGTAGGTGGAGCTGAACATGCTACAAGACATCTTCTTTATGCTCGTTTTTGGCATAAATTTCTTTATGATATAAAAGTTGTTTCGACAAAAGAACCGTTTAAAAAGTTAAAACATGTAGGAATTATTCTAGCTGCTGATGGAAGGAAAATGAGCAAAAGATGGGGAAATGTTGTCAATCCTGACGATGTAGTTAAAGAATATGGAGCAGACACTTTAAGACTTTATGAAATGTTTATTGGGCCTTTTGGTGAAAAAGCAGCCTGGAAACCGGATGCGATTATAGGAATGCGAAGATTTTTAGAAAAAGTTTGGAAATTAAAAGAAAGAGTAATAAAAAAAGAAAAAGAAATTTCTAAAGATTTGAAAATAATTCTTCATCAGACAATAAAAAAAGTTAGCGAAGATATAGAAGAGTTTAAGTTTAACACTGCCATTTCCCAACTTATGATTCTTTTAAATGCTCTTGAAAAAGAAAAAGAGATTCCTTTAAATGTTTATAAAATTTTTCTTAAACTTTTAGCTCCCTTTGCTCCTCATATCAGTGAAGAACTCTTTTCTTTTTATGAGAAAAGAAGTATATTTAGAAGCTCTTGGCCCCAATTTGATAAAAGATATATTCAAGCTCCAAAAGTTCTTTTAATCGTTCAAATCGATGGAAAAACAAGAGATAAATTTGAAGTTGAAGCAGGTCTTTCTCAAGAGAAGGCAAAAGCCCTTGCTCTTTCTCGAGAAAAGATTAAAAAACATCTTGAGGGGAAAAAGATAATAAAGGTAATTTTTGTCCAGGGAAAATTAATTAATTTTGTAACAAAAAAATAAAAATTATGTGTGGAATTGTAGGCTATATTGGCAACAAAGACAATCCTCAAATTGGAATAGATGCCCTAAAAAGGTTAGAATACCGAGGATATGACTCGGCAGGAATGGCAGTTTTTGATCCTCAAAAAAAAGAGATTTTTTGCATTAAAACAAAGGGCAGGATTTCTACGCTGGAGGAGAAATTTGCAAAATCAAAAGTAAGAGGCAATCCTTTCATTTTGCACACCAGATGGGCAACTCATGGAGTGCCAAGTGAAGTCAATGCTCATCCTCATACAGATTGTCAAAAAAACATTTGGCTTGTTCATAATGGGATTATTGAAAATTATAAGATTTTAAAAGAAAAACTTGAAAGAGAAGGACATAAGTTCATTTCTCAAACCGACACTGAAGTTCTCTGTCATTTAATAGAACATTTCTTTAAAGGAAATTTAGAAGAGGCGGTAATTGAAGCTTTAAGGCTAGTAAAAGGGACCTATGGTCTAGCAGTAATTTCAAGAGAAGATCCTGACAAAATTGTTATTGCTCGAAATTCAAGTCCTCTAGTTATTGCAGTTAAAGAAGGAGAAAGTTTTGTCGCTTCAGATCCAGCTGCTTTAATTTCTTATTCAAGAGAAGTGGTCTTTTTAGATGATGGAGAAATTGGGATTTTAAAGCCAGGTGATTTTTTGATAATGGATCTTGAGCGTCATCCCAAAGAGAAAAAACTTTCCCAGCTTGATTGGAGTGTAGAGGAGGCTCAAAAAGGAGGATATCCTCATTTTATGCTCAAAGAAATTATGGAACAGCCCGAAACTTTAGAAAATTCTCAACGAGGAAGGGTACTTTTGGAGGAAGGAAATGCCAAACTTGGTGGTTTTGAAAATATAAAAGATAAGCTTCGAGAAATTGAAAGACTTGTAATTGTCGCTTGTGGTACTGCTTACCATGCAGGAATGGTGGGAGAGTATATGATTGAGGAATATGCTGGAATTCCAGTTGAAGTAGATATTGCTTCAGAATTTCGCTATCGAAAACCAGTTTTAGATGAAAAAACAGCAGTCTTGGCTATTTCTCAAAGTGGAGAAACAGCTGATACGATTGCAGCCATCAGAGAAGCTAAAGAAAAAGGAATTTTGACTTTAGGAATTGTGAATTGTGTTGGGTCTACTATCTCTCGGGAAACAGATGCTGGAGTTTATAATCATGCTGGACCTGAAATTGGGGTAGCTTCAACAAAAGCCTTTACTTCTCAACTTGAGATTTTAGCTCTCTTGACTTTACTTTTAGGAAGGCAAAGACAGATGTCAATTGTAATGGGACAAAGAATTGCCAAAGAAATTACAAACCTTCCTCAGCTGGCAAGAAAAGTTTTAGAGAACAAAGATAAAATAGAGAAATTAGCTCAAAAATATAAAGATTATAAAAACTTCCTTTTTATTGGAAGAAAGTACAATTATCCGATTGCTCTTGAGGGAGCTTTAAAACTTAAAGAAATTTCCTATATTCCCTGTGAGGGATATGGAGCAGGAGAGATGAAACATGGTCCTATTGCTTTAATCGATGAGAACTTTCCCACAGTAGCTATTTGTCCTAAAGATAGTGTATATGAGAAAATGATTTCAAATATAGAAGAAATAAAGGCAAGAGGAGGTCCTGTTTTGGCTATAGCTACAGAGGGAGATGAAAAAATTAAAAATTTATGCGACGATGTAGTTTATGTGCCAAAAACTCTTGAAATGCTCACTCCTATTTTGACTGTGATTCCTCTTCAGCTTTTTGCCTATTTTGTTGGAGTAATGAGGGGTTGTGATGTTGACAAGCCCAGAAATTTAGCAAAGAGCGTGACTGTGGAATAAATAAATCATTGATTCATAGAAGATATTGAAAGAAAAACCCTTGACAAAAAATAAATCATAGTATAAAATAGGGGTAGATTTTAATCCTTTTAAAGGAGGAAGAAATCTGCTGAAACTAACTTTTTTGCTAAAAAAATAAAAATACTTTAAAAAACCTATACTCGAAAGTAAAGAGATAGGTTATTTTTCTGTCAATTTAAGGTGTTTTTTTAACTCTCCATAAATTTCTCTCTCTTTTGTATGAAAAGGAAAAATTTTGGAAAATACTCTTTTAAATATCCTGTTCCGGATTTAATAAAGTTCCAAATCGAATCCTATAACAACTTTCTCAAACACGGGCTCAGAAAATTATTTAATGAATTCTCTCCTATAAAAGACTATACAGAACGGGAATTTGAGCTTTATTTTGAAGATTACAAACTCGAAGAGCCCGAGATTTCTGCTTATGAAGCAAAAGTAAATAATCTCTCTTATGCTGCTCCTTTAATTGTTAAATGCAATTTAAAGATTAAAAGCCTGAAAGAAGAAAAAAGAGCAGAGGTCTATTTCTGCGATTTCCCTCTTATTACTGAAAGAGGGACTTTTATTTTAAACGGAGTAGAGAGGGTAATTGTTTCCCAAATTATCCGTTCTCCTGGAGTTTGTTTCACTGCAACCACATTTTATGAGAAAAAGCTTTTTGGAGCAAAAATAATCCCAGATAGAGGAGCTTGGCTCGAATTCGAAACAGATCCAAAAGGAGTAATTTGGGTAAAGATTGATCGAAAGAGAAGAGTTCCAGCTACAACTCTCCTTCGAGTTTTTGGGGTTGAAACCAATGAAGAAATAAAAAAGACTTTTGAGAAAGAACTTGAAGGAGCTGAAATTGATTATATTAAAGAAACTCTCAAAAAAGATCCTACCAAAAACAGAGAAGAGGCAATGCTTGAGATTTATAGTCATTTAAGACCAGGGGATTTGGTTACAATCGAAAACGCAAGAGAATATATCCGAAATCTTTTCTTTAATAAAAAACGATACGATCTCTCAGAGGTAGGAAGATGGCACACCAATCAAAGACTTTATCAAGGAAAAAAAGATATCGATTCTCCTCTTTTAACTAAAGATGACATCGTCTATACCATTAAAGAAATTATAAATCTTAACAAAAATCCAAAGGCTCAACCAGATAATGTAGACCATTTGGGAAATAGAAGAGTGAGAACAGTAGCTGAACTTCTGGAAGCAAGATTGAGAGTAGCTTTCCTTCGAATGGAAAGAGCAATTAAAGACAGAATGTCAACAATTCAACCTTCTGAAGCTGAGCCAAGGAATATTATTAACCCAAGACCTTTAGTTTCTTTGATCAAAGAATTCTTTACTCTTTCTCCTCTGGCTCAATTTATGGATAATCAAAACCCATTAAGCGAGCTTGAACATAAAAGAAGACTCTCGGCAATGGGTCCTGGAGGTTTAAACAGAAAAAGAGCTGGGTTTGAGGTAAGAGATGTCCAGGCAAGTCACTATGGAAGGATCTGTCCCATTCAAACTCCTGAAGGTCAAAATGTAGGACTTATTACTCACTTAGCTTTATTTGCTAGATTAAATCCTCTTGGTTTTCTTGAGACTCCATATTTTAAAGTAAAAGATGGAAAAATCACTTCAGAGGTAGTCTATCTAAATGCTCATGAGGAAGAAAGATACAATATTGCTCCCGCCACTACTCCTCATGATAAAAACGGAAGATTTACTCAAAAAATTGTTGAAGCTCGAGTAAAAGGAGAGCCAAGTGTAATATCAGCTAAAAAGATTGATTTCATTGATGTTTCTCCTCAACAAATTCTCTCGGTAGCTTCTTCTTTAATTCCATTCCTTGAACATGATGACGCCAATAGAGCATTGATGGGCTCAAACATGCAAAGACAAGCAGTTCCTTGTGTGAAACTTGAGCCACCTCTTGTAGCTACTGGAATGGAAGAAAAAGTAGCTCGAGATTCAAGGCAGGTGGTGGTTGCTGAAGAAGATGGAGAAGTTCTTGAAGTAGATGCTTCTCATATTACAATCAAGACAAAAAACGGAGAAAGAAAAACCTATGAGCTTTTGAATTTTGTTCGAACCAATCAATATACGACCATTCAACAAAAACCAATTGTTAACAAGGGAGACAAAGTAAAAAAAGGAGATATTTTAACTGATGGACCCGCAATTTGCCAAGGACAATTAGCTCTGGGAAGAAATCTTTTGGTAGCCTTTATGCCTTGGCGAGGAGCAAATTATGAAGACGCTATTGTTCTTTCAGAAAGAGTTTTAAAGGAAGATATTTATCTTTCATGTCATATTGAAGACTTTGTTTGCGATGTAAGAGAAACCAAACTTGGGCCTGAAATTACTACCAATGATATCCCTAATGTTTCAGAGGCTAAACTTAAAAATTTAGATAAAGATGGAATCATTAGAATTGGAGCTGAAGTAAAAGCAGGTGATATTTTGGTTGGAAAAGTTTCACCAAAAGGAGAAGAAGAACTTACTCCAGAAGAAATGCTTCTTCGAAAGATTTTTGGAGAAGAGGCAAAACAAATTAAGGATACTTCCTTAACTTTGCCTCATGGAAAAAGAGGAAAAGTAATAAGAGTAAAAGTTTTTGATCGAGCCAAAGGAGACAAACTTGAACCTGGAGTAATTAAAAGAATTCAAGTTGAAGTAGCTTATCTTCGAAAAATTTCAGTTGGCGATAAATTGGCAGGAAGGCATGGAAACAAAGGAGTTATTTCAAAGATATTGCCCGAAGAAGAAATGCCTTTTCTTGAAGATGGAACTCCAGTAGATGTCATTTTAAATCCTCTCTCTGTAGCTTCACGAATGAATATTGGCCAAATTCTTGAAACTCATCTTGGATTCGCTGCCAAAAAACTTGGTTATCAGGCCATTTGTCCTCCCTTTGATGGTCCAACTGAGGAAGATATTAAAAAAGAACTGAAAAAAGCTGGTCTTCCAGAAGATGGAAAAGTAACTTTATATGATGGACGAACTGGACTTCCATTCCCTCAAAAAGTAACAGTGGGTTATATGTACATTATGAAACTAATTCATATGGTTGAAGATAAAATTCATATGCGCTCCATTGGACCATATTCTCTTATTACCCAGCAACCCCTTGGCGGAAAAGCTCAGTTTGGAGGACAAAGATTTGGAGAAATGGAGGTTTGGGCTCTTGAAGGTTATGGAGCAGCTTATACTCTTCAAGAGATGCTTACAATCAAGTCCGATGATGTACCAGGAAGAGCGGCTGCATACGAGGCAATTGTGAAAGGACAGGAAATTAAAACACCAAATATTCCATCTTCATTTAATGTCCTTTTAGCTGAGCTTAAATCTCTTGGTTTAAATGTCGAGCTAATAAGACAAAAGAAATCATAAAAACATATGCCAAAGGTAGAAGATTTTGAAGCCATACGAATAAAATTAGCTTCTCCACAAGAAATTCTTTCTTGGTCTCATGGTGAGGTAACAAAACCCGAGACTATCAATTATAGGACTCAACGTCCTGAAAAGGATGGTCTTTTTTGCGAAAGAATTTTTGGTCCTACAAAGGATTATGAATGTTATTGTGGAAAGTATAGAAAGATCAGATATAAAGGGGTAATTTGTGACAAGTGTGGAGTTGAAGTAACCAAATCTTCTGTTAGAAGAGAAAGAATGGGGCACATAAAATTAGCTGCTCCTGTTGTTCATATTTGGTTTTTAAGAGGAGTTCCTTCAAGAATTGGACTTCTTTTGGGTCATTCAATGCAAGAAATCGAGAAAGTAGTTTACTTTATGGCTTATATCATCACAGAAGTTGATAAAGAAGGAAAAAAGAAAATCGCAGAAGAGATAGAAAAAGAGTTTAAAAGAAAGATAGAAAAAGCAAAAGACAAAGAAGAAAAAGAAAAATTGAGAGAGGAATTTAAAAAAAGGAAAGAAGAAATTTCTCGAATAAAAAAAGGAGAAATTTTAACCGAAGATGAATTTAGAACTCTAAGTTACAGGTATGGGGAAATTTTCAAAGCAGGAACTGGAGCTGAAGCAATTAAAAAACTTCTTGAAGAAATTGATCTTAAAAAATTAGAGAAAAAACTTCGGGAAGAATATGAAAGAAAAAAAGAAAAAGCAGAGAGCAATTTGATTCAAAGATTAAAACTTGTCAGATCTCTTATTAATTCTAATGTGAGACCCGAATGGATGTGTCTGACCTATCTTCCAGTTTTGCCTCCAGATTTAAGACCAATGGTTCAACTTGATGGAGGAAGATATGCTTCTTCCGATTTAAATGATCTTTACCGAAGAGTAATCAATAGAAATAATAGACTTAAATATCTTCAAGAAATTGGAGCCCCTGAAGTTATTCAAAGAAATGAAAAAAGAATGCTTCAAGAAGCAGTAGATGCTTTGATTGATAATTCAGCCAGAAGAACTCAAGTTATGGCTTCAACTTTAGGCCAAAGACGTCAGCTTAAATCTTTGGCCGATATGCTTCGAGGAAAACAAGGAAGATTTAGGCAGAATCTTTTAGGAAAAAGAGTAGATTATTCTGGAAGATCAGTAATAGTTGTGGGACCTGAACTTAAACTTGAAGAAGTAGGTCTTCCAAAAAAGATGGCCCTCGAGCTTTTCAAACCTTTTGTAATTAATAAATTAATAGAAAGAGGACTGGCTCATAATGTAAGGGGAGCGGGAATTTTAATTAGCGAAGGAAGAGAGGAGGTCTGGGAAATTTTAGAAGAAGTGATCAAAGGAAAATATGTACTTTTGAATCGAGCTCCTACTCTCCATCGTCTTTCGATCCAAGCCTTTAAACCTAAGTTAATTGAAGGTGAAGCTATTCAAATTCATCCACTAGTTTGCCCAGCCTACAATGCTGATTTTGATGGAGATCAAATGGCAGTTTTTGTTCCGCTTTCCAAAAAGGCTCAAAGCGAAGCAGCTAATATAATGGCTTCTACAAAAGGAATTTTAAAGCCAGCTACCGGTTACCCAATTGCTGTACCAAGACAAGATATGGTCCTTGGATGTTTCTGGCTTACAACTATTGTTCCTGGAGCTAAAGGAGAAGGAGAAATTTTTGCTGAAGCTGAAGAGGCAAAACTTGCTTGGGAGAGTGGAAAGATTGATCTTCGAGCCAAGATTAAAATTCACAAAAGCTCAAACTTAGTTAAGAAAAAGAAAATAAAAACTGACAAAGAAGGCTTTTTTGAGACTTCAGTTGGAAGGATAATATTTAACGAAACTCTTCCCGAAGATTTTCCTTTCCAAAACGAGGTTCAAGATTCAAAAAAGATTAGAAAACTTGTTTCAGATTTAATTGAAAGATATGGTCAAGAAAAAGTTATTCCAATTTTGGATAGACTCAAAGATTTAGGCTTTGAATTTTCTACACTTTCTGGCATTACTTGGGGAATGGATGATCTTGTTATTCCAAAAGAAAAAGAAAAACTTATTGCTGAAGCAGAAAAAAAAGAAGAGCAAATCAAGAAACAATATCGAGCTGGACTTTTAACAGAAACTGAAAGAAAAAATGAAATAATTGAAATCTGGCAAGAAGTTAAAGACAAAATTTCAAAGCTTGTTCCAGAGACTTTGCCCAAATTTGGCTCTGTTTATTGTATTGTGGCATCTGGATCTCGAGGTTCTTGGTCCCAGCCTGCTCAGATGGCAGGAATGAAAGGACTTGTTTCAAATCCAGCTGGAGAAACAATAGAGCTTCCAGTTAAAAATAGTTACAAAGAGGGACTAACCACTCTTGAATATTTCATCTCCACCCATGGAGCCAGAAAAGGAACTGCGGATACTGCTTTAAGAACTTCAACTGCTGGTTATTTAACCAGACGTTTAATCGATGTCGCTCATGAGCTTATCATAAAAGAAAAAGATTGTGGTGACAAAGAAGGAATTGTAATTGAAAGAAAAGATGCTCTTGAAATAGATCAAGACTTCCTTCAAAAAATTATGGGAAGAGTAGTACTTGAAGATGTGAAAAAAGGAGACAAAGTCATTGTAAAGAAAGGAGAACTGATTTCTCCAGAGAAAGCAAAACTCATTGATAAACTTAAAATTGAAAAAATTCGAGTTAGATCTCCTTTAACTTGCAAGTGTATTGATGGAATCTGCCAACTTTGTTATGGTTCTGACTTGACCACTCATGAACTTGTAAAACTTGGAGAAGCAGTTGGAATTATAGCAGCTCAATCAATTGGAGAACCAGGAACTCAGCTTACAATGAGAACTTTCCATACAGGAGGAGTTGTGGGAGCAGGAGATATTACTTTGGGACTTCCTCGAGTAGAGGAGCTTTTTGAGGCAAGACCACCAAAAGGAGAAACTGTAATTTTTGAAGAAAGAGGAAAAGTAGAAAAAATCAAAAAGCAAAAAGACGGAACAATAGTAGTGATAAAGACCGAAAAAGGAGATAAAAGAGAATACAAGGTTCCTGTAACTTCAGGAATTTTAGTTAGAAAAGGTGATGAGGTCTTTCCTGGACAGCCAATTTTTGAAGGAAGAGTAAATCTTAAGAAACTATTTAGAGTAGCAGGAATTAGAGAAACTCAAAAATACATTTTAAAAGAAATCCAGAGAATTTATGCTGGAGAAGGAGTAGAAATTCATGACAAACACATAGAGACTATTATTCGTCAAATGTTCTCTCGAGTAAAAATTACTGATCCTGGAGATTCAATTTTTTCTCCAGGAGAGATTGTGTCAAAATTGAAATTGAAAGAAGAAAATGAAAAGTTAAAAGCTCAAGGGAAAAAACCTGCCAAAGGAAGAACTGTGCTTTTGGGTATAACAAAAGTAGCCTTAACTACCGACAGCTTTTTATCAGCTGCTTCATTTCAAGAAACTTCAAGAGTTTTAATTCAGGCAGCGCTTGAAGGACGCGAGGATAGATTGAGAGGACTTAAGGAAAATGTTATAATAGGAAAACTTATTCCAGCAGGTACAGGATTTAGAGCTAAAAATGAGAAGGAAAAAGAAAAATAATAAAAAAAATTCAGAGAAAAAATTTTCTCTTCATCTCTCGCCCGAGACAAAAAAGAATATTTGGGCAATTGCTTTTATCTTTTTGGGAATTTTTTTAACTTTGTCTTTGCTTTCTTTGGGAGGAAAGATAGGAGATTTTCTGAAAGATGGACTTTTTTTCCTTTTTGGAAAAGTAGGGGCTCCTTTCTTTATTCTTCTTTTTTTCACTCAAGCTATTAGTTTTTTTCTTTCTTCCAAAAAATCGCCCTATCTTTCGATTTTGCTTGGTGGTTTTTTTCTTTTTCTTTCTTTAATTTCTCTATTTTCTCTTTTTTCCAGTTCTCTTGGAGGAAAAATTGGAGAAATCTTGGTAATTCTTCCTTTAAAACTTCTTGGGAAAGCAGGAAGTTTTGTTTTTTTTCTGGCTGGATTTTTGATTTCATTTTGCATTCTTTTCAATTTGCCCCTCTTTAAAATCATTTTCGAGAAAATCTTCAGAAAAGAAAAGAAAGAAGAAGAAAAAGTAGAGAAAGAAAAGATTATCAAAGAAGGTAAAGTAAATTTAAAGATAAAAGAGATTTTTCCGAAAAAAGAGATTAAAGAAAAAATTGAAACTTCTATCTCAAAAATTTTTAAAGAAAAAGAGGAAGAAAAACCCAAAATTCGCTATAAATATCTTCCTTTAAATCTTCTTGAAAAAGAGGAAGAAAACCCAATGGCAGGAGATATTAAAATAAATGCCCAAATTATTAAAAGAACTCTTCAGAATTTTGGAATAGAAGTTGAAATGGGAGAGATTAACATTGGTCCTACAGTGACTCAATATACTTTAAAACCAGCTGAAGGTGTTAAACTCTCAAAAATTCTTTCACTTCAGAATGATCTTTCTCTTTCCTTAGCTGCCCATCCTATTAGAATTGAAGCCCCAATTCCAGGCAAGTCTCTTGTGGGGGTTGAAGTTCCAAATCGAAAGAGAGCCATTGTAAGATTAAGATCCCTTCTTTCTTCTTCTAAATTTTTTTCACTTCCACCCTTGGGCTTTCCCTTAGGCAAAGATGTTATTGGAAATCCTGTCTTTGCTGATCTTGGCTCAATGCCTCATCTTTTGGTGGCTGGAGCTACAGGAACAGGAAAAACCGTTTTTTTAAATTCTTTAATTGTTTCTCTTCTTTGGAGAAATTCTCCCGAAACATTGCGTTTTATCTTAATCGATCCCAAAAGAGTCGAATTCCATTTTTACGCTCCCTTGCCTCATCTTCTTTGTCCTCCTGTAGTTCATCATAGTAAAGTTATTCCTGTTCTAAAGTGGCTGATAGAAGAAATGGAAAGAAGATTTGAAATTCTAAGAGAGGTTGGCGAGAGAGATATTCAAAGTTACAGCAAAAGAAGAAAAAAGGAGAAAAGTTTAAAACCAATGCCCTATATTATTCTTGTTATAGATGAATTGGCTGACATTATGGCTGCCAAGGGAAAAGAATTTGAACATCTAATTGTAAGACTTACACAAATGGCAAGAGCGGTAGGAATTCATTTGGTTTTAGCTACTCAACGTCCCTCAGTTGAAGTTCTAACTGGTCTTATAAAGGCAAATATCACAGCTCGAGTAGCGTTTCAGGTAGCTTCTCAAATTGATTCAAGAACAATTTTAGATACAGTAGGAGCAGAAAGACTTCTTGGAAGAGGAGATATGCTCTTTTTATCAGGAGAAGCGGCTCGTCCAAAAAGAATTCAAGCTCCATTTGTAAGTTCTCAAGAAATTATAAAGGTGGTAGAATATATCAAAGAGACAGAGAAAAAAGCTCAAGAGGAGGAAGGAATTGAGGAAAGCTTAGAGGAAGTTTTGGAAAAAGTTCCCGAAGAGACAGAGGTTAGCGAGACTCCTTTTGATAGTGACGAAGAACTTTATGAACAAGCAAAAAGACTTGTTATCAAAGCTAGAAAAGCTTCGGCTTCTTTCCTTCAAAGAAGACTTCGAATTGGTTATAATAGAGCAGCTAGAATTATCGATATGCTTGAAGCTCGAGGAATAGTAGGTCCCCAGCAAGGTTCAAAACCTCGAGAAGTTTATGTTCCTCCAGAGGAGGAAGAAAAAGGAAGCTTTAGTGAAGAGGAGAAAAAGGAAAATAATAATTTTGAAAAAGAAAAATCTTTTTAATTTTATTATGGAAAAAATACGATCAATAAAAGCAAGAGAGATTTTAGATTCAAGAGGTCTTCCAACAATTGAGGCAAAACTTAAACTTTCTTCTGGAATTGAAGTCTTTGCTCAGGTTCCTTCAGGAACTTCAACTGGAAAAAGAGAGGCTCTTGAACTTCGAGATGGGGGAGAGCAATTTTTCGGAATGGGAGTGAAAAAAGCTGTTAAAAATATTAATGAAAAAATTAACAAAGCAATTAAAGGAAAAATAGTATCTCGTCAAAAAGAAATTGATGAGCTTTTGATAGAACTTGATGGAACTGAAAATAAGTCTTTTCTGGGAGCAAATGCAATTTTAGCTACAAGCATTGCTGTTTGTCGAGGTGGAGCAAGAGCGAAAAAAATGCCACTTTGGAAATATATAAATTATCTTTTTAAGAAAATTTCTACAAACAAAAAAATAAAACCAAAAATCCCAAAACCCTGTCTTCTTTTAATTGAAGGAGGGCTCCATTCGGGCTGTGGTCTTGATTTTCAAGAATTTATGATAGTTCCCTCAAAAGAAAGTTTTAAAGAAAATTTAGAAGAAGGGGTTAAAATTTATTATTCTTTAAAAGAAATTTTGGAAAGAAAATATGGAAAGATTGCTACTAATGTAGGACTTGAAGGAGCTTTTGCTCCACCAATAGAAAAAGCAGAAAAAGCTTTAGATTTAATTGTTTGGGCAAGCAAAAACAAAAAAATAAAAATAATTATTGACGCAGCTGCTTCTCATTTCTACAAAAAAAGTTTCTATGAAGTGGAAAATTCTATTTTTACAAGTCATGGACTTTTGAAATTTTATCTGGAACTTTGTCAAATTTATCCGATTTTGGGAATTGAAGATCCTTTCTCTGAAGAAGATTGGGAAGGTTTTTCTTCACTTTTGAAAGAAAAAAACGATATTTTTGTTATCGGAGATGATCTTTTGGTTAGCAATTTGAAATTGATTAAAAAAGCAGAAAAGAGAAAAGCTTGCAATGGCGTAGTTTTAAAAGTAAATCAAATTGGAACCGTTTGGGAAGCCTTAGAGGCAGCCTCTTTTGCTCAAAGTAGAGGCTGGCAAGTATTTGTTAAACACAGAAGCGGAGAAACCTGTGATGATTTTATTGCTGATCTTTCTGTAGGAATTGGATGTGGATGGATTATGTCTGGAGCACCCACTAGAGGAGAGAGAGTGGCAAAATATAATCGAATTTTGGAGATTGAGGAAGAAGAATTTAAAAGGTATAAATTATTATGATGGAAAAAATAATTTTTTGGCTTATATTTTGTTATCT
>Ga0180302_10000748_pt1 | contig 14890 bp, 12 predicted proteins | sample GuaBasSediGuay17_FD_121794 | JGI IMG/M metagenome (GOLD analysis project Ga0180302, IMG submission 121794) | Subseafloor sediment microbial communities from Guaymas Basin, Gulf of California, Mexico - Guay17, Core 4571-4, 12-15 cm | ecosystem: Environmental > Aquatic > Marine > Hydrothermal... | reverse complement strand
TTATCTCAAAGCGTTGGCGGAGTTCTGCGGAGACCTAGGAGGCGAGGTCATGGTCTTCGGGTCGCCTAGACAGAGGAATGTACTTCCAGGAGTATCCCACGGGGATGCGTGGAGGTGGACGGTAGATGCCTTTAAAGAGGCTTCGGAGCACGCGTCGGAGCACGGCGTCGTGATCTGTATAGAGCCTCTTAGGGGGGAGCTTACGAACTTTATAACTACGGTGGAAGAGGCTCTGAAGCTTATCGAGGATGTGAACCATCCGAACTTCAGGCTTATACTGGATGTGTACTTCATGAGCGGTGCGGGTAGACCGATAAGGGAGCAGATACTTATGGGCTCGAGATACCTCAGCCATGTTCATGCAAACGACGACAATAGAGGGGGACCTGGTTTCGGCTCTGTCGATTACAGGGAGGTGGCGGGTGCGTTGAGGGAGATAGGTTACGAAGGCTATGTCTCGGTCGAGGTTCTACGGGAGGAGGAAAACCCGGGTGAAGTCGCTAGGGTAAGTCTGGAAAACCTTAAGAGGTTTTTCGGGTTACATGCGTAGGTGTTAGCCATGGTTTTTAAAGTAGAGAAACCCCGTGATGGAGTCTTCGAGATCTACGAGGACGGCGAGCTGGTGGCCCGCTATCTTTACGGGGAGCATCTGTTTAAGCCGTATTTTTATCCCGTCAACGCTCCGGGCGGTCTATGCGTTACCGAGGACGAGCCTAGAGACCATGTTCACCATAGGTCTATGTGGACGGCCCATGGAGACGTTAACGGGGAGGACTTCTGGACCGAGACCCCTAGGTCTGGAAGACAAACAGTTAAGAACGTATCGGTCGAGACTTTGGATGAAGTCTGTAGGGTCAGGTCTGACGAGGTGTGGAGGGCTGATGACGGTCGCCCGGTGGTGGATGTCTATCGGGAGGTCGTCTTCTGGCGTAGGGATGGAGGATTCAGGTTCATAGATGTGGACGTGGTTTTCAAGGCTAGTTATGGCGTGGTAAGGTTCGGAGATACTAAAGAAGGAGGCATACTATCTTTCAGGGTCTCTCCCTCGATGAGGGGAGACAAGGGTGGAGTGATCAGAAACTCCCTAGGCGGCTTGGGCGAGCCTGAGTGCTGGGGTAAACGTGCCGAGTGGTGTGACTATACGGGTCCTCTGGAGGGTGGAAAAGCTGGAATAACGGTGTTCGACCATCCTGAGAACTTCAGACACCCGACTTACTGGCATGTAAGAGCCTATGGGCTCTTTGCGGCGAACCCGTTTGGGATCTCGTACTTCGAGAGGGATAAATCCCTAGACGGAAGCCTAACCATAGATAAAGGTGAGACCCTCCGGTTCAGGTATAGAGCGCTTATACACTTGGACGAGGTAGAGCCTAAGCTATTGGATAAGCTCTTCGAAGAGTATGTCGAAGGACGAGAGCCCGTGTAAACCCTTACGCGATCTAGGTGAGCCGGCTTGAAGACGTTTAAATGGCCTGAGAATTTTAAGGCGGCGGTTTCTTTAACGTTTGACGATGGCTTGCCGTCTCAGCTAAAATTGGCCATACCTCTACTCGAAAGGTTTGGGTTTAAGGCGTCTTTCTATTTGAATCCCAGAGGAGATTATAGGAGGATGCTTAAGCCGTGGAGAGAGGCAGCTGAGCATGGTCATGAGATAGGTAACCATACTCTCACGCATCCATGCTCATGTAACTTCCAAGGAACCCCTCATGGGAGGTGTTTGGAAAACATGACGTTGGAGGAGGTAAAAGCCGACATAATGGAGGCGCAGCGGAGGATCAGGGAAGTCATACCCGGCGGAGGTAGGACGTTCGCGTATCCATGCTACGAGACGAGTGTAGGTAGGGGTGTGAGCAAGAGAAGCTACGTCCCGGTCGTCGCAGAGATTTTCTTAGCCGCTAGGGGCGGAGGGGAAATGGGGTGGAGTAACCACCCAGCCGTCTGCGACCTACATGAGCTTTGGTCTTGGTCGGCTGATAGGATGCGTTTCGAGGAGATGGTAGGTTTAACCCTTCGGACAGCCTATGAAGGTAGATGGGCGGTTTTCACCTTCCACGGTATAGACGAGGGGCATCTTCCCGTGTCAGAATACGATCTACGGGGATTTCTGAAGTTTCTAGACCGCTATCGGACTAAAATATGGGTCGCACCTTTAGTAGAAATCGCCGAGTACGTGGTCGAGGAGCGTAGGAGGCTTGGGATACCTGTTTAACGCTTGACGGAAGGCTCAGACCCGGGTAGTGTAATCACCCGGTTCATCAACGTTAAAGCCCACCGGTCATCATCGCCATGATCGGGTTTACCGAGAGCATCGTTTAAGTTTTCTCTTAAGCTTTGTATATACACCGAGTAAAGGTTATATCGGTGCTGTCGTTGGATCTATTTCCCGGCTATGGCCTCGATAACCCCTGTTACACCTTCTAAGAAATTCGCCAGGGTCGGGGCGCACAGCCACATAAGGGGCTTAGGTTTGGATGACAAACTTAAGGCTAAGCCCGTAGCCGACGGTATGGTGGGGCAGACCGAGGCCAGAGAGGCGGCCGGGATAATAGTCCGCATGATCAAAGCCGGCAAGATGGCTGGTAGGGCCATACTGCTCGCCGGCCCACCCGGCACCGGTAAGACCGCTATAGCTGTCGCGATAGCTAGGGAGCTTGGTAGAGACGTCCCCTTCATAACGCTTAGCGGTTCCGAGATATACTCTAGCGAGCTTAAGAAGACCGAGGTCCTCATGCAGGCCATAAGGAAGGCCATAGGTGTCAGGCTTCACGAGACTAGGAAGGTCTATGAAGGCGAGCTGACTCAGTTCGACGTGAGGACTACACGTCATCCCTACAATCCCTACCAGCAGGTTCCTGAATCTGCTAGGATAACCCTGGCCACTAAGAGCGAAAGCCGGAGCTTCAACGTCGGAAGCTCGATAGTCGTCTCGATGCTGAACCAGGGTATACGGGTTGGAGACGTGATCCAGATAGACGCTGAGACAGGTAGGGTTATAAGGCTTGGAAGAAGCGAGGAGGTGGCCGAGAAATACGAGATAGCCGGCTATGGTGAGAAGCCTATACCTAGACCCTCTGGCCCGGTGGAGAAGGAGAAGGAATTCGTATACGTCGTGACGCTTCACGACCTAGACCAGCTTCACGCGCAGTCTAGGGGAGGCTTCTTCTCGCTGCTTTTCGGTGGGGGAGAAACTAAGGAGATAGACCCCGAAATACGGCGTAGAGTCGATGAATATGTTAAGCAGAGGGTCGAGGAGGGGACGGCTGAGATAATACCTGGCGTGTTCTTCCTAGATGACGTGTCTATGCTCGATATAGAGGCCTTCAGCTTCCTAAGCAGCGTCATGGAGTCTGAGCTGGCTCCGATAATAATCTTCGCGACCAACAGGGGTATGACGACCATAAGGGGGACAGACCTCCAAGCCCCGCACGGTATGCCCCTAGACCTCTTAGACAGGCTTTTGATAATCAATACGAGGCTCTATAGGGAGGATGAGATAAGGGAGATCCTTAAGATAAGGGCTAATGAGGAGGAAGTCAACCTGACGGAGGAGGCTTTAGGATATCTGACGAAGATAGGCGCAGAGACCTCTCTGAGGTATGCTGTACAGCTCTTATCCCCCGCGGCGGAGAAGGCTAAAGCCGAAGGAAGAAGCATAGTCGACAAAGAAGATATCGAAGCTGTTAAAGAGCTGTTCTCAGACGTCAGGAAGTCCGTCGAATACGTCAAACAATACGAGGAATACCTGCTTAGATAGGCTACTCATTTTTCACAACCCGAGCGATCACACTTCTAATTCTAACATCGACTTGCGGGCGAAGACCAGATATCCCGTATGACCTATCATAACGGTTTCAGGCCGTGTCTCCCCCGTTTTAACCTTGAAATTCCTAACCAGACATTCAACCGTTTCCACGGATACAAAGCCCCAACGCCGTAAGGCTTCGACAGTCTTCTCCACCTGGTTTATCGTGGGGCTGAAGCTTACGAAAACCCCTGAGTTTTTAAGCGCCTCATAGGCTCTGGGGACAACCTCCCAAGGAGTCGGTAGGTCTAGCACGACGGCGTCGAGCTCAGATTCGTCGAAGCCCTCTCTAACATCCTTGAGTTTAAGCTCTATGAAGTCCATCAAGCCGGTTTTAGCAAGGTTTCTTCTAGCGTTTTTTAGGAAATCCTGTCTGACCTCATAGCCGTAGACCCTGCCGTCCGGCCTGACGTAGTAGGCTAGGAACGCCGTCAACGCCCCTGAACCGACCCCTGCCTCGGCGACCCTGAAACCGGGACCTATACCCGTGTAGGTCAGGATAAGCCCAACGTCCTTCGGATATATTATCTGGGTTATCCTCCTGAACCTTTTAAGCACAAGGTCTCTTAACGTCGGTTTCAGAACCGTGAACTCGGCGCCTAAACTGCTCTTAACCCTTAACCCGTAAGGCTTACCTATGAGTTCCTTAAGCCTCAGATAGCCCCTGTGGGTGTGGAAAACCCTATCCGTAGCTTTAACGAGGAAGCTTCTCTTAGAGTCGAGGTATAGTAGTATGTAGTCTCCCTTGCGTACAGTTTCCAAGGTTTCTTAACCACCAAGACAAAGTCGGCATCCCCTCTTTTTAAACAAACCCCTCCTCCTAGAGACTAGGCATTCTTCGCAGACTTCGGCTCCACAGTTGGGGCATCTAACCACGTGGATTCTACCCACCGTGCGGCCACAGGACGGACATATGAACGTATCGTCGACGCACATCGGCTTACCGCATATTTCACACAGGTTCTTCTCTTCGGAGATGCAGAAGCTCCTGCCGCATACGTTACAGACCCATAGGTGGTCGGGGCAGACCTTCTCACCGCATATCGAACACTCTACCGCGCAGGATTCACACAACGTCTTACCGCATACAGAGCATGTATAGGACGAATTTTGACAAGTCTCTTCACCGCAAACCTCACACCATGTCAGATGCTCTTTGAAGTGACCTCTACAGAACGTTAAACCGCAATGTGGGCATTCTACTACGTCTTCTACGCAGTAGACTTCATCCTCGCCGCATACGATGCATTTAGCTACGCAGTCTTCGCATATGGTTTTAAAGCATATTCCGCATAGAAATTTTTCCTCGTTGTCGCAGAGAGTTCTGCCGCAGATTTCGCATCTCCAAGAGTGAGTTGGGCATACCGGTTTGCCGCATCTTTCGCATACGACCCTATGCTCGCCACATATAGGCTTGAGACAGACGGCGCATAAAATAAGCCCCGTCGGTTCACGGATCGTTATACCGCATTCTGCACATTCCCCATAAAGGCCTTTACCGTTGACACCGTTCCAGTGTATGCCTATAGCGGTCTCCAGGTCTCCGTTCGACACTTTCAGGACGGCCTTAAAGACAGGAACCCAGACGAGCTGTAACAGGGTGATCTTAAGCTCCCTAGACGTGGGCTGTATGACGTAACTTCTTACGGCGGCCTTCTCAAGGTTCATGTACTTATCTCTTATAGCATCTATCCTGCTATTCCACTCCTGTAGAAGCGTTTCTTCGTAGTTTTTAAGCTCCTCGATCTCATGCTCCAAGACGCTGATCCTCTTCTTAAGCCTCCGGATCCTCCTCTCCCTAGAGGTTATCATCGACTTAAGCCTTCTGAGCGGTCTACGGGATTTACGCGCCTTAGCCAATTCGCTCTTAAGCTTCTTAACGTTCTTTTCGAGCTCCTTAAGCTCCTCGAGGCTCTTCATCAGAAACTCCTCTCTACGCCTCGAATCCTCCCTGATGTCTTCGAGAAACTTCTGAAGATTATCGAGTTCCCGTTTAACCTCCTCTTCTATCAGCCGCTTGGCCTCTTCACGGCATTCTTCCATGAACTTCTTCTTATCAGAGACTTGGGAGACGTAGCCTAAACCTGTATGGTAGAAAACGACCCTCGCGAGCCTGAGAGACGAGTTTATCTTAAGACCCCTGATGAGCCTCTTAAAACCCCTCTCAGAGAGGTCTATGCTGGGCTTAACGTAACGCCCCTCGAGCGGAGGCTCGGTCGAGGGAATCACGGACGATAGGTCGTCGAGTGTTAAACCGTATGCCTCTCGCCGTTTAAAGTCGAAGCCCTCTACGAGAGGCGTGAAACCTGATAAACCGCATCTGAAGCTTATCTTAGGGTCTCTCCTGTTGACTTGAGCCTCGACCTCGTATTCAAGCGCCGGTTTATACTCTAGCGTATAGTCGCTCAACTCCACATTTAGATGAGGATTAGCTTCGACTATTTTCCCAGTCACATCTTCAGGCTTAACGCTTGCGGCTAAGAAACACTGCGGCAGGTCCGGTGTAACATCTGGTGGGTTGTTCCAGTAATGCTCGACCCTGCGTCTGCTGAGAAGCCTCTTCTTAGTATCCCTTATACGTTCGGCTATCCTGTCTCTAAGCTCAGGCTCTGCGAAATCTAGGGGGTTGAAGCCGGGGGCGCCGTGCATGGTCTCCCTAGCCCTGATCTTAACGAGTATGGGAACCTTCTCCACGACCTCGCCTGTGACCACGGCCTCTCCTTTATTAAGCCACTGTATGATCTCCTCCCACTTACGGCTTAAGCCACCGCTCTCAAGGACGATCCTCAAGTCGTTGGGGTCTGTCACTCTATGGATTATCCAAGTACCCACCAAACCCCTAACGGTCGTATCTAGAAGCTGGGGTCTCTGGGTAACCACGACTAGGTTAGCCCCGAACTTCCTACCCTCCTGGGCGAACCGCTTGACGAACTCGGTAGTAGACCTCCGCTCCTTACCCGCGAACCTATGCGCCTCGTCCATAAAGCAGTAGAAGGGCTTGATCCTCCTAGTTATCGAGGCTTGGAACAGCTTATCCAGAACCTCGCTGACTATCTCGACCTGTCTCTCTTCGACGATCCCCCGGAGGTTTATGATCGTGCATTGTCCTGATACGACGAGGTCCTCGGGGTCTGCGACCTTCAAAGCGTCGAGTCCGAGGTCTACCCCAGGGTTTATCTGGGGGTCTCCGAACTCGAGGACCTGGTCTACGTAAGACTTGGGTTTAATCCCTGAATCTGGGGGAGGGGAGCCGGGGATCTTCAGGCTCGAATACTCGCCGTGAGGGTCTATTATCACGACCGGGATGCCCTTTTTAAGAAACTCCTCGACTATAACCCCGACCGTGTAGCTTTTACCCGAACCGGGCTTACCGACTATGAATATCCTACCCATGCCTTTAACGGGTAGATATACCTTACACCCGTAACCTATGAGGCGGCCTATGTATATACCCCTCTTCTCGTCGACCGTTAACCCTAGGCTCTTCCGGAGGTTATCCTCCGAAACCCTGTATACGGTAGCACCGATGGGGAAGGGTTTTCTGGGGCCTAAACCTATGAGGTTGCACTCGCATATTATCGAGTCCGGGGTTCTATGGAGGTTCGTGACTATGGCTACGTAGCTCTCGCCGTCCTGTTCGACCTCGACGTAGTCGTTTAACCCTATGTCCTCGGTTAAAGCCCTAAACTTAAACTTGGTTACCGATATATCTCCCTCGACTACGCCGACAACCCTGTCCCTATCCAAGCCCAATCCTTATCTTAAACCAAGGATAACGGTCTTAAAGAAGTTTCTTACACCGATATGAGTTAAACGGGCGGCTAGCTTACAGGCCAGTTTAGCCTTCCAGTAAACCTATAAGCGTGTTTGTCGTTAGGCTTTTACGTTAGCCTTGTTCACCGTTACGAAAACGGTCGAATTTTATGCTTCTAGAGAAGAGGTTAAGCCAAGGTCCACCTCGATAGCCATCCAAACCAATAGGCCTGGTCTGTTCAAGCTATCTCCCGAAGACACTATAGTTGTAGAGATGAAGGGGTTCGATAGATGCGTGTTAAAAAACTTCTATCCGAACGAGCCATACTCCATCGAGAGGACGGACGGAATCGTCAGGTTAAGCTGGTTTTATACGAGACCGAAGTTTATAGGAAACCCGAGGTTCCTATGGGGGGTAAACTTCAGGGTGGAGGCTGGAGACCTAAGCCCCGTAACGGATTTTGACATCTTAGAGTGGGCTCTAGCACCAGAGGAGACCGGTGAAAGGGAGGTAGTCGACCTTAGGCTTAAGTATAGGCTGGGTACGTCCTCGCCGTCGATGGCCATAGTCGGCCCGATCCCATCTAGGAAACCTAAGGCATCCTTCGCTTTTAAACCAGGCTCTAGAGAGGTCATAGTCAACAGGATCCCCTCTAGGGTTTACGGGGATATCCAGACCCTTATATCGCGTAGTCCATCGACAGAGAACGTCGTAGACATAAACGCTCAGATAAGCGTCGAAGCCTGGGGCTGGGAGGAGCTTTTGGTCAGCGGAAGGATAGAGGTCGAGCGTGAAGACTACCCGGTAAAAATATATTTGAATAGGTCGGGGAAGGGGTTGTTGGAGATCCCAGGTAAGGCCACCCTTATATACGGGTTACCAGACCTGAAGATCGTCTGCAGACCTAGAAACTCCAGCTCTCCTCTAATTTAGAGGTCGAGGGAAAAATTGTAGGAGGGGGTATGTCTAGAAGATCTCCTTCTCACCGAGCTTTTTCAGGATCTTACTTCTAACTTTAACCTGAAGCTCAGGTCGTTCTGGAGGCATGAGGTCTTCACGGCTCCTTTTGATGCTTAGGCCGCACAGCCCGTTGTTCAAAAGCCTATTCCTGATGCAGACTGCGTAGTTGCATCTGTAACCTACACAGTAGTCGTTGGTGTATGTGCACCACGCCCTCCCTCTATTCCGGCTCAAGGCCCTTTTAGCACATCTAAAGAATGGACAGTTTGGGGAGCAATACTTAGGCCCCTTCAAGACCAATCCCACAGCCTATGGCCGTAAAATTAACGGCGAGAAATATCGATTTAAACTTTACTAAATTCTATAAGCGTCCTATAAGATGCTCCACAAGGTTTTTAGACAAGTTTATGGAATGGTTTAACGGTGCTTAATTTGTCCGAGAAGCCAGAAGGTAAGAGGTTTATCAAAAGAAGTGAGGTCGTCGGTAAACAGGTCGTAGAGAGGAGAGGGTACATAATAGGCACGGTCAGAGACCTCTCCTTCGCCTTGACAGCTGAAGGTGTAGAACTCGCTATAACGGTGGATAGTGGAGGTAAGGAAGTAAATATCCCTTGGGAAGAGATCCAGGCTATAGGCGACGTGATCCTCCTTAAGACGCAGCATGAAAGACCTCCGACTCCGTCTCCTACGCCGACAACTCCAGCCCCTATGCCGACAGCTGCTCCGACAACCCTACCTCCGGTCGGGCTCGAGAAGGTTTGCCCATACTGCGGATTCAAGAATCCGGCTGATGCGAAGTTCTGTGTAAGATGCGGTAGACGTTTACCATAGGTGGGTGGGCTTGAAGGCCTTACTCGTCATCTTCGACGGGCTAGGGGATAGACCTGTTAAACAGCTGGGCTATAAAACGCCTCTGCAGGTTGCGGAGAAGCCAAACCTAGATAAGCTATCGGTTACAGGTATCAAGGGTATAATGGATACGATCGCGCCGGGTGTCAGGCCGGGTAGTGCTCCGGCTCACCTGGCGATCTTCGGATACGACCCGTATAAGTACTATACCGGGCGAGGGATCTTCGAAGCCTTAGGCATGGGTTTAGATATCAGAGAGGGGGACGTGGTCTTTAGGTTCAACTTCGCGACCGTGGACGAGGAGATGAGGGTTGTCGATAGGAGGGCGGGGAGAATAAAGAGATATACCGAAGACCTCGCCGAGGCTCTGAACACCATAGAGATCCCCGGTGTTGAACTTATCTTCAAAGAGGCGGTCGAGCATAGGGGAGTTTTAGTCCTGAGAGGTGAAGGACTATCATGGAAGGTTTCCGACGTAGACCCTGGTAAGACAGGGTTCAAGGTTAAGATGTGTAAGCCTCTGGACGGTTCTTTGGAGGCTTTGAGGACCGCTGAGATCGTCAACAAGGTCGTGGCCGAGTCTTATAGGGTGCTTAAAGACCACTGGGTTAACAAGGATAGGATAAGTAGGGGGCTTCCACCGGCTAATATTATACTTCCGAGGGGGGCGAGTATATCGACCAAGGTTAAAGGGTTTAAGGAGCGGTATAAGCTCAGGGCGTACTGCGTGGCTGGCGGAACCCTATACAAGGGAGTGGCGAAGTTCGTAGGTATGGAGGTTCTGAACGTTCCAGGTGCCACGGGTACTTATGGGACAGATTACGATGCTAAAGTCCATGCTGCTGTGAGGGCGCTTAAAGACGGGGACTTCGTCTACCTGCACTTCAAACCGACCGACCTGGCGGGTGAGGACGGGGACTTCAGGAGGAAGGTCGATATAATTCAGCGTATAGACAAGGCTCTAGAGCCTATACTCTCGCTGGAGGATACCTTGGTGGTCATCACCGCAGACCATTCGACGCCATGTTCGATAAAGACCCACTCAGCAGACCCTGTCCCCATCATGATATGCGGCGAGGAGGTTAGAAGAGACTGTGTGAAGGGGTTCGACGAGATATCCGCAGCTAGAGGGGGGCTAGGTCGTATAAGGGGATTACACCTCATGCCGATCCTACTGGACTTGATGAACTTGACTGAGAAGTATGGAGCTTAGGGATCTCCCATACATCCTTTGGATTCACTACGTTAAAATAGGGGCTCTGCGAAGTTAGTAGTGGTTCTAAAGGGGATATCATGGACAGGTACAGCTATAGCGAGATCTACGAGCTTGAGAGAGAACTCATGCGTAAAGAGCGGCAGATAGAGTACCTCCAGATGGAGCTTAGGAGGTGCTACAGAACCATAGAGGAGCTTAAACAAGGAATGCGGCCTGTCGGAGCCACGTTGGACGTTAAGGGTAATAAAGCGTATGTCAAACTCGGCAGTCAGATCTACGAGGTCACTATACCGCCTGAGTACGTCGGCAAGGTCTCTCCAGGTTTAGATGTGGTCCTGTCGCCTAATCGTGGGGCCGTGGTGGGCATAGTGGATAGGCTTAAAGATAGGTCGGTCTGGAGCTATAAGGTGGAGAAAGACATAAAGGTGTACTATGACGATGTGGTCGGTCTTGAAAGGGAGCTTGAAGAGCTCAGGAAGGTGGTCGAATGGATCCTCAGCCCAAATAGCAGGGTCAGGAGGGAGAAGCTATTCCTAGATAAGAGACTTCTGGAGGAGTGCGGCTCGGTTCTCCTCTTCGGCCCACCGGGTACGGGTAAAACCTATATGGCTAAAGCCGTGGCCGGCACATGTAGTTTGTACGGTTATAAGACGAGCTTCATAAAAGTCGACGGCTATGAGATAGTCTCCAAGTGGCTCGGAGAATCTGCTAGGAACGTTAAGGAGATCTTTAAACTGGCTAGGGAGGTGGCGCCTAGCATACTCTTCATAGACGAGGCTGATGCGATAGGTAGGGCTAGGATAGACGTTACCACCGACGCGGGTAGAGATGTTCAAGGTATGTTAAACCAGCTCCTAATAGAGCTTGGTGAAGGGTTTGAGGCTAATAGGAACGTGGCCGTCATATTCGCGACAAACTTCCCGTCTGTCATCGACCCGGCTCTGCTCGATAGGATTAAGAAAGTCCTCTACGTACCTCCGCCTAAGACCCGGGAGGATGTTAAACGGCTTTTCGACTTCTATACGTCGAAGGTGGCTTTAGATCCCTCGCTTAAAGAAGGAGACGGTTTGAAGGATGAGATATTCGAGAGAATATGGTCTATCGTGAGACGTAGGAGGGTTATCTACGAGGCGTCGATCCCCCGGAGGGGTATTAGGGTTAGAGATGAATACTCGATAACCCCCAGAGACGTTAAGAACATAGTGCTCGAGGCTGTTGACGAGGCGTCTTATAGGGGTAAAGACTTCGTGGACGAGGAATGTCTACTCAGCCGGGTCGAGGGCTTTGTCAAGGAGCATATAACGGCTCAGTCTGTCTAAGAGAGAAAGCTTATAGGTGTTCGGCGAGGACATAGGAAAAGGGTTCGTCATGGGTATTCCCCCATATATTATAGGCGGTTTAGCCGCGTTGCCATACTACCGTGAATCGACCTCCCGGAGGGTTTCAAGCTACGATAGAACCGGAGGTAATAGGGATTATCTGACGATCGAGCCTTGGGAGACTAGGGTTCTGGCGGATATAGAGGGAACCGGGATAATAAGGCATATATGGTGCACCATAGCCTCGGATGATAAATACTATTTGAGAAACATTGTTCTAAGGATGTATTGGGACGGTGAGCCCAACCCCAGCGTCGAGTCTCCTATAGGAGACTTCTTCGGGGTTGGACATGGGGTCGCTAAGCACTTCATATCGCTACCTTTGACCATGACGTGCGATAGGGGGTTTAACTCATATTTCCCTATGCCCTTCTCCAGAAGGGCTAGGATAGAGGTTGAAAACCAGAGCGATAAGCCTGTCAGAGCCTTCTACTACCACATAGACTATGAGGTTCTTCCGGGTTTGGACGAGAACATGCTTAGGTTCCATGCGAAGTGGAGGAGGGAAAACCCGACAGAGGCTAAGAAGTACCCGCCTGGAGTGGAAGGAAAGAACCTCACAGGAGAGGATAACTATCTCATATTGGAGGCTTATGGACGTGGTAAATACGTCGGATGCGTCATCAGCATATACGGGTTGAAGCCTGGATGGTGGGGAGAAGGTGATGAAATGATATTCGTAGACGGTGAAAAGTGGCCTCCGTCGATACACGGAACCGGGACCGAAGACTACATAGGGGCTGCGTGGGGCTTCAAGTTCGAGTTCTACGGACCCTACCACGGGCTCCCTCTTAAGGGGAACCCAGACTGGACCGGCGCCTCGTCGATGTACCGGTTCCATATAGAAGACCCGATATACTTCAGGAAGTCCATAAGGGTCACTATAGAGCATGGACACGCAAACGACCGTTCAGACGACTGGTCTAGTGTGGCGTACTGGTATCAAACTGAGCCACATTACGAGTTCACCAAGCTTCCCCCACCTGAGCTTAGGAGACCTAGAATCTAAGAAAGACAGGTCTAGCTATTTCATCTTCACTAGACTTCACAATAAGAGCCTAATACATCTCCGACTTTTTTAGAAAATAGGCATCTGATATCCTGAGCCTCCGGGGTAGTATTTACCTTTTATCGGGATTTCCTGTCCGCAGTTCGGGCATTTTTTATCCTCTGTCAGACGCCACCGTGTTATATAGAAGCCGAACCTCTCGATGACTCTTTCACCGCAGTTGGGACAGTATGTATGCTCGTACCTATGTCCTGGGACGTTACCCAGATAAACGTAGTGTAGCCCGGTCTCCTTAGCCACTTCGCAAGCCTTCTCCAAGGTATTTAGCGGTGTCGCCGGGACATCCGTCAACATGTAATCGGGGTGAAACCTCAATATGTGAAACGGCGTATCCGGACCTAAGTTATCTCTAACCCACTCTGCAAGCATTTTGAGGTCGTCGATGGAGTCGCCATACTTCGTGACTATCAGGTTCGTGATTTCTATATGTACGCCTCTACGTTTCAGCGCTTTGAGGCATTCATATATCGGCTCCACGTCAGGTACGGCGGCCATTGTCTTGTAGAACTCTGGGTTACCTGAACCCTTGAAGTCCACGGTCGCGGCGTCGAGGTATGGCGATATGAAGTCTACGGCCTCAGGGGTCATATAGCCGTTGGTCACGAACGTGTTGAACAGACCCTTCTCTTTAGCGAGCTTAGCCGTGTCGTATGCGTATTCCATGAATATCGTAGGCTCCGTATACGTGTAGCTTATGCCTTGACACCCATACTCCAGCGCGAGCTGGACGACCCTAGCAGGTGGAAGCTTCATCCCGCTGACCTCCCTCTCCTGGCTTATGCTCCAGTTGTCGCAGTAGCGGCATCTGAAGTTGCATCCTATTGTGGCTATGCTCATAACAGAGGAGCCTGGGTGGAAGTGGTATAAGGGTTTCTTCATGATCGGGTCTGCAGCAGCTGCCACAGCCTTCCCATATACTAGACTATAGAGTTTCCCGCCTATGTTCTTACGGACACCGCAGAACCCCCGCTTACCCTCTGGGATCACGCACCTCCTAGCGCACAGGTTGCATCGAACCCGCTCGTCACCTATGGGCTCGTAGAGATAAGCCTCCTTCAAACCGCTCAACTTGACTCAGTTAAAAAGAAGACCACTCGTCTCCTATAACGGTTTCCACCGCTGTGATCGGCTTTTTAACTAGGTAACGTTGATAAGTATGCAGTTTGTCTCTAGGCTTAGACTATGGTCTATGTCGTGAGGCTTTCCCTCTTCCACCCTACGCTACCTAGAGCTGAGGTTTTAGCCGTTCTCGAGGCTATGGATAGTGGTTTTAAGGAGCTGAGTTTCGACGGGAGATATCTTCGGGTCGAGGCTGAACCTGAGGCTGCTAGATGGCTTCTGGATAGATGTGCCTATGTGAAGGAGCTTTCTGAGGAGCTCGTGTCCTCCGACGACATAGAGGGGCTGTTTAGAAAACTGAGCCGAGATATGCTACCCAACGGAATGTTTAGCTTCGCCGTAGAGGCGGATAAGCCCGTGAGCCGTAGATTCGAGCCGCCGCTTGGCGACCTCATAAAGGGGATGACGGGGTGGAGGGTAGATTTGGAGAAACCCGATATATTGTTCAAACTCATCAGAGTCGATGGCTTATACGTTTTAGCCGTCAGTTTAGGCAAGGTTTCTTTTAAGGATTTTTACTCTCGTGAGCCTAAGTTCAGACCGGTAACACATCCATCTACGATGAAGCCTATGTTAGCCCGCTGTATGGTTAACCTCGCTAGAGTTAAGCCGGGAGATGTGGTTTTAGACCCGTTCTGCGGGGTTGGGGGTATACTTCTCGAGGCCGGATTAGTCGGATGTAGGGTTTTAGGCCTAGACATAGCGCCTAAGCTTGTAAGGGGGTGCCTGACAAATCTTAGAT
>Ga0180302_10000747_pt1 | contig 14890 bp, 13 predicted proteins | sample GuaBasSediGuay17_FD_121794 | JGI IMG/M metagenome (GOLD analysis project Ga0180302, IMG submission 121794) | Subseafloor sediment microbial communities from Guaymas Basin, Gulf of California, Mexico - Guay17, Core 4571-4, 12-15 cm | ecosystem: Environmental > Aquatic > Marine > Hydrothermal... | reverse complement strand
CAATTATATCTATTATTTGCCTCTTTTTCGCCTCAATCATCTGCCTTCTCTGCTCTGTTGTCAATTGGATATGCCCCTTCTTTATTATTATTTTTGCCACTTCAATAACATCAGTTGTTCCAAAAATCTCCTTTATTTTTTCCTCCGACGCCTTCTCACCCTTTTTTGCGTCCCTGAACACTTATCTATTGCTAAGCATTCCATCATATCAACTTCTTTTCCCTCACGCACATCCTGCACAAGATTTGGGTCAACAAGCACTTCAAACTTCTCGCCGTGTGTTTCAAGCCTAGCAATCACAGCGTCTTCAAGCCTTACCATAGGGCATCACTGCCCCTCTAAATACTTCTCAATATACTTCGTTGCCTCATCATGCGGCATCTTTCTAAATTCCTCATCCACCCGCACATATCCTATCTCAATTGCCTCCTTCTTAATCTCCTCTTCTTCACTAGCCTTTTTAAGGGCTTTCAAGCCCAAGGCTATTGCCTCTTCAAGGCTCATATTATCCTTATAGTTATCCTCAAAGAACTTCATCACAATATCCCTGCCTGCACCTATGCTTCCCGCTTTATAGCCCACTAGCGCTCCACTAGGGTCTGTTTCGTATAAATGCGAGCCTTTATGGTCAACACCTGCGATTAGCATTGACGTACCAAAGGGACGAACCCCTCCATACTGTGTGTAATTCTGCTTAAAATCGCATATTTTTTTCACAAGGGTTTCGACCGATATTTTTTCCCCATAAGTCACTTTGTTTATTTGAGCAATAAGTCTAGCGTATTCCACAAGAACCCGTGCATCTGCAACAAGACCCGATGTGGCACAGCCTATGTGCTCATCAATCTGGAATATCTTCTCTATGCTGTTGGCCTCAATAAGCCTGCTTGTTATTCTCTTATCAACAACCAGAACCACACCGTCCTTGAACTTTATTCCTACGGTTGTTGTTCCTCTTTTCACAGCCTCTCTGGCATATTCTACCTGAAATAACCTACCATCAGGCGAAAAAACGGTTATTGCCCTATCATACGCCATTTGTGCAGGTTGCATCATTCATCACCTTTTCCGCTTTCGCCACATATAGCAAATGGTAATAAATACTTTCCCCTGACTTTTCAAGACATGCCTACCATTCTCTCCAGTCAATACCAAATGTTCTGAGCATGACCTTCGCAATGTGCGGTCTTCTCCTCTTGTGCATGCTTCTGACCATCATATCGTAAACCTTACGCACAATGCTCTTATCAATCCCCAGAATCTTTGCCACTTCATCAATGCTCATGCCAAGCTCAAAACAGTACAGTATCTTGTCCAAAACGTCGTACGTGATGCCTATCTCATCTTCATCGCTCTGCCCGACCCATAGTTCTGCGCTCGGCTTCTTTCTTATAACCCAGTCAGGAATTCCTATCTTTTCGGCCAGAATTCTAACCTGGGTCTTATAAAGGTCTCCTATGGGCAATATATCAGATGCACCATCACCGTACTTTGTGAAATAGCCCACTGCAATCTCGCTCTTATTGCTTGTACCCGCAACAAGCATGTTGTTGGCATTGGCAAAGTAATAAAGCACCACCATTCTTACCCTAGCCCTTACATTACCGAGTACCACCCTCTCCATATTCGGAAATTTATCCTTTATCGTACCGATAATATCGGATATTCCCACAATTTTTGGCTCAAGACCAAGTTCGTTTGCCACCTTCAAGGCATCTTCACCTTTATTAATTTCATCGGGAAGTATTACAGTCATGACTTTGTTCTTCCCAAGGGCTCGTGCACACAGTTTTGCCACAACTGCCGAATCTAGTCCACCGCTAAGACCAACAACAACACCATTCGCCTTGGCATCGGCTACTGATGACCTTATAAAGTTCTCAATCACCGTTATCCACTCATCTTTGAAAGGCAGAGCCAACGCTTTCTTGTCCATGATGGTGGATTAAATCCATGCATTATTAAACTTTACGTTTTTGCAGGGCAAGGTCAAAATTTTAACGCAAGAAATATCGATAATTCAGAGATAACATTTATATACACCATTTTATTACGCTTTCAAAAATGAGGTGATGAACATATGGAAGAACTACTGTGCACTGTAGAATTCTTAAAGGACGCTGATATATTCGTTGCACGTGTGCAAAGCGAGCTTGGGGGTGTTAGGGAGTACAGGGCAGGCACGTTTGAGGAAGTGCTTGAGCAGGTAATAATAGATCTGCAGGAAGAGTTTGAAATGTTTCTTTAGACCACAATTTTTCCATTATCCATTATTTTCTTTTCTGTACTCCCCACAGTAGCAACAATTGTTGGCTTCATTATAATTCCATCTAGGTGTATCAAACATCTAGCATCGTTATCGTAGTTTGCCCCTATTGCTATATGACATGTTCCATACACTTTTTCATCTTCCAGCATATTGCCCACAATCTTTGCCTTCTCATTAAGCCCTATGCCCAGTTCTCCGAGATTGCCCGTGTTCTTAATATACTCATCGCCCAGGTCAGGGCTGAGCTTACCCTCTCTAACCATTTCTTTTGTTCTTTCAACAGCCCTCTTTATGGTCTCCCTCAACAATCTTGCCTCATTCTTGCCGGTAATCCTTGATATGTAGCCATTTCTCACATAAACTGTTATTGGATTTCTTATTATTATCTCACCCCTGTCCGATGATATACTGCCGTCATACACTATTTTTCCCTCGGACTTGCCAAGCGCGGGAGAAATGAAAACCTCTCCGCAGGGCAGGTTACCACCTCTGCCGGGCTTTGTAAAGTCTCCATCGTCCACGAATGCCTTCCTTTTTTTAAGCCCGATTGTTATATCTGTTCCAGAGGGGGATGTTATATGCACTTCATCTGCTCTGTCCAGTATTCTTTTCAGTTTTTTCGCCCTCTGGCGCAGTACTTTATAGTTTATTGGTATGGTTTTTTCAAACATCTCTAATGTTATGCCGGGGCACCAGAATGCTCTGATTTTCTTTGTGTAAAGCAAATACTCGAATATGTGGGCATACTTGTTTCTTATAGGCTTGGCAAGCCTATACCTGTCTTTTCCCAATTTCTCCTCACTTATCGAAATTATAATATCGGGTCTGGATTCCATTGCCTTTATCACGCTATCCTCAGCGTAATCTAACTGCCCCTTAGTATTCTGAACGATTATTACAGGTCTTGCTTCTGCATCCAAAGCAGCATCGTACAGGGCATGGGAAATCGTGAGGTGGTCCTTGGAGGGGTTAGTCACTATTATTATTTTTTCATCCTTTTTTGTGCCAAGAACTTCATTTATTGCCACACGTGCAGATACGGCTACGCCCTTCCTATACCCATAAATTTCAGCAAACCTTTTCATGAAATAACACCAGTACTTATTGTGCGTCCAAATTTAAAACTTATTCTCTTGCTCTCCACTTTTGCTTACCATTTCATTTGTTGTGGACGCTCATTTTCGCCCAGCCAACAAATAAATTTAAATCGGAATATGCATTTATTAACGATAGGAAATGAAGAGGGAGAAGTATCTGGAGATTGTGAGTGCGCTTGAGAGTGTCGAGGATGTTAGAAGGATAAGCGAAACTATGGGTATTGATGAGCGTACGGTTTTTTCCATATACGCTCAGAAGGTTGTCAGGGATGCGAAGAAAAGGTATTACGTTGTAAAGAGCATGGGAAAGGTTTTGTTAAAGAGATGGATGAGGGGGGAGAGTTTGCTGTCCATAGCAAGAAGTGTGAACTTTCCCCCTGTGCTTACAGCCCAGATTGTGCTCACGGTAAATCGTATGTCAAAGAGGAAGTTTTGGGAGTTTATAAACAACGTTGATAGGATCGATGATGAGCGGCTGAGAAAAGAACTTGCTGAGGTTGTGAATGCTGATCATGTTTATTCCCCGTGTGCAATGCTTGCCCAAGCACAGATGGGAAGAATGGGGGAGAAAGCTCTATATCGGTGGCTGAGCAGGCACAAGATAGCCTACCGTAGGGAGAGCGAAATCAGAAACATGTATCCCAAAACTCCCGATGCTCTCCTGCTCACGCCTATCATGGTAGAGGGTGATTTGATAAACTGGATTGAATCAAAGGCGTGCTTCGGGGATTATTATGAAATAAGGAGGCATTCAATAAATCAGTTCATACCTTATGTGAATATTTTTGGTAGTGGCGCTGTTGTTTACTGGTTTGACTATGTTGAGGATGTAAGACTGCCAAAGGGTGTTAGGATTCTTAGCCCAAGATTTTTTGATGGTGAGCGCCTATGATTGGCGATAACAATCCTTGGGGGATGTTTGTCGAAAATGTTAGGAGACTGCTTAGGGAGGTGCTACCCGCACATGAAATACGCTTGGAAGAACCGCCAGAAAATTTGGGAGATGTAGCATTTCCTACATTCAATATTGCAAAAAAGGTTGGAGAAAATCCTGTTTCTGTTGCAAAAAGGGTTGCTGAAAGTCTGAACAGCAAGATTGATGGGGCAGGTTGGGTGGATAGGGTTGAGCAGAAAGGTCCTTATGTAAACTTCTTCGTGAACATTAAAAAAATGGCTGAGTACACAATTCCCCTAATACTCAATCTTGACACAGCGTACGGTCATCTCAGACCCAGGGGAAAAAAAATAGTGCTTGAGCACACATCCGCTAACCCAACCGACGCGCTTCACGTGGGCAGGGCGAGAAATCCCATAATTGGTGACACGATGGCTAGGATTCTAAGGGCTGCAGGGTACGATGTTGAAACCCAGTATTATGTGGACGACTTGGGAAAACAGGCTGTGATACTGGCTTACGGCATGCATGAACTGGGCTACGATGCTGATTCCAGCCCTTATATGCGTGCATCACGCCTCTATGAGGAAAGCGAGGAGCACAGGGCGAGGGTGGACGATTGGCTGAGAAGGCTGGAGGGGGGTGATAAGGAGGTCGTGGAAAAAGTGAGGAGGGCTTGCCTTGAAATGATGGAAAACCGTATATTGCCAACCCTGGAAAGAATTAACGTTAGGGTTGATGTTTTGGCGTATGAGTCTCAGTTTCTTGAGAAAACAAGAGAGGTTATTGAAAACCTTAGGCCCTACTGCGGCAAGGACAACGGCGCCCTGTACATAGACCTCAGCCCTTACGGGATAGAGGAGAAGGTCTACATAACACGCAGCGATGGCACATCCTTATACGCGACGCGGGACATAGCGTATCATCTGTGGAAACTCGAGCGTGGCGATGTAATCATCAATGTGCTGGGGGAGGACCACAAACTGGAATCTTACTTTGTGAAAACAGCGATTGAGAAAATACTCGGGATAGAGGCGGATATTCGAGTCCTATTTTACTCTTTTGTTACGCTTCCTGAGGGAAGAATGTCGGCGAGGAAGGGCAGGGTTGTTTATTTTGATGCCCTGCTTGATGAGGCTGTGGAAAGGGCGAGGAAGGAGGTGCTGAAAAGAAGGGAAGATATGGACATGAGCAGGATTGACGAGATTGCAAGGATTGTGGGAGTAGGCGCAGTTCGCTTCAATATTGTTAGAATACAGCCAGAGAAGAAGATAGTTTTTAGGTGGGAGGACGCATTAAACTTTGAGGGATGCAGTGCTCCATTCGTTCAATACACCCATGCCAGGGCGTGCAGCATACTCAGGAAGGGCGGGGGTTATGACAGCGCAAAAGCGCCCGTAATTACGCATGAAAGAGAAATAAGATTGATAAAACTACTCTCAAAGTATCCCAGTGTTATTGAGTACTCTGCCGAGTTCATGGCACCGCACAAGGTTGCCCAGTATTGTGTGGATTTGGCGACGGAATTTAACCAGTTTTACAGGGACTGCCCAGTAATTCATTCCGAGGGTGAGGTTAGAAACACCAGGTTGATGCTTGTGGATGCCTTTAGAATAACGATAAGAAACGCCCTTGATGTGCTTGGTATAACAGCCCCTGAGGAGATGTGAATGGTAACTCGCCTTTGCATTGGTTTTGTTTTAAATCCGATTGCCGGGATGGGTGGAAGGGTTGGCCTGAAGGGCACGGATGGCTGGGCGTACAAGGAGGCGATAAGGCGCGGTGCACTACCAGTAGCGCCTGAGAGGGCGGAGAGGGCTTTTGCTGCCCTAAAGTCATCTGAAATATCTGATAAAGTATTCTTTTACACTTCCGCTCCGCCAATGGGTGAGAGAGTTTTATCACACCATGGCTTTGATTACGCTGTTGTGTACAGGCCAAAGAGCAAGAGAACAACAGCAGATGATACGCGGGAGTGTGTGAGGGTTTTTGAGAATTTTGGCGTGGATATGGTGGTGTTTTGTGGCGGTGATGGCACGGCAAGGGATGTGTGCTCGGTAATTGGGGATAGAATACCCATGATTGGAATTCCTGCAGGGGTTAAGATGTTTTCCTCAGTATTTCTTCGCATGCCCGAGGATTTGGCTTCTGTCATCGAATGCTATTTGGAGCGTAGGGAATGCAGGGATGGCGAGGTCATGGACGTGGACGAGGAAAGGTATAGGGGGGGTGAGTTATCTGCACGCCCGTACTTTGTTGCAAAAATACCGTGTGGCGATGTTGTGCAGGATGCAAAATCTGTATTTTACGGTGATGACTACTCGGGAATAGCCGAGTATATTGTTGAGAAGTTTGGAAGAAAGTGTGCATATATTTTAGGTCCTGGTGGCACCCTACGCGCAATAAAGGAGTATCTTGGTGTGAGTAATCCAACAATGCTAGGTGTTGATGTGGTCTTTGGGGACAAAGTTTGGAAGGACTGCAATGAGCGCGAAATATTGAGTATTCTAAACAATACCCCATGCGCATACATAGTTGTGAGCCCAATAGGTGCTCAGGGTTTCATATTTGGCAGGGGGAACCAGCAGATAAGTGCGAGGGTTATAAGAAAGGTCGGGATGGAAAATGTTATAGTGGTGGCTGGCGAAAGCAAGGCTAGAAATACTCCAATGTTGTTTGTGGACACGGGGGATAAAGAATTAGATAATCAATTCAGGGGATACATGAAAGTAATAACAGGCTATGGCAGGCATATTGTTATTCCTGTGGGATAGTGGGCTCACTCCTCCTTCTTTTCCTCAAACCCCTCCATGTAGCCCTCGGTTCCCTCCTCGTACTCCGCCATTTCTTCCCCTTCTTCCCGCGCCTCTTCTACACCCTCTCCATACTCAGTTTCTTCCGCCCCAAATAACTCGCCTATACTCTCCTCAGCCCCGTACTCCACTTCTGTTTCTTCAAGTTCTTCCTCGCCTGCGAGCCCCGCATACTCGCCAATTTCCTCGGTTTCTTCTGGTGCTTCTTCAGCCAACTCTTCGCCAATCTCCTCAACACCTTCCTCGCCAACCTCTACAGGCGCGCCCATTCTAGTCTGCCAGTCCTTTATCCTCTTTAGCCCAACAATCACAAGACCCACGCCTACAAGAAAGACAACAAGTCCCGCTATTGCAACAGTCCAGTTCACCCAGCCAAAAGAGTAATAAGCCTTGAACCTGCCTATTGGTATTTTAAGAGCATCGTGAAGGTACGAGAGTATGGGACCACCGAAAAACCCGCCAACCATCAGTATTATGCCTATCCAGAAGAACTTTGTGGGCTTTTCCTCTACGACCTCTTCCGCTAAAATCTCCTCAATTGCTGCTTCCTCAGCCTCAGCACCCTCCTCAATAACGCCCTCGTATTCTTCAGGCACGCCCTCTTCGCCCACCTCTTCCTCAACCTCAGCGCCCTCCTCAGGAATCTCTGCTGCCTCTTCGCCCACTTCTTCCTCAATAACCTCAAACTCTTCCGCGAACTCAACACCGCAGTTTGGACACACCTTTGCATCCAGCGGTATTATTGCACCACAATTCGGGCACTCCGCGTATTCCTCATATTCTTCTTCTCCCGTATCCACCACCAGACCTTAATCATTTTTCGCCCTTATATTATTTTCGTTCCTCTGAAATATATGGCGAGCAAAACTTAATTATAACAAAAGAAACAATATCTCTTGGGGTGATGCAGTGGGCGGAAAGTTCAGATGCCCAATGTGCAACGCACTTGTTGATGAATCAGATACTGTGTGCAAGGTATGCGGCACCGTGTTTAAGGAGAAGAAAGTTTTGGAAAAGAGGGAGGAAATCAATGTATGCCAGATTTGTGGTGCCTTTATAACAGGGGGGCAAAAAACATGCCCTGTATGCGGGGCGGAGATTGTTCCTCTTGAAAAGGGCGAGGTAAAGGTCGATGAGGAGTATATACCCTCCATATATTTGTGCCCAAATTGCAGGGCGTTCATAAGGGCTGATGAGAAAAAATGTCCAATGTGCGGTCAGGAGATCGGGAAACCTCTATCGCTCAAGGATGTGAGCCTCGAGGCTGAGATAAGCGTTGATGATGTAAAGGTCGTTGAGAAGGAGCAAAAACCAGAGGTTTATGTGGAGCCAAAGAGTATTTCCGAGTTGCAGGTGGAGGAAGATATGGAGGAAAGTGCTGAGGATGTTGTTGTGGCGGAGGGATTATCACCCAAGGTGCTTCTCCCTCATGCGATAGCACTCTCCCTTTCATTAGTTTTCTTTGGCATTACGTGGAGCACTGCGATCTCCATGCTGGTGCTCGAAATAGCACTTATATTCCATTTTCTATACAAAACTGCTCTTGAACTAAGGAACGGTTTGAAGGGCGATGTTTTGGCGGTAACAACATTGGGCATTGCAGTGGCAGCAACGATTATGGCGTCAATGCTTATTCCAATGCTCATAATCCCATCAGTCGCCCTTCTCATCGCCCTAGTGGCCATGACTGCAAGAAAGGGATGCGCATGTGCTGATGCCTACCTCTCCCTATCCCTTGCATGCGTGCTCGGTGCCTACGCATATTCTCCCTATCTCGCAATAATTGCAGTTGCTCCACTCATTCACTCAACATATCTGATTATTACCAAGATATTTGCCAAACCCAGCGTTAGTGTTGTGGAAAGTAGTGCAGCACGCGCCTACAACCCTGATAAGGTTGCCGCACTGTCCATGGTGCTTGCTGGAAAACTTGAGGAGGGGCTGAGTGCCATAGATAAGGCGATAGAGGCGGAAAAGGACAATGAGATGCTTTGGAATGCAAGAGGCTATGCTCTTATGAAACTCGGCAGGTACGCTGATGCAATGGAATCATTTGATAAGGCGCTTGAAATCAATCCAAGGTATGCTGAGGCTTGGAACAACAAGGGCAATCTTTACGCAAGACAGCGCATGTACGATGAGGCTTTATGGTGCTATCATAGGGCTCTAGAGTGCGACCCTGAGTATATTGATGTGCTTGTGAACATGAGGTATGTTTACTCAAGGCTCGGCTGGATTGAGGATGTTGTGGATTGCGAGAGAAAAATAAACAGAATGCTGAGGCTTAAGATGGCGGGAGTGTAGGTCATGATGGAAAGACCAAGGGTAATGGTAAACTGCGCGCTAACCGTGGATGGCAGGCTTGCAAACCCTGATTTTTCCCCACTGGAAATATCGTGCATTGAGGATAAAAAGTATGTGCACATGCTCAGGGCAAGCCATGACGCAATAATGGTGGGCGTGGATACTGTGATACATGATGATCCGTCATTGCTGGTAAAAAAAGAGTATTTTAAGTCTGATAAGAACCCGATAAGGGTGATTATTGATTCTAAGGGTAGAAGTCCAAAGAATGCTAGGGTTTTTGATGGGATGGCACAGACAATAGTTATAACTGCGGAGGAATGCAAGGAAGAATTTCCAAACGCTACAGTAATAAGGGCGGGCAGGGGGAGGGTTGATTTAGCCAAGGCTCTACAATTTTTAAAAAAAGAGGGAATATCCTCGGTGCTTGTTGAGGGCGGTGGAAAGATAATATACTCAATACTACGCGCCCAATTATTTGACAGATTCCGCGTATACATAGGTCCCATGGTGCTCGGTGCAGGACCAACGATAAGGGCGGTTGGTGATTCGGGGGGAGAATCTAGCGCCAGTACGGATAAATACATCCCCATACGATTAAGATTGTGCGATGTGCAACGAATTGGGAATGGTGTGGCTTTGGTGTTTGAACCAGAAAATAATAATGGCTAAGTGAAATTGCCAGTTATTTCTGCACTGGCTACATGATGGCCGAAAAGTTTATATTTCCCCTATACAGAGAACCATATAGGTGAGTCTATGGTGATAAAGAGGGCAATTGCGATCATAATGACGATAGTGATATCTGTGACAGTAGTAAGCTTGGTCTACTATTTACATTTTGTGCCTCAGCACCCATATCAAACAATAAAGGAACTCAACGACCAAGAGGTATTTATCTCTACCAATTTATCTATTGGAAGAATGTACAAGGTAAAAGATAAAGTAGAGGGGAATTATGTATTTGCATTACCCGAGTTGAAAGAGAACTACTCAGTTGATGCTAATAACTTATCAACTTATACAGCAGTATGGTTTGGAAGTGAGCCTTCTTTCCCTGTGTTTTTCATAGGTGATAGAAGTTCTGACTTTCCTGTCGGGAAAGAAGTTAAATTTGATTTAGAAGTGAAAAAATATGAGATTTTTATTTCTGGTACCTCTCTTACTATCACAAGCGTTGAAAGTGCTTATGTGTATTACATGATACTAGAATTATATAAAGTAATCTATATTGGGAATTTCGCTATAATTTCTTTTGAATTAGATAGAATAGATGACGTGACTTTTAAATTAACTGTAACCGAAATAGCGAACTTTAATTCTCTGCCAATTTGTTGGTCAGATGTATACGCTGTTTCTTTTAATAGTACTAAACCGATACCATCCTTTAAGGTATACTCCTCAGATGGCTCTTTTTTAGGGGAATTTAGGGAAAGAAATGCATCAATGATAGGTAAAGAAGTGGAAATTGGCCAATATCTTGAATTTACCTATAATAAGAATACATATGGAAATCTTACCATACTACTCTCGGCAGACATATTCCCTATGGTTTCCTCCGCAGGAGACCCTTTCTTCTTCGATCAGTACCCTATTTCTCGCATAGATGTATGAACAAAAACCATCTATGAAAAAGCCATAGTAATAGAAAAGAGAAGAAGAATCAAAATAGAAGACAAACGACGGTCTGTCCCCTGAAATGACATGAAAGAGAAAAATCTCCTTGAGACAACGGGCAACTCTTCGCCAACTTCGTTGGCTCGGTGCTATCCGCACTCACTTAACAGATGCGTATGCGGTTTCACTCCCTTCGGTCGCTACACCCCAATTGCGTCGCTTCGCTCCGCAACTTCGCATACGTTCCAGCCGTTAGTCTTCCTTAGCAAACGTGCCCGCCAATTTCTCCAGAGATAGGCTCCTTTTTCTCCCAGCCGTGTGCTGGAGAGTAGACAACAAGTTCTGGGTCGCCATAGTAAACAACGTTTTCCGCAACATCCCACCACCAGGTTGAGGTGGAATACCCTATGCCCACCATGGATATGGCGTCCGTGTATGCCTCCCCAACAGTCGCACCCTTTGCAATCTCGCGCATGAAGACTTCAATGGCAAAACTGCAGTACCAGGATGTGGTCCACGGGTCAATCACCTGAAACACGCTCCCGTGGCGTATTAGGCTCATGTGCAGGTATGTGTTTGCTATAAGGCAGGAGCCTCCAAAGAACCCCATGGAATGAAGGTTGCCCATGGCGTTATCGAGGTCGTATCCATCGTATCCATCAGTTTGCGTTGCCTGCGAGAGAATCGTGATTACAACACCGTCGTGCTGATAGCCCGCCATGTCCCAGCGCACATCAAGCCCTGTGGTCTTTGACATGGTCATGGTGTCGGGCTCTCTTGTGCACCCTGATTGCTCGTACGCTCTCCAAGGGTTCGGCTCCTGCGGGTGATTTTTATCGCTCCAGAAGCCAACAACACCAGCGCCTCTACTACCCCCGTGCATTATTTCGAGCCACATGATTGCACCCGCGTTTATGTTGTACATTGTGGCGGAAAAGTTCGTGGAGAAGACTGAGGAGTATCCGCATTTTTTGGCGTAGAATGGCACAACTTCGGATGGGTTGAGGTCTGGCCAGCAGCCAGCGCCTCCATGGTCTCCGTTCACTCCATCATCTATGGGGTCGTTGCTCTTTGTTCTGAAAGGCACCACACCATTTGTGCAAACGTAATCGCACCCCCAGTACTTGCTCGCCCTTTCATTGAACCTGTGGCAGTATGAGACCCATGTCTGTACCACGGGATATTTCACCCTAACCTTTCCTCCCCTATCCATTATCTGAAGAATGCCGCCGGCAATTCTAGATTTAGAGCCTGTTATCATCTCAACATTGCCTTCCACGCCAGGATTTGTAAATATAATGTGCTCGTATAGTGCTGCGCGAGAGCACCAAGCGGCGGTATCAATTGGTGTACCCACAATGCGCCCAGCCCTTGCTTTACCAACCAATGCCCTATCCCATGCCGTGCCTATATCAAACTGACCTGCAACGGTGATTATGTCCATGTTTTCCCAGCACATGCCAAGCCTCTCAAGTTCTGAGAATATTTCCCTAGCGGTCATGACCATTGCGCCTATGTCTGCAGTCTTTCTCCTGGCGTAAGCGTCAATCCAGAAATCGTTATGCCATGCCTGTGCTGATGAAAGCCCCGAGTATATATCCGTCACCACCACGGGAATTCCATGCACCGCAGCAAGGTATGAGGCAGGACCTATGTAAAGGGCACCGGGTTTTTCACCAGCACATCCTTGGCCAATAATCCAGTAAGACCATGGATTCACAGTAGTGAAAAGAACATCCTCTTGTTTTGTAAGGTCGAGTATTAGGTGATAGATGTCATAATCGCTGCGCAGCACATCAACGCCTATTTTGCTAAAAAAGCCCTTTGCCTTCTTCACACCTCTTGCTATCTCATCGCAATACTTGCCAGTGAGGTCTACAATGAACACCCTTTCAACGCCCAGTGATTTAAGCGCGTCCTTTATTGCCGAGACATCACCACCATCAGCGTATAGCAGGGGTGCATTCAGTATTGATGCCAAAACAGCGCCATTTGCCGCCGAGGACAGGATGAGAGCATAATCATAGTTCATTCTTGACTGATACGAGTAGGATATGGTGAAATGAACACATCCAGTTATGTTGTCCAGCGCAAGCACGCAGAACCTGTACTCTGCCATCCCCAACTCTTTTGCGGTCAAGTTCTTTGGTTTATCGTCACCCAACGACTTTGCCACAACCTCACCGTTTGGTCCCAACAAAAGAAGTCCAAGGTTTGCATTACCGTCCCAGTCAAGTTCCGCCTTGAAATTCCTGCAAAAGAACGGCATCTCCCCAATATCTACCTCAACACCAGGATACGTTTCAACGTATATGTCGTAGTCTGCCTCACCGCCCAGTGGCTGCTCGCCCCCAATACTCTCAGTGGGCATGTAGGTAACGCCTATCCCCCAGGCGCCCGGAGAGTAAACATAGGTCTCAGCCCTTTCATAAGGGCCAGAGATTACATTCCAGTTCTGCGATGCAGCAACCTCGCCCACATCCCAGTCGTATATCTGCATGTCAGGGTCTTTTCCCCTCTGCGTTATTGGGTCAAGAACCTTAAAGTAGCCATGCCACTCCATATTTGCTATGAGATATTTCATCCCATTGGCGACAGTAAAGTTATGAAACTTCGGGGGTATGGGTGAAACGTTCTTTTTGCCTGAGAAGTGGTAGTGGAGCACGCGGGCGTTCTCCAGTGTTCCGTTTGTGCACCCCTCATACTCTAATATTTTTTCCTCTATACTGCGGTAGGGAGCGATCACGGCGTATTCTGAGTTTTTCCAGCACCTCAGGGCAAGAGCACTGGAGAGTTCTGGAGGCTTTAGATCACACCTCCATGTTTTTTCGGATTGAATTTTTACGCTTCTATCTCCCATGCACAGCAAATCAAGGGAGGAAATTTTTCCTGTGAGATTAAGCCAGTCCTCTATGAAGTAATCATAGGCGTCATTGGAAGCCCAACTTTTATTCTCGCCACTGCCCTTATAATCCGAATAGTAAAGCACCGGCGAAACGTAGAGTGTATTGTCATGCGCAAATACTGCGGATGGCACGGCAGCCATAAATGCAAAATCGTCATCAAAGCCTTGGTCGTCAAACCCCACAATGGTGAGCCTTCTCACAGGCACAGAGGGAAGCCAGCAGAGCTTTTCCTGAGGGGTAAAGGAAGGAAGCCCGTGCTCAACACACGTGGCAAATAATGGGAATAGCATAAGCACTGCTAGGAGAAGGGCTGTTCTCTCCCTGCTCATTAGAGGCAATATTGGGCGTGGCGGTTTAAAACTTTTCCCGAGATTGCTATCGTTCCATAAAGTATAAATGGCAAATCTCAATCCTTTTCACGCCATGATTGATGTTGTGGTTGTTGGAATGGGCTATGTTGGCATCCCTGTAGCGGTGGAGTTTGCAAGAGTAGGAATGAGTGTGGTGGGTATTGATATTGTGGTGGATAAGGTTGAAAAAATAAACAGGGGCGAGTATCCGCTCAAGGGTAAAGAGCCAGAGTTGCCCGATCTATTGGAGAGTGTTGTGTCATCGGGAAGGCTGAGGGCGACGACGGACTACTCGCCATGCTCTGAGGCAAAAAATATAATAGTTGCTGTGGAAACTCCCTTTGATAAAGATGCACTGTCCCCCAATTACACAGCCCTTCGCTCAGCCATGACTGATATTGGGAGGAGGCTGAAGAGGAATACGCTTGTGGTGATAGAGTCAACAATTGCGCCCTTAACCACGAACAACCTTGCAAGGAAGATTTTGGAGAAAGAATCTGGACTCATTGCGGGAAGGGACTTCTACCTTGCCCACTGCCCCGAAAGGCTTATGGTTGGAAGGCTGCTGAGAAATCTCAGAGAGTATGACAGGGTGATTGGGGGGATTGACCCAGAGAGCACAAGGCGTGCGATGGAACT
>Ga0180302_10000746_pt1 | contig 14896 bp, 12 predicted proteins | sample GuaBasSediGuay17_FD_121794 | JGI IMG/M metagenome (GOLD analysis project Ga0180302, IMG submission 121794) | Subseafloor sediment microbial communities from Guaymas Basin, Gulf of California, Mexico - Guay17, Core 4571-4, 12-15 cm | ecosystem: Environmental > Aquatic > Marine > Hydrothermal... | reverse complement strand
GTTTCTTTCCTATTCTTGCATATATTGCCTTGTACTAGAAGAAAATTCTATAGGTAAGACCGACGCCGAGATGAAAACAATGGGATGGCTTGGAAACACTTCTAAGCGGGCGTCAAAGCGCTACACCTGTACCAGCTGAGTATATGGGACAGAGTGTCGAGGGAGATTCTAAGAGAGGGGCCCACCGAGTGGATAAAAACGTATGGCTGGTGCTGGAAGAATAAGGAATATGCCTATGGCGGGCCCGCCGGGACTCGAACCCGGGACGTCCGGGGCTAAAGGCCACTCCGGCTCCGGAGGCCGGCGCCATATCCACTAGGCCACGGGCCCGTTTCCCCTAGTGAGGGGCATGAGTTTATCTGTTTCTCCGAATCGCCCAGAATAGCTTAGTGGCGCCGGGGCCGGGATTCGAACCCGGGCGCCCCGAAGGGGCAGCTGGTGTCACGGCCCGCTTGGGGGGAGATCTCGAGCCAGCCGCCTTGGTCCACTCGGCCACCCCGGCACCTACGTTAGTCTCCACAACCACGTTTTTAAAACATTATCTATGCGTTAAGCTGATTCCAGCGATGCCGCTATCCTATAGGCCTTCTCCACGGTGTCCTCTAGCTGCTTGTATAGTGAGTCTAACTTACTCCTGTACTCGCTCTTAGAGAGGAGCCCGCGTCTATAGCTGTACGCTGTTTTTTCCATGTTTTTCAGTGTTCTCTGGAAGCTTCTTACGGTGTCGTCTAGGTCGCTTAGCAGGCTCTTGGCTTTCTCGCTCAATGTTACTTCCTGAGCGAGCTTACTAACCTCCCGTCTTAGCGCCTCCTCTCTCCGCCGTAGCGCCGAGACTCTCTGCCTGTACGTCTGCCACGAGATTTTGCCCTCAGTGTAGCTACTCCAGGCACTTAGCATTCCCTCGAGAGTCTCCACTCTCTTCCTGACAACCCGGGAGAGCTTGAGCTGTGATTCTTCCTCGGCACCCTCGGTCTCCTCAGTAACCGGCACACGCCTCTTGTAGACGAAAGCTAGAACTCCAGATAGTAGAACAACTAAGAGCACCGCTATGATCACCCGCAGCGGTGGCCCAGGCTCTGAAACACTTAGGCCTCCGATCGCCACATCTCCCTTCAGGTCCTCAAAGAGAGGGCCCACCTGGGAGAGGATAGCAACGCTATAGTCACCTTGCCTATAGGTAGCCTTGGGGGCTGGCTTTATGTAGTTAAAGCTTCCCCTGACCTTCAGGGTAATTGTGTAATTAACGATGGGGGGGCCTGGGGCAATATAGGCTGGTACTAGGTGCTCAGCGCCGCTCCGGGTTATATTGACCTTATACGCCACGGTGACAAACGCTCTATCCCCGTACTTTACAGGCGGAGCACGCAATCTAACGGTAAGCACCGTAGCGTTATCCTCCGTTTTAACAGTATACCCCCTTAGCGGGTCCTCGGGGTAAGGCGCTATGGGCCCCCTCACCTCTACAACCTCCACATATGTAGGCAGCCTCAGTGTAAGACTCGGAGCCCGCGTGGCGCTGGTGCTAACCAGTGACAGGTTATCATAGAATACGGCATACTTCGGGGAGTCTATCACTATGGTCCTTTCGATGCTCTCAACTACAAGGAGACCCACTCTCGTGGGGTCCATAGCCAGCCTGATGACCGTTATGTTACCGCCCTCCACGAGAGCTGAGAACTTGACGTCGCCGAGCTCCGTTAGGGACAGGTTCGCCGGCTCTATAGACCGTACATGCATTGTCGGCAGCGTCACGGTGACGTTCACTTTCGACCTGAGACCTACTGGTGACAAGGTGAGGGGGACAAGCACCTCTATTCCTCGCGGCGTATACTTCATAATATCGGTGTAGACCTCCACCAGCTCTACCCTGCTTCTCGCGCCGGGTATGGGGAATACCAGCAGATCCCCTTCAATCCTTGCAGGAGCCTTCCCCTCCTCCGTCAGCGTGTAAGCTACCACGAGTTTCTCCTTGACCCCTGTGAGGTTGAACACGAGGCGGGTGAAGCTGAGTTTCTGCGACTCCACAGTTGTCTTAACGACAATGTACCCGTTTTCAACCCTAGCTTCTTTAACCACAGAGACCTCAGCGTCCTGGCCCTCAGGCACCGCGCTGACACATAGAGCCAGGAGAGCAACTAACACTAGCGCTAAGCCGAGGCGCTGGGACCGCACCATCCTCATCACCGCTTTGGCCTAGACAGACAAGACAGGGTAAATAATAGCTTTTTGCGTTGTGAAACTGTTTGGGGATCAGATAGAAAGAGGTGGCCGTCACCTCGTCCCCAGCTGGTTAGAGTGATACAAGGGTAAGCGCGTCTCTTAGTGGTGCAAACTCAACTTTAATGAGGGTGCGTGATCTTACAGCGGTGGGTGTCATCCCTATGGGAGAGTACAAGGTCAAAGACAAAAGCTTAGCCCCTAAGGGCAGGTTAAGGATTGAATGGGCCGAGACCCACATGCCCGTGCTGATGACGCTGCGGAAAAGGATGGAGCAGGAAAAGCCGTTCAAGGGGGTAACGATAGGTGCTTGCTTGCACGTGACTAAGGAGACTGCTGCGCTCGTTAAGACGCTTGCAGCTGGCGGCGCCGAGGTCTTCCTAGCAGCGTCGAATCCCCTGTCTACGCAGGACGATATAGCGGCGGCCTTGGTTGAAGAGGGTATACATGTGTACGCATGGCGTGGGATGTCTACTCGCGATTACTATGAGGCTATAGGCCACGTCGTGGCCTCCGACCCGATGATAACCATGGACGATGGAGCCGATCTCACCAGCATGGTCCACAAGTTGTACTACGGGGAGAGAGGAGAAGACGTAGATATAGTAAGAGAGGTCGTCGGTAGCTATGAGTGCAAGGTCATAGGTGGCACTGAGGAGACAACAACGGGCGTTTTAAGGCTCAGAGCATTAGCACGAGAAGGAAGACTGCTGTTCCCCGTAGTAGCCGTTAATGACTCACTGACAAAGTTTCTATTCGACAATAGGTACGGTACTGGGCAGAGCGCCATCGATGGTATAATGAGAGCTACCAATATTCTCCTTGCGGGGAAGACTGTCGTTGTAGCCGGCTATGGTTGGGTGGGACGCGGTATAGCGATGAGGGCTCGAGGCATGGGTGCGAAGGTAATAGTCGTAGAGGTAGACCCTATCAAGGCTCTTGAGGCTTACTATGACGGGTACCACGTAATGTCTATGACCGAGGCTGCACGGCTAGGAGACATATTCATAACAGCCACAGGGAATAGAGACGTCATCAGGCGCGAGCACTTCTTGAGAATGAAGGACGGGGCCATACTGGCTAACGCGGGGCACTTCAACGTAGAAATATCGCTCCCCGACCTAGAGGACATCGCGGTGGAAAAGAGGAGGATATCGCCTGTTGTCGAAATGTACGTGCTGCGCGATGGCAGGAGGCTGTTCCTAATAGGCGAGGGAAGACTCGTAAACCTGGTGGCTGCTGAGGGTCATCCCTCTGAGGTCATGGATATGAGCTTCGCGAACCAGGCCTTAGCGGTGAAGCTCCTGCTCAGGTATAAGGGGAAGCTAAAGCCTAGGGTCTATAGACTCCCTAGGCGTATAGACGAGAGAATCGCGCGTATAAAGCTCAAGACGCTAGGCGTGACAATAGAGAAGCTTACGCCCCTCCAGCGCGAGTACCTGAAGTCTTGGGAACTTGGTACGAAGTAACGCTTACCTGATGACCTTGCCTACTAGGTGAAACGGGCTGCAGCCAACTATGCGCACTTCTACTATTTCCCCAATCTTAACGGGGTCATGGACTACCACGGGCTTATAGTTACTCCTTAACCTTAGGATGTAGCCTCTCGTACCTGCGCCTTCCACTAGGGCTTCGGCAGTAAGACCGACATAGCGTCGATTTGCTAGTAGACCTACCTCGGCCGCAACCTTGCTCATAAGGCTGCTCCTTCTCTTCTTCTCAGGCTCAGGCACCTGCTGCTCCATAACGTAAGCTGCGGTGAACGGGCGCAGCGTATACCTGGCTACGTGAACCTTGTCGAAGACTATCTCCTTAACAGCGTTTACCGTGTTTAAGAACTCTTTTTCGCCCTCGCCTGGGTACCCGACTATGACGTCCGTGACGAGGTTTAGGCGATCTAGCCGTTCCCTGAAAGCTGCGACTAGGCTCTTGTACTCCTTAACGGTATACTTCCTGTTCATAAGCCTGAGTATACGATCGTCCCCCGATTGCAGCGGAAGATGGAGGTAGTTGCACACTCTGGGGTCCTTCATAAGTTGAACAAGCGGTTTAGCTATCGTTGACACCGTGTGAGGCTCCATCATGCCCACCCTTATTCTGTAGTCGCCATCGACCTCCTCGAGTAGAGCGCGCAGTAGTTCCGATAGAGTAGTACCCCTATCCCTACCATAGGCGGCTAGATCCTGCCCCACCAAGAATACTTGCTTAGCACCCCGTCTCACGGCGTCCCTCACATGCTTGACTACGGCGTCCATGGGATAACTGAAGAGCCTCATCCTTGCCACCTTGCCCACACAAAATCGACAGCTGCCCAGGCACCCTGTTTGAACAGGAATGACGTAGGTATGTCCGCCGCTGTGTATGGGTAACATGCTCCTGTGGGGCTTATACTCTCTGACAATGACCACCCTGTCCTTAACGGCCTCGGTTATCCGCTCCAGGGCGTCAGGCTCTAGCAGAGACGCCGTGGGCGCGATTCTTGCTATGAGCGCTGGTCTCACATTAACTAGGCAGCCCGCGACCACTAACTTAGATCCCTTCTTACGGGATAAGGCATAAAGCTCAGCAATCCGCTTTAGCATATTCCTTTCCGTGTCCCCGCGCACCGCACAGGTGTTTACGACTATGACGTCAGCCTCGCTTGGTGATTCGACGATTGTGTATCCTTCCCTAGCTAGTAACTGTCGCATTACCTCTGTCTCGCCCTTGTTGAGCCAGCACCCATAGCTCTCTATATAAGCCCTCATAGATTCAGTTAAGTGCTAAAAAAAGCCTTAAAAAATTAAGTCACAAGAGAGCCTCATCTAGGTACCTCTCGCATCCACACTTCCTCTCGCGCGGAATCCTAGGTATTAACTCGTAGATCAGCTTTCTCGCTTTTTCGAGGTTCTCTCGCATAACCCTCTCGACCTCGTGTGCCGTGACAGGCTTCTCGGCCCAGACATCGTAGTCGGTGACCATCGCTATCGTCACGTAGCACATTCTCGCCTCTCTGGCCAGGTTTACCTCCGGAACTAAGGTCATACCTATTATCTCTGCTCCCCAGCTCCTCCAAAGTCTCGACTCGGCTCGCGTGGAGAACCTAGGCCCCTCAATGCACACATACGTGCCTTTCTCGTGCATTGTTATCCCAAGAGCCTTGGCAGTCTCTATGCACACCTCCCTAAGCTCAGGGCAGAAAGGATCAGCCATAGAGACGTGAGCAACCACGGGCCCGTCATAGAAGGTGTAGACCCTGTTCTTTGTCATGTCTATGAACTGGTCGGGGCACACAAAGTCTCCGGGCTTGTACTCCTCTTTGAGGCTACCAATGGCAGAGACCGATATCACGCGTACGACTCCTAACTCCTTAAACGCCCATATGTTAGCCCTGTAATTTATCATGTGCGGAGGCACTTTGTGTCTACGCCCGTGTCTCGGAAGGAAGGCTACCCTCCTGCCCCGTATCCAGCCGACGGTTATGAAATCGGAGGGCTCGCCGTAAGGCGTGTACACTTTTATCTCGCGAGGCTCCTCCACGAAGCTTGGATCGTAAAGACCCGATCCACCTATTATGCCTATCTCGGCCTTCTCCGTTGCAGCCATACGATTAAAGAACACCGAGTGCTCCTATAAACATTCCAGAGAGACGAATTGAGCCCGCAGTGAGGAAGCTAAAGGACTCAGGGGCAATGTTCCGGCTAGTCCCGCTCTGAGTTTACGCCGGATGTTCTGTTAGACCGGCTAATTCCGCAGAGATGCCCAGCGAAGGGTATGCTTGTATCAAGATCTCGATAGCCTTCCTCACGAGCATATCGACGTTGATCCTTTCAGTAGCAGATATGAAATGTAGATTCCTCTTCTCATCTTCGCTTAAAGCGTTCAATAGCGCGAGAGCCCTCTCCCGGTCTAGTATGTCTACCTTATTAGCAACGGGAATGCACGGTGTCGAGGGAAAGCTAGCACGCACGTCACGATAGACGCTTAGCTGATACGTCAGGGGGAAGCCGCAAGTCTCAGATGGGTCAAATAGGAATAGTATGACGCCGGGGAGATGCTTCATCGCCAGTATTGCTTGCAGCTCTATTGGGTTCCTCTCCCTCATAGGTCTGTCTAAGAGACCCGGGGTGTCGAGTACCTGGATCTTAGTGCCGTCCTCTAGCTCTATGTGCCCGACCACTATCGTCTTAGTTGTGAACGGGTACTCTCTAACCTCAGGTTTAGCTCGCGACACCGCTCTGACGAGGGAGGATTTACCAACATTGGGAGGGCCTGCCACAATCACTGTGCCGAGCTCGGGATCAACGTTAGGGAGCTTCATAAGCTCTAACTGATAATTCCTTAGCTTAGTGAAACACTCGTCTAAATCCTCAAGCACCGACCGCATACGCGCAAAAAATTGGCGTCTAGCCCTTACGGCCTCCTGCCTCGTCGAGGCCCGCATCACTTTCCTCTTCTGCTCCGTAGCAATCTTATTCAGTATCCTCACTGCGCCGTAAACGAGGGCTAAGCATCTCCTGTACTCATCAGCGTTTACCGCTAACTGAGCAAGCTCCTGATGGAATGGATGAAGGTCCTTGAAGAACGGGCTCCTGAGAGCAAGCTTCTTTAGGAAACTAGTTATGTACCTTCTGGCCGCCTCGATCCTAGCGATTTCGTGACTCTTGAGAGACTTAAGGCCTGGGCCCGGTGGGGGCAGTTTCTTGGCTTTCAGAACTGCCCTATCGTAGAGCTGCTGATAACTGGCAGGCGCCAAAATCATTCTCCTCAATAGTTCCTCTATGTTTCTGCTCGTGTGCCTCATTTACTTTCTGATACCGCGAGCCTATCGGGGATTTATATGATTCGACATGGTTAACGGTCATTGTTGGGGCCGAGACATATAAAAGCCCGTAGGAGTGAGGGGTGTGGGTGTCTGGGATTTGGCGTGGTACTATTATCCTGGTGCTACGGCAGTTGGCATAAGGGCTAAGGAAGGCGTCGTCCTAGCCGCTGACAAGAGAGTTACGTATGGATTCACGCTAATGAGCAGGGCGGGCAAGAAGGTGTTCAAGATAACCGATAGAGTTGGCATGGCAAGTGCAGGCTTTATAGCCGATATGCAGACTATAGCCAAGAACATCGCGGCCGAGATAAAGCTGTATGAGCTGGAGAGCGGGTTCCCCATATCAGTTTATAGCGCAGCTAAGCTCATGTCAATGCTACTGTACAGCAGACGGCTACTACCCTACCTGATTGAGACTATTGTGGGGGGCGTGGACGAGGAAGGAGCCCACGTGTACATACTGGATCCTATAGGCGCCGTAATAGAGGACGATTACGCCGCCTTAGGAACAGGATCCCAGGTCGCCATCGGCATAATAGAGGAGGGATACAAGGATAGCATTAGCCTTGAAGACGCGGAAAAGCTCGCCGAAAGAGCCATCAAAGCAGCTTTTAGCAGGGACGCCGCAAGCGGAGACGGCATTGATATTCTGTCCATTACGAAGGAAGGCTGTAAAGAACGCTTCATACCTGTTGTGAGCTAGGCTTTTTCGTAGGACCGAAATCTCGTCTCCCTTGCTTAAGCAGCACGGATCGACCTTTATAACTCATTAGCGTCTCCTTAACAGGGGTACTATCGTGAGGATAAAGTTCTGGATACTAGACGTAAACTATGATGTTGTAGGAGGAGTTCCCGAAGTCCGAATGTGGGGAATAGATGAAAAGGGTAGAAGAGTGGTTGTTCTCGACAGGAGCTTTAGACCCTACTTCTACGTGCTAGCAGAGGAAGGCTCCGAGGATGAAGTCGCTAAGCGCATCAGTAACATAGGCAAAAGATACAAGCTAATCAGCATAGAGATAGTAGATAAAAAATACTTTGGAAAACCTGTTAAGGCGATAAAAGTCACCTGTCAGATACCCAGGGACATACCCGAGTTCAGGGAGGCTGTGGCTAGGCTTCCCGGCGTAAGAGAGGTGCTTGAGGCCGACATAAGGTTCTACATGAGGTACATGATTGACAACAACGTCTATCCATGCGCGTGGCACGAAGTTGAGGTCGAGGAGATACCCAATAAGCACGGCTGGAGGGTGGACGCTGTCTACTTAGCTAAGCATCCTCCGCAGTTTCTGTCAGTCGAAAACCCCCCAGAGCTGAAGATCTACGCCTTTGACATAGAGTGCTATAACTCGTTGGGAGAGCCTAGGCCGGAAAGAGACCCCATAATAATTATAGCCGTTAAACGCGCCGGAGAGGTTAAGCTCTTCGTCGCCAAGGATAAAAGTGATAGAGAAATACTCCAGGCCTTCGTCGAAGATGTCAAAGAGTACGACCCCGATGTAATCGTAGGCTACAACTCGAATAGGTTCGACTGGCCTTACATATTGGAGAGGGCGCGAAGAAACGGTGTAAAGGTTAATGTCTCGAGGGCCGGAGGCCCCCCTGCGCAGAGTGTCTATGGGCACTTCTCCGTCGTTGGCAGGGCTAATGTTGACCTCTATGACTTCGCCGAGGAGATACACGAAGTGAAGGTAAAAACCCTGGAGAACGTCGCCGACTACTTAGGTGTAAAGAAGAAGGAAGAAAGAGTGTTGATTGAGGGGGCCTTCATCTACAAGTACTGGGACGACCCGTCCCTCCGCCCCAAACTCCTGCAGTACGCTAAGGACGATGTGGAGAGCACGTACGGGCTAGCCGAGAAGTTCCTACCCTTTGGAATACAGCTCTCAAGCATAGTAGGGCTTACGTTAGATCAAGTAGTCGCGGCATCCGTCGGCAATAGAGTCGAATGGCACTTAATAAGGCAGGCATACAGTTTTGGCGAGCTCATCCCTAATAGAGCGGAGAGAACCTATGAGAAGTATAAGGGAGCTATAGTCCTCAAACCTAAGCCGGGTATACACAGGAATATAGCCGTGCTCGACTTTAGCGCGATGTACCCTAACATCATGATATCCAAGAACATATCGCCAGACACCCTAGTTCCGCCTGGCGAGGAGGTAAGCGACGAGGAGGTGTATGTTACACCCGAGGTAGGCCACAGGTTTAGGAGGCATCCGCCCGGCTTCTATAAGAGAGTTTTAGAGCGCCTGCTTGAGGCCCGAAGGGAGATAAGAGAGAAGATGCGAAGCTTAGATCCGAGTACAACCGAGTATAGAGTGCTCAATGAGAGGCAGAAAGCTCTTAAGGTTATAGCCAATGCCACCTACGGCTATTGCGGCTGGGTAGGCGCTAGGTGGTACAGGAGGGAAGTAGCTGAGGCTACAACAGCCTGGGGCAGAGAGATAATCAAGTCAACTATTGCGAAAGCTCGCGAACTAGGGTTGAGGGTCATATACGGTGACACTGACAGCATCTTCGTCGATTACAACCCCGATGGGATCAGCAAACTGATTAAGTGGGTCGAGGAGGAACTAGGGCTTGAGATAAAGATCGATAAGATCTACGAGAAGGTGTTCTTCACCGAGGCTAAGAAGCGGTATTGCGGCCTCTTGAAGGATGGTCGTATAGACGTTGTGGGGTTAGAGGCCGTCAGGGGGGACTGGTCCGAGCTAGCGAAGGAGGTCCAAGAGAAGGTCATAGAGATAGTACTGAGAGAGGAGAGTCCGGAGGGAGCTGTAGAGTACGTAAGGAGCGTTATAAAGCAGTTAAAGGAGGGCAAGGTTCCCATTCATAAGCTCATAATCTGGAAGACTGTATCGAAGCGGCTCGAGGACTATGAGGTCGAGGCTCCTCACATAGCCGCAGCTAAGATGCTCATTCAATTGGGGTATGATGTCGCAAAAGGCGAGAAGGTAGGCTACATAGTCTGTAAGGGAGGAGAGAAGGTGGCGGCCAGGGCCAAGCCTTACATACTCGTAAGTAGCTACGATGAGGTGGATGTAGACTACTACATCCGCAAGCAGGTGATACCGGCTGCTATGCGCATCCTCGGATATTTCGGTGTGAGAGAATCACAATTCCTAGCAGAGAAAAAACAGCCCACGCTGATGGACTTCTTTTAAGGGCGTGCCATGTCCGTTAACACAATGTAAATGTCCTCAGAGGCAGAGTATATTATGTCTGAGACGTCCTCCAGCATCTCGGCAATGTTTAACAGCAGGATCACGGTGTTCGGCGAGAGGTTGGATGAAAGGATGACAAAGGTCGAGCTCCTGAATTTAGCATCGGCCTCCGTCTCGCTGTGAGCTAACTTTGAGCATTGGCTTAGAGCCCTAGAGGGGTTAGAGGGTATCAGGTTTATTATCTGCCTAAAGCTCTCCATTACTCCTATTACTGACTCGCAGAGCTCTAGTATGCTCACCTTTACATCTTGTGGCACTGCCCAGCCCCTTGATACGAGAAACTCGAGCCTGTAGAGTATACCGCTTATCCTGTCTATGGAGTTTCTCACGTTGTAGGTCGCTCTTAACCAGTCCTCCCTGTGGTAAAGAGCCGGTGACACCCTGGAGATGTAAGCCAGCAGGTCTCTGTGGGTTCTCTCGGTCTCCTCTTTGATTCTCTTAGCAGAGTCCATGACTTCCTTGAACCTGCTAAGGCTAAGGGAGTCAAGCGAGCCAATAACCTCCTTAACCATGCTCAGTAGCTGTAGAGCCCCTCTCACCTCCTCCTCTAGGTAAGCAATGATCTTGGCGTCGGCTATCGCGCCCTCACGTATCTCGAGGTGCTCCCTCGTTAGACCCACGGAGAAACCCCTGCCCCCAGTCTCGTATCCCTCTAATAAGCGCTCCGCTGGCTGCTAAGCTTGGGAAGCGGCAGAAAGAGGCGCCCTGACGGTCGCTACTGTGTTATCCGCAATCCCGTACATTCGTAGGTCGTCCTCGTTACACCATACTTCGTTTTCAGGCACGGTCTCTAGTGGTAGTACCCTAAAGTGGAACCTCTTCTTGCCAGCTATGACCACCTCTACCCTGTCTGTTATCCCGAGGTAGTTCATCGCTGAAGGATTCATCCTAGCCTGGCCACTGGGGACTTCGGGGCGCCTTCTAATCCTTAGTCTACGTTCCCTCCTCGCCATCGGTAGAAGAACCCTCTTGTGCCTTATAGGCGTGTCTTCTATTCTCTAGCAGAGCTTTTTCGTTCCCTATCTCTCTGACCTCGAGGTAAGGTCTGAGTCTGTCCTTATACTTCAGAAAGCGCTCGTCCGCAAGGATCGTCACTGGCCTCTGCTCGGGACTCCTTGCCGCCCTACCAATGGCCTGCAAAGCGGCGATCACCATAGGGGCCCAGAGAGCGACATCACCCGCCCCTAATCTCTCGTAGTACTTCCGCAGCCTACTCGTCACCTCAGGGGGGAGGAAAGGCGCCCCAAGGATGACCACAGCGTCAGCGGGTAGATCGACGCCCTCCGCGAACCTCCCCCTTACGTGGAGCAACAACACGCCCTTCCAATCCTTGGGCGGCTCGCTGAGTTCGAGCTCGTAGAGCTGCACAGCGTCGAGGAGGTGCATCGCCACCCTCTCGGTCGCGAATGCGAGGACGCGCCTGTACTTGAAACGCAGATGCGTCAGGAGCTTTACGTAGCCGCTCCAGGTCTCCTCACCGAATTTAGTGGTTAGCCAGGAAGTAACAAACGCCGTTCTCTGAGTTGATGGTACGCGAATGACAGCCTGTACGTTAAGCGCCTTCTCTAATCCCTCCGGAAGCGTCGCCGTCAGGTAGATAGCGGGTTCGATGCGGGGTCTGAACGGAGGCTCGTACACCGCAACGTAGTCCTCCCAAGGCTCCCTGTAAGCCGTGCCGCCCAGCTGACACGTCCTTACGGCCGCTACGAGCTTAGGCAACCCCCTTACCTCTTTCAGCTTAGACACGGCCTCAATGAGTGCCTGCTCAAGCTCGGCTAGAGGAAGTCTTTCGAGAGGCACGTGCCCTACGGTCCTCGAGATGCTGACCACCTCGTCAGCGATATCACTGCGCCCGAGAGCCTTTAGCTCGGCAATAGCCGCTGAAAGAGAGTGCACACCAAGGCGCCTTTCCCGAGGTGCCAGCAGGTTATGCGCTTCGTCCACCACCACGGCAGTGACGGGATACGGCCTACGGTAGTAGCTCTGGACGACAATGTCTGCCCTACGCGCGTAGAGGTCCTGTGCATAGTAAGGACAGACGCTCCCGCCGAGAAGATCGTGCCAGTACATCGGCAGGAGATCCTCAGCCCCTCTCCTGAGGAGCTCGAGGTAGTACTCACACTTAGCTCTGTTTACTCTGCACCATGCGTGGACGGCGCTCCCCAGCACACCAGCTAAAGGACACGTCCTCTCCCTTCCTGCAGCCGCGAATGGCCGCAACCCCAGGAGTAAGGCATCCTCTACCACGCGTCTAGACACCTGTAAGCTTCGGACTAGCCAAAGCGCTGGCAAGTGCCTGGACGCCTTGAGCGCCACCAGAACCGCTAGGGTCTTGCCAAACCCTGTGGGCGCAACGAGTAACGTGTTAAGACCACTCTCCAGGGAGGTGATAATCCCTTTTGTAGCCTCTAGCTGGTGGGGCCTAGGTCTAAGGCCCACCTCCTTGAACACCAATAGGGCCGAGGAGCTACTCACCTCTCCTCGCCCTACGAAGGAAAGCTAGGACTTCGCTTAGGTATGAATGGCCCCCATAGCGCCTAATGTTCACACGCCTTTTCTTACCCTCCTGTATCACTAGGGCCTCCCCGACTTTGAACTCCTCAAGCTCAAAGTCGCCGCTGCTTATGAGGCCCATGCTTTCCGCGTCCTTCGAGAGGCCTGCGTGGAGCACTATTACACGGGCGTTCTTCGTGACGCTCCATGCGGTCTCCGTAGGACTTTGCGAGACTGCGACTATGCACTCCCCGTACTTCCTGAGCTCCGCAAACAGTCTCTCACCTATGGTGGGTCCCGCATCAAGCCTGCGGTAGGGGATGACGTTCCAGGCCTCCTCTATTATTGTCACGTGAGCAAGGCCGTCCCTGCGCCCCCTGTAGAACACCGCGTAGTCGTACAGGAGTTTCAACAGTATGAGTATGAAGAGCTTCCGGCTGTGTATGCTCCTGAAGACGCCTAGGTTTACGACTACGTTCTCCTCGAAGAGCGAGGCAAGGTCTACCTTTGTGTCCGAGAACGCCCTGCCCACCCTGCCTTCCGTTAGCTGGGCGAGCCTGCGCCTTATAGCGATCTTGATCTCGTGGTCGTAGTAACTGCGCGGTGGCATGGAGTCCATAGCCCTCAAAACGTCGGAAAGCGTTGGGCTGCCCACTCTGGAAAACGCGGCTTTTAGCGCGTTCCTGAACATGTACCTCTGTGGCTCGGTGAAGCTGAAGGTGTCTCCGAACAGGTCAACTAGGAAATCGATGTGCTCGGAGAAGTCCCCCGAAATGTACTCCAAAGGGTTTAGGCGCAGCTCGTCGCCGGGCTCCAATACATCAAAACCCTCGATTTCGTACTCCCCGGCCCAGTCGAGGACAAGCACGGGTACTCTCTTGGCGACCGTAGAAGCTATCAGTTTAGCGGTGTTGGTCTTCCCGCTGCCGGTGCGCCCGTAGATCACGATGTGCCCTGGCCCCAGCCTCAGGAAGAAGGGTATGATCCCGGAGAAGCCCAGCATTACGCGCAGCTGCCCGCGGTCGAGCATCCCGACCCCCCACACGCTTGACCCATAGGTTATTAAGGAAGCCGTAAAAGAGAGGACAGGCATGGCGGGCAAGGTCTACACGGCGAAGCTCATAGGTAAGCGGGTAGTGGTGCTAGACCCGAGGGAGGGAGGAGAGCTGTATAGGTCCGGGTTCTACGGGAAGTTCTACGCGATGCCTAAACCCAAGACGCCGGACATAGACAGGGAGCTCGAGCTATCGTACTTCGATGCGCTGTACCTCCTCGAGAAGGGCATGTTGAGGATCGTGGACTCTGAGGGCAGAGGGCTCAGCAAGGAAGAGCTGATTCGCATCTTCGAGAGGGAATTCGAGAACTTCAGAGAAGCGTATCTGGTCTATCGGGACCTTAGGGACAAGGGTTTCGTGGTGAAGTCTGGAATGAAGTACGGCGTTACCTTCGTCGTGTATGAGTACGGGCCCGGGATAGACCACGCGCCCTTCCTAGTCCACGTGCTGCCCTTCAGCGGAAAGCTGGACCCTATCGAGATCATAAGAGCGGGCAGACTCTCACACTCAGTTCGCAAGAAACTCGTCACGGCGTATGTTAACCCCGAGACCGGGGAGACCCACTACTTCGTCTTCAAGTGGCTAATGTAGACAACTAGAGCATGGTGGACCGGGGGGGATTTGAACCCCCGATTGGGACGGCCGGGGTATATGCCCCACGGCCGCCCTCCCGCATGCCAAGCGGGCGCTCTCCCAGCCTGAGCTACCGGCCCCTCGTCTCCTAGTGTTATCGGAAGAGGTATTTAAGTAGTGTTCGCGATTCTAATCAGAAAAACGCATATTAGTGATTATTTTATCCTTAACTCTAAACTGATAATAGTCCTAGAGCTTTCCACATACATTTTAACATGGAGACGTTAAGAGGAAGTCTCGGCGCTTAGAGAAGATGCGAGTAAAATGGAGAATTCCTAACGTGTTTTTCCGATAGCTAAGCTTTGCAGGTGTAGAGATGCCTGAGAAGGACCAGCGCTGGAGTCAAAAAGCGCTAGACGGGTAAAAATCTCTCGATGAGGGAATGCTGAGGAGATGCTCTCCCGACCTAAGCTATTGGTCCTTCTGAGCGAAAAAGAAAACCAACTACGAGCAGAACACGAAGAAGATGGTGG
>Ga0180302_10000745_pt1 | contig 14909 bp, 21 predicted proteins | sample GuaBasSediGuay17_FD_121794 | JGI IMG/M metagenome (GOLD analysis project Ga0180302, IMG submission 121794) | Subseafloor sediment microbial communities from Guaymas Basin, Gulf of California, Mexico - Guay17, Core 4571-4, 12-15 cm | ecosystem: Environmental > Aquatic > Marine > Hydrothermal... | reverse complement strand
CTCTTTGCAAGTGTAGCAGCAGGAATAAAGGTATCTAGGACTGGAGCAAGAAAGGAATCACCCTATGAGCTTGAGGTTTTTGAAAAACTTAAAAGAGCATATAATAAGCTAAAGGACAAGGTTATAGTAAGGTCAATCAAAAGTTACAGTTAACTCAATAGAAAGGTTTCTTAATTTCTCAGTGAGATTACAGGAAGGGTACTTTTTGATATAATTAAGCCAACCACGACCTGAACGTAAATGTGAATATTCTTTCCTAATAATATTAGCTAATTCATTTTCACTTTTTGTTAATGGTGATAAAAATACTTCATCAATGTACACGTCAGTCACATCCCAAGGACTAACATAATATTTATCTACATTCACTATACTTTTTAATTTTTCAAAGAACTCCCTTTGCCCTTTTAATGTAGCATACGTAATGAAGCCCTTAACGTACGTGTATGTATAGGGTTTAACTTCATCATACTTATCACGTATGATTGTTAGTTCGAATACCCTACCTCCAGACACATCTTCATTGCATTTAAGTGCGACTTTAAAATCACCCAAGCCGCCAATAGGTAAAATAATGTCAGCTAAATACTCATGTAACTTAACAACCTTACTCATTATCAAAGTAAGTTTAACCAATAGAAATTCACCACAGTTAATCTTCTAAAATAATACATGAAAATGAGAATATTTATATTCTTAACAGAACAAAGTAGTAATGGTGGAAATGTATGGCCTTCGAAGAAGTACCCTTAAGACCAACAGGAAAGCAGGATATTCATAGACTAGAGGCAGCACTTCTCATAGCAACACTCTTTAGACCAGACGTCCTTGAGGAAATACAGAAAGCAGAAGAAAGACTAACATGGGTTGACAGTCTTGCAGTAGCAGCTGCAGCATTAGCAAGAGAAAAAGCAGGCTACACAGTACCACAAATAGCTGATGAGCTAGGTAGAAGCGAAGTAACAATAAGAAACCACTTAACAGGTAAAACAAAAGCAGGAAAACTAGTTAGAGAGACTTATGAGAGGTTCCTGAGAGAGGGAGTCAAAATAGAGCTACCAGAAATAGTAACAAGAGTGGCACCAGTTGAAACCGAGAGAGAAAAGAAGCTTAAGGAGGAGCTTGAAAAAGTAAAGAAAGAGAATGAGGAGTTAAAGAAGAAATATGAAGAGCTACAGAATAAGGCTTCAATATTAGAGCAAGAGAAGAGGAAGCTAGAAGAGAAATTGTTAAAGATAAAGGAAATATTAGAGTCTAGCTAAAATAACCACTCGCATGTTGAATGATGAACTGAATAAATTATTTACACATAGGTTGATTACTCTCATTTTTCTCAAACTATACTATCAGATTAAAATAGGGTAGTACATACATGACTTCAATACTCATATATAATGGTATACTTGTTACCATGAAGAAAGTAGATGACATATTATTCAATGCTTACGTTTACATAGAAGACGATAAGATAGTAGATTACGGTAAATATGAGGACATGCCTGAAGAATACAAAATGGCAGAACTGGTAATTAATGCAAAAGGTAGAATAATTATACCAGCATTAACAGCAGCATACGTTAACATAGATTTCTATCCTATTAGATTCAAGTGCTTTTCAAAAAACCCACATGAATGGTATGAAGAGGTAGAGTTGAAATACCTTAATCGATACAAACATGAATACTCTGAGTATGCACTAAAATTAGTATTGTATAATCTAATAAATCAAGGCGTAGCGTCGGTCTGCGGGTCAATAAGGTCATTACAATTTGATCTAAGCAAGCTTAGAAAAACAGGATTAAACATTATATTGGCTAAAACACTAAGTAAAAACAATGTTGAAAATGAGATAAAGGAAATCTCTAATATAAACGAGGATGTTAAGAAAGAAACTGAAGATAGAATTAAGTTAGCAATAGCCCTTGCACAAACTTTACTACTAGACGATTATGTAGTAAATGCTTTATCAGAGTCCTTGGGAAATAAGCCTTTAGAAATAGGTCTTATTTTAGAGGTTGCTAAAGTTAAAGAGGAGATTTCACAGTATAAACAAAAATATCAAAAACGGCCAGTAGAGTACTTAGATTCAAAAGGTTTACTTACACAAAACACCATGTTAACCCACTGTACATGGGTAACATTAAGAGAGATAAAACTGTTAGCTAAATCTAATTCAAGTATAATATTATGTCCTGAATCAAGCTTATCATTGAACGAAGGTATCCCCCCAGTAATGGATATAGTGAACAGTAAAGTAAAGTACACTTTAGGCTTGGATAAAGGTCCTAGCTATAATGTGTTTAACTTAATAAGAGAAACCTTAACCATACACAACGTACTTTATGGGTCATCAAGAAGTTTAGACGCATATGAACTACTAAAAAGCATTACAATAGCACCTAAAACTATACTTAATGTAGGCAACAGGGGTATAATAGAGAAAGGATACAAGGCAGATATCGCAATATTCCGTGCTGATCCTAAAGAGGCTTTAGTATACTCTTCAACAAATATATATGAGCTCTTAGTTTATGGTATGCTAAGTCTGGAGACATTAATAGCTAATGGGGAAATCATAGTAGATGGTGGTCAGCAACTAGTATTTACAGATGAAGAGATAGAGAAGAGCTCTGAGGAACTGAGTCAACTAATTGAGGAAGTATAAAACAACATTAGTCATAACATTAAACTATATGAACCACTACCTCATCCTCTAATCTCTCAAAATATACATCTCTCTTTTTGGATAATTCAAGCATTAAAGTATCATTAGTTAAAATTATGTAATTATATAACCAGCTGCCAGGTGTAACTACAGTAATATAGTTATTGTCATTTATATGTGTTACAATTATCTCGAATCCCGAAGTAAAAGCTTTGTCAATAATATCACTTTTACCTGTAGGCAGCGGTTGAATCTTTTCTTTAAAAATGATGTACACATACTTTCTCTTACCTATTTCATACACTTTGGTATCCTTAATACTTGCTACTACGTCTACCCCTCGGGAGTTTAAGGTTATAGTAAGATTGTATGCTGCTATGGTAAGGGACTCACCTCTAAATGAGAATAATAGGCCATGCTTCCCTTTACTATTCCATGCAACATAAACTTTCCTCAACACCATTACCTCAATTCTACACCTAATAAACGCTAGCTATATGATTAAATATAGTTTTCCTATATTTCTATAATGAAATAAAAGTGTCATTGTGGAATAATGATAGTTTATCATGGTGACTGTATCCTATGGTCAAGGGTAAACTCTTAGAGAAAATAGCTATTGAGGTTTTAGGAGAAAAAGGAAAGTACATTTGGAGAAGGCTTGAGATATTAGGAGATGTAGCTATAATCAGGAAGCCATTCAACCTTACACTTGAAGATATGAAACCATTAGCTGAGAGAATAATCCAAGAATTGCCATATGTTAAGTCTGTCTGGTGTGCTGTGACACCAATCACCGGTGAATATAGGCTAAGAGAGTTTATACATCTAGCTGGCGAGAAGAGAAGTGAAACAATATACAAAGAGCATGGTTGCTTATTTAAGATTGATATTACAAAGGTTTACGTATCACCAGCTTTAGGCTATGAACATATCAGAATAGCAAGACAGATTAAAGAGGGAGAAGTAATAGTAAACATGTTTGCAGGAGTCGGCCTCTTCTCCATAATAATAGCAAAACATGCTAAACCTAGGAAAGTTTACTCCATAGATATTAACCCATATGCATATCATTATATGGTTGAGAACGTGAAATTAAATAAAGTGGAGGACGTTGTCATACCTCTTTTAGGCGATGCTGCTAAGGTTATTGAGGAAAGACTTCTCAACATTGCCGACAGAGTATTAATGCCATTACCGGAGCTAGCACTCAAATACTTAATGTATGCAGTTAAATCATTAAGGGGAAGAGGTATAATACACGTCTATGAATTTGTAAAAGCTATGAATAAGGAAGAAGCCATAAACAAAGCTAATGAGGAGTATATGAAAGAATTCTCTAAACTAAATGTTAAGGCGACTCTTCTAAATGCTCGTATAGTTAGAACTGTAGGGCCACGAAAATATCAAGTCGTATTAGATTTTGAAGTATTAAAAGTATTAAAATAGTAAGACAGCCTAATGTTATCTTCTTCTCCTTCTTCTGGTGACGGGTCTTTCTTCAACTTCTGCTTCTACAGCTCTAGCACCTACGCCAATAAGTTTCCTTAATACTGCATCAATGAATTTGACATAGAATCCCTTCTGTCCAACGAATGGTCCAAACTCATTACTTCTGACTTTGAATGCTATTAATGGTCCTGCGAAGTCGGCTTCGACCACATGTTTGTGTATCCATGATACTGGATGTATAGCTCTAATGATCTCTTTAAAGTCTAATGTTAGCTCTATAGCTCTGAGCTTAAGCTGTACGTCCTCTTCAACCTTGTTTATTCTTTCGCCACCTCTACCAACAACTCTACCTAGATGGCCCTCCTTAGCAATAATTAATGCGTCAGGCGTATGCTCTGATCCGATTTCAAACTTCTTCTTTTCATTAATGAATTCAATAACAGTTACTACATCGGCGTCTGGTGCATGTATTCTAATACTGTCAAGTATTGTACTCTCTGTCTCATTTAGTGCACGCTTTCTCATTCTAGCTTCTAATAGTAACTTTATTCCTCTGCGAGCTCCAGGTCTTACAATATCCTTGATTCCTAGGTCTATAACTTTGGCCTTTTCCTCACCCAATAACACTTCCCTTAGTATAGTTGCTCCATCCTTTTCTACCTTGGGATCCTTTTGGAATACTGGATCACCAGCAATGATGAATTTACTATTATTGCCTATTCTCATTAAGGCTTCTAGTGAAATTTCAGGTGGAAGGCTTTGAGCGTCATCTAGAAATATCACGGTATCATCGAATGTTCTACCACGTAAGTAATGGCTATCGGCTATGGCGACTTTGCCCTCGTTAATTAATTCCTCAACTTTATTCCACTCAATAAATCCTGAGAGTATGTCTCTCAAATAAGCTGATGCAAGCTTATAGTAGAAATCACCAATATCAGCAGATGTTATCTCCTTACCTGTCACAACATCAACTACAGGCCTACATATTATGAATCTCTTGTAATCACCTGCGAGAACGGCATCAATACCGTAGGCTACTGATAACAAGCTCTTACCAGTACCTGTGGGTCCGAAAACGCCAACTATATCATAGTCTTTACTTTTAAGTGCGTTAATTAGCTCCTCTTGTCCTGTACTAGCGGGCTTAATCTTCTCTAATATGACCATACCTATTACACCCCATACTCGATATCATTACATTACTAGTATTAGAAAGAGTGTGTTATTATTTAAACTTTTAAAAACATTATACATGTGAACTCACTTTAAGTTTCCTAAAATACTCCTCTAACAGTTTAAGCTTGTACTTGCTTCTAATAAGGATATCATTAATCATGGATATTAATTTCTCTAATACCTCATTGCTATAGACAATCATTCCATTAATCTTTAATGGTATATCTAGATGCTCAGTTGATCTTAATTGAAGTATGATCCCCCTGGATGTAGCACTTATTATACCACTATGTTTGAAACCTATATTTCTAGCATCATGAAGCACTTTTATGGCGAGGTCTAGTCTCTTAAAGTTTATATGAAGTATAGGAGGCTGTAAGCTTAACCACACATTATTTGTGTTCTCAATTACCTGCTTGATGACTTCCAATTCTACCTCATTATGGGTTTTATATAGAATTCTTATGTCCCCTGTGAACCATGGGGCTGAACCCTCATATACTACTATCCTTCCGCTACAAGAACTAGTAGTGTAGGCGAAATCAAAATCATTAATCAACAATACTAGGTCGAGAACTTCTTTATCGAAATATCCTATTCGTAAATCTCTTTCTATTCTCTTAAGGAACTCCCTTTTTCTTGCAAGCCACACTGTTTCATCAACTGATATCTCATTTGAGCACATATACTTGTAAACACCACTCTAATACTCTGTAAAGGATAAATTAAAATACCTTTAGTAAGGATAATGATTAATAGCCTACTTAACTTGGTAATGGAGGTAATGTAGTTTTGGAGGGTAATGAAATAAGTATTGAAGAATTCATGAAAATAGATCTAAGAGTGGGTCTTGTAAAACATGCTGAGTCCATTACTGGCACTAAATTGATTAAATTACTGGTTGATCTAGGAGAGTTAGGTGAAAGACAAATAATAACAGGAATAAGTAAATACTATAAACCGGAAGACCTCATAGGACGTAGGATAATAGTTGTAGCAAATCTTAAACCAAAGAAGATAAGAGGGTATATCAGTCAGGGTATGTTACTAGCTGCTGAAGGAAAAGATCAAAGACCATACCTGTTAACTGTTGATGATGAACCAGAACCTGGAGCTAAAATAAGGTAAAATATTTTCATATGTTATCCTTTATTATGTATTCCGTCTTTATTTTACTTAACACCTATTTTCTGTAATAGTTCACATGTTTTACATATATTCCTGCCGAAAGCTGTGGGTTCTCCGCAGTATATACATGTAGGTAAGGTTATTTTTTGATCATATATTCTCTTTAACAATTTCTCTTCAATAATCTTATCGTAGTACTCTAATAGTCTAAGTAAAATACCTGGTTCGGCAGCTTCAAGTAAGTATGTGTAGTCTCTTATTTTAGCTCTTAATGTAGGTCTAAATCTAATGTAAGGGCATTCGACTTCCTGAAACTGAAACCTCTTATAATATGCGTAGAGAGCGGTCTCCCATTCATAGATTTTTCTTAGAGGCTTTATTTTAAAAATGAATTTTTCATGAAGTTTTGGTGATTTTGGATGATTTCTTACAAGTTTATCCCAATCACCTTTAATTAGATTTAATAGTAAAGTCTGTGTTTCATCATCTAGGTTATGAGCTGTAGCGGTCTTTGTCGCACCGAGTCTCCTTGCAACAATGTTTAATATCCTCCTTCTGATAACGCCACAAAAGGTACAGGGGCTTTCATCAACGTGTATTTTCATGGCCTTACTTACCAATTCTTCAAGAGAATACCCTACCTCCTCCTTGAATGATGTAACAATATGTTCGACTCCCTTTAACTTGGCAAGGTTCCTAACTTGTTCCACTTCTTCAACTCTATTATATCCTGTAACGCCTTCGATGATTGTTATTGCTATTAATTTGTTAGGGTCATGGATTTCGGGCATGAGATCAAGTAGTACGAAACTATCCTTACCTCCAGAAATCCCCATAGCTATTATATCTCCGGGTCTTATCATATCGTATCTTCTTATCTCATTAGCTACTCTTTCTCTAATGCTGACTAGAAAACATTTTTTACAAACTCTTAGTCCTAAATGTTTAATGTAAACTTCGGCATCTCGTTTTTGACATATGCTGCATATTACTATTTTTACTCACTCTCCTACTATTGGCGCGTTGTTGGTGTATATACAGTTTCAACAACCTTATTACCTACAATGACTTGGTCTACGCTATGAATAACTGCACCCATTTCACTAATTGTTGTTTTTACCTTCTCAAAGTCTATATTGTCGCCTTCAATAGTTATTATTAGACCCATGGTTTCAACGTCTACATCACTTACTGTAATATTGACTCCTGAGACTCCTTTGAGTTCAGCTAGCGCTTTAGCCATATCTACTATTGAAGGCTCTCTTAACGGTTTAAGAACGTCTAATACTAACCTCCTAATACCAGTCTTCATTTTACAGGTAACTCCCTCCTAATCAATTATTGATGTAACGTTTACTTTTAAACTTTATATAAAAACGTGGTATAAGTTATGCTTAGTGTGATCTATCTTGAGGCATGAAGTTAAGATTGATAACATTGACATTGAAATATTATCTGAGCTAATAAACAATGCAAGAGTGAGCTACCGCTCTTTAGCTAACAAGCTAGGAGTCTCAGTAAGTACAATTCATAATAGAGTTGAGAAACTTATTAAATTAGGTGTAATAAGGGGCTTTACAACAATCGTAGATTATAGTAAACTAGGTTATGATGTAACAGCAGTAATACTAGCAAAAGTTGATGGAAAACACCTTATAGACGTAGAGAAAGAGATAGCTAAACATCCCAATGTATGCTCAGTATATGACATTACAGGAGAGTTTGATGTAGCAATAGTAGCAAAATTCCATAATATAAGCGAACTAAATAAGTTCATAAAGAGTATATTATTACATCCGCACATTCAGAGGACAAACACAAGCATAGTGTTCAATGTTGTAAAGGAGGATTTTAGACTAAGAATTCCATGAAATTTTATAAACACCAAGTATATATGACATAGAGGGGTTGACATAATGAGCAAAAACATGAAGCCCCTAAAGGCACTTGTAAAACCACCAAGATTAATAAAGGATGGTGGATTAGAGAGACCACTAAGAGAGGGTAGAGGGTTTAGTATACCTGAGTTAAAGGAAGTAGGGTTAGATCCAGAAACAGCAATGAAACTAGGATTATACGTTGATAAGAGAAGAAGATCAAAACATGAATGGAATGTGAAAAAGCTTAAAGAGTTTTTAGAAAAGATAAAGAAACAACAATAATAACTATTTCATCTACTTCTGTCTCACTATATTATTAAAACAATCCTTACACACATATTCTACTGGCGAAATTTGAATCAAACAGTCTTCACATAAGTATCTCCCACAAATCTTGCAGTAACCTATAGACAAATATTTTCCACAACGCTCACAAAGAGTCTCTTGACAAACACTACAGATACCATTGCTATTAATATGCTGAGAACACACATGTCTTCCACAAATCTTACACACCTTAGTAGCTTCTTTACTTTCACAAATTTCACATAAGATCATAATCCTACAAACCCTGATAATGTTGGTAGTGTTACATCTAACCTATGTTTTTATAAGAGTTTAGCTTTTATGTTTACATGAAAGAGATAGCATTCACATAGCTATGTGTGAGGGTTATGGAGAGTAAGGAATTAGCAAATATTAGGATCACTGAGAGTAAGTACCAGTCACTTGCTATATACGCGATTATACTATTATGTATAATATATATAGCAGCTTTTGCTCTGGGAGTATATACGGGTTATGAAAACAGTAAAGTCTACCATGAGACCACATCTCATATTTATCGTAGCTTAAGAAATAGCACTATACTGAAAATGTATAATGAGACCCTAAATTATGTTCTACAAGGTAATATTAGCTTAGCAGTAAGCAATATAGTATACCTAATACTACATGAGACATCCTATGATTTCTTTTCAGCTTTGATACCAATTATCCCCTCATACACATTTTACATTCATGGTATTATCTCAGCTCCTGTCACCTTAGAGAACAAGATCATTCTTATTACAGCTTTACCCTTAATATTAGGTAAGGTTTTAGGCTATTCTATAATAGGATCTGTGACAATAATATTCATAATAGACAGACTATTTTTAAAGAAACAGATACTCCTCTTGTATCTTCAAAGGCTAATAGTAGGCTTTATATTACTGGTATTTATCTCATTAGATGACCTATTGTACTCTATGATAACAGATCTTTTATACTCCCCATAAGATCTTTAATCCTATGATGCAGGCTAACCTTACCTATAAGATCATGTAGTAATAGAGGCCTTTTCATAAGTAACTTTACATTAGCTTCGTGAAAATCAAAACTACCTTTACTTAGGACTAAACCAACTCCATGCTGATTAAATATCTTCCATAAGTGATCCTTTTCCTGATCACTTAAGTTATGGAATACTTTCGAAATAACATACTGTAAAAGAAGATGCTGTCTAATTCTAATGCTCTCTTTATGGTATGCTTTCAAAGCATCATATGTAGCTCCATACTTATTTAGTGAGTTAGCTAACACCCTAGAGAAAAGGCCAATAGTATAAATTCCTCCTCCTGTGAGGGGTTTAGTATGGAACCCGGCGTCACCAAGGAATACAAGGTTACCTACATAATCTCTCAGTAGAGGTGGACCTAATACTATAGTTCCTCCAAATGGTTTACCTTGATCATATACTTGTCCCAGTATTCTATGCTTAATGTATAATGATTGTACTAACTTTAACTTATCAATATTTACATCGTAACCTCCTATACCCATCCTTACCTGTTTCTCATCTAATGGTATTAGCCAGGAAAAATATCCAGGTGTAAGTTTGTTTGAGAAAAACACAACAAACTCATCAAGACTTAAATTAAACTTAGCTTTTACATCCCATTGTAAACCGTATATGCGTACTCCACGTCTCCTACCATGGACAATATTTAGAAAAACTTGACGCGCTCCTTCACAATCAACTACTATCCCCGCTTTTACTAATCTATTAGAATTCGTTACTACAACACCTTTATCTAAAGATATCTTCTCAACTCTTTCTTTGAAATAAAATCTAGTATTAACATGAGAGCTAAGCACATAATCATATAGAGATTGTTCCAGATTAACTCTATCAATAATGAAGACCCTATTACATTTATAGTCAATTGTTAAAGGTATCCAAGAAGGCGAGTATAGAGTCATAGACTTAAATGAATTAATTATACTTTCTCGACCTAGAGACCCTAAATGTTCTAGTGCTTCATAACTAATAAGACCTGTACAATGGGCGGGATAACCTACTTCCTTATGTTCTTCAAATGATATAATCTTTAGATCACTTAACTGTCTTAGTAAACTTAGGGCAGCAAAACCGCAGCCTACAATAACTATGTCACATTTTTCACTACTCATATTATCGCTTCATAGTATGCTAGCTAGTATACTGGGGTTGATAGTTGTTCACTAATATCACCGTATAAACTAAATACTATTCCAGATACGATCTATCGGCATAACCCCATACTACTTTTCGAGCTTTTAATTCTTTGACTATAAAGTTAAAGGCCTCTTCAGGTCTTGTTTTAGCACCACAAGTATAGACATCAACTGTTGCAAAATTGTATTCTGGCCAAGTATGTATAGCTATATGGCTTTCAAGAACCACAGCAAGAACAGAAACCCCTAAGCCAATTTTCCATGATTTAACATCAAGAAGGGTCATACGACCAATTTGTGTAGCTTTAATGGCGATTTCTCGAAGCTTCCCTTCATCAGTTAAAATGTTATAATCACAGTCATAGAGGTTACCGTAAATATGTTTACCAATAACTTTAGCCTCAGTACTATACTTTTGATTTATACGCCCCAACTCTACTATAGAGTTTAAGGTCACTGTCATCATCCATACCCCCCACCCCACCCATTGAGGGGGTTTACCCCCTATAAAATTTAAATTTTACGGCCACGGGTCGACAGGAATATGAATCTTTATTTTCCCCTGAGTGTAAAAGAAATTGAGAAAAGGATATATTAATTAGGAGTTAGATAGAGATAATGATAATAATTTAAGGAGATAGTATAATGGTAAAATCTGGGGATGTAAAAGAGATAGAGCAAGAGTTGGATAGAGCATTAAAAGCTATTGGTACCCTTGAAACCATACTTACCGAGATATCACATGCAAACATAATAAAGCCCGGTATATTATTCAATTATTATAGAGCACTAATGGATTTAAAAGAGGCTATAATAAGTATTAAAAACCTAATAAAAGTGTAAGTTTTATGTTAAGGATATTTAAAAGGAAGAGTCGTAAACGTTACAGGAGGCTCACTTGTAGTATGTGCGAGAACTATGTGGACTTTTACTGTAAATTAAAAGGATACACTGTACACCCTTATACTCTAGCTTGCTCGTATTTTTCCCCAAAAACTAAAGAAGTTACTCCTAAACCTGCATAATAGATGTTGTCATGATCTAGTTTTATTTGTTCTTCGTCCTCAAAGTTAACCTTTTAAACCTTAAATAACCATATCTAGGATGGTGAAGTACTATTGGTTCTACCAGGCGATGAGGCCATTAAATACTTAAAAGACTTACTGAATGCTAATGTACAAGTCCAACCAGCTGGGGTTGACTTAACATTAAGATCGGTTTTCAGGTTTGCTTCTTCAGGGTATATAGGGTTTGAGGAGAAAGAACTACCTAGAGCTGAAGAGATAAGGCCAGAGAATGGTGTTTGGACTCTTCCTCCAGGAGCATATAAGGTGATGTATAATGAGGTTATTGAAGTACCTAAGGATAGTATTGGTCTAGCTTTCCCTAGATCAACATTACTAAGGCTAGGAGCTGATATTCGTTGTGCCGTCTGGGACCCAGGATACAAGGGTAGGAGTGTAAGTTTATTAGTAGTACATAACCCCTATGGGATAAGACTAAAAGAAGGAGCAAGAATAGCTCAGCTAATATTCATAAAACTAGTTAAAACCCCGAATAGAATATATCGAGGAGATTATTACTTAGAGAATCTGTAGTAACTTCTGGAATGATGAAGAAATGAACATCGATATACGTATATGTAACTATCAATGCGTAAGCTTTGCGAGAATGTTTGAAGAGAGAGTAGAGATAATATTTATAGATACATTCACAAATAACCTATATTATCCTTCAGAGGATGATGAGCCAGAAAATATTGCTAGGTACTTCTTCTTTATGGTAGCAATAGATCATAGAACTTCTAGAGAGAATAAGCCCTATGAAGCTTGGATTAATGGAAGATTATATCATGGTGCAGATTTACTCTACTATTTAGGTGCGCGAAAATATCATGAGGATCCACAATTCTTCAACCCAGAGCGTATGAGCAAAATAACATTAGATGAATTAAGAAACTGGCTTTGCGTGAATAACGCTAGCTTATGGGATGAGGAAATCAGATTAATGCTTCTAAGAGATGCTGCACAAAAACTGATTAAACTATTTAATGGTAATGTACTAGAGGTCATACGAAGATGTAAGAGAAGACTTAAACATAAGGAAGGAGGATTCATAGATTTACTTAAGACCTTTAGAGCGTATGAAGACCCCGTGGAGAAGAAAGCATACCTTCTTGCGAAATTCCTTTCAAGAAGAAAAATACTACATTATCAAGATGTAAATAATGTTAGACTACCTATAGATAACCACTTAACAAGAATAGCGTTCAGAACGGGTATAGTAACTTTAGGTAGAGACCTTTTGCAGAAAGTTCTACGAGAGGAAGAAACTTCATACATTGAGGACATTATAGTGAGATTCCTTGTAAGAGAAGCCTACTATGAGGTTACAAAACATTTGAAAATTGATCCATTCCTATTAGATGATTTCCTCTGGCTATTTGGTAGAAGAGTATGTAGAAGAAGTACCCCACTATGCGATGACGAGACTATTAGAGTGTCAGGATTCTCTTGGACTACACATGGCTGTCCGTTTAAGGAGATATGTAAAGCGTACAATGGTGATATACCTATTAATATAAATGAACATAAGCATTTACTTACATGGTATTATTAAAGGTCTTGTTTAATATCAGTTTCATGTCATGTTACTTTATAGTTATTTAACTTAAACTACTAATCTTTAAGAGGGCATACGTTTTTAACTAAACGGATAGAATTAGAACAGTTATAGAACGAATAGAAGAGGCAGTAGAAGAAATGGGAAGAGTAGTAATATTATCTGTTAAAGTTCCCAAAGAGATAGTTGAAGAAATAGATAGGCTGATAAAAAATGGTGTTTTTAGTTCACGTAGTGAGGCTATAAGACGCGCTATGGCTTTACTTATAAGAAAATATTCTAATGAGATATATGAAACCGCGAATTGAAGCTATCATTAACCTAAAGTTCGACTCTGATAAAGACTTGATTGCTCTATAGCCCCTTTAATATTCTTTAATGATCACGTACTACCTCCATAAACAATTCAAATAAGCAATGCTATCATACTTGATTTAAATATTTAGGTTAGGCCTACTATTTTGAAACAATAGGTTTAACCTCCTCATTAGACTAAACGAGTGAGGCATTATGATTAAAATAGAGTTAGAAGTGGACTTGAAAGTAAAGTTAAGCGACGAGGAGAGGAAAGTACTAAACTACTTTATGAAACATATTTCAGTAGGAGAAATCATCGCTGAAAAAGAATTAAGGCTAGAGGGCATAAAAGATCCCAGAGAGGTTATAAGGAAGCTTATGGAAAAAGGTCTAATTGAAAGAGGAGAAGGATGTTATAATTTAGCTAAAAATATTAGAGAAGAGGTATTTAAGGCACGTAGGAAAAAGCGGCATTACCTCTTAGGGGGTTTTTAAAGTTCCCTGTAAATGTTACTTTTATGCGTCTGTGTCCTCCACATTCTTGGTCTTTAGAGCATAACGCAATGAAATTATAAATAAATACTAGGATAACTATAATTCTCTACGGTAGCTATTCAAATAGTGGCCTTATGGTGAGTAAATGGAAATAATTGAGGAAAAGAAAATTGCACCATACTATGCACCGGCATCTCGCAGGGTTCTCTCAGGCATTGTTGATGCCTTAGGCTTTTATATAATTTCACTTCTGCTCCTTTATGTTAAAGGCATAGGCTTTAGTTTAAACTTGCGCTATCTTCTACTGTTAAACATAATATACTTAATTTTTGCAATACCTTATCATACTTATATGGAGTACAAGTTTAGTCAGACTCTAGGTAAGCGTCTTTTTAAGTTAAAAGTGGAGCTTGACAATGGATCGCCTTGCACTCTCGAGGCAGCAATAGTAAGGAATGTTTTAAGGGCAGTAGATATCGTTCCGATATTCTACATTGTTGGGGTCTTGTTCATTCTATTAACAGTGGATAAAAAGAGGATAGGTGACATTCTGGCACATACAATAGTAGTTAAAGAGGGTTAAGTAATGTTAATACTGTTTATACCATTAGTCATGCTTCTAAGTTTGTATTTCTATTTCAGATGGTTACAAAATGTTAGAGAAAGAAAACTACTAAGTCTAAGTGTACTCATTCTATTCCTAATTATCATAT
>Ga0180302_10000744_pt1 | contig 14929 bp, 16 predicted proteins | sample GuaBasSediGuay17_FD_121794 | JGI IMG/M metagenome (GOLD analysis project Ga0180302, IMG submission 121794) | Subseafloor sediment microbial communities from Guaymas Basin, Gulf of California, Mexico - Guay17, Core 4571-4, 12-15 cm | ecosystem: Environmental > Aquatic > Marine > Hydrothermal... | reverse complement strand
GATCAACAGGCCCAACATACCGGGAATTAGGATACACCAAACGGCTTCCGATTTCAACTCGCGCCCCTTCGGGAGTTCGAAAGATCCTCCCTTGAGAACGGGGCCTTCGAAAGTGTAAAATTCTTTTCGCGCAGGCCCTTTCCCGGAAGAGGGTCGGAGATGGAAAGGAGGGAGAGGAAAGGCAGGATATTAATAGTTGAACGGGATATCTTCACGCGTGAGGCCATCAGGAGGGCCTTGGAGGAGGAATACGAGCTTTTCTTCACCGACAGCGGGCTTGAGGCGATGAGGTTGGCCAAGGAGCTGGAGCCGGATCTGATCATCATAGAGCCGCTCATCCCCGGGATGGATGGTTTTCAGCTCTGCTTATATCTGAAGGGTGAAGAGGAGACGAGGGATACGCCGATATTATTATTGAGCATGCTTTCGGCCAAGGAGAGGGCCGAGCAGGTCGGGGCAGATGGGTTCATGCTTAAGCCGGTGAACAAGGCCGAGCTGAGGGAGAAGGTCGAAAAGCTTTTGAGATCTAACCGCAACAAATAAAACCAGGGGAGTGGGGGTATGTTGGAGAGGATTCCCTCACGGGTGCCGAATCTGGACAAGATACTCGGTGGGGGCATTCCTCGAAACAGTATTATCATGATCTCCGGCGCCCCCGGGACCGGTAAGACGGTTCTGGCGAGCCAGATCGCCTTCCCCCACGCCCCCCCTCAGGAGAAGGCTCTGATAATCACAACCGCCTCCGAACCGCTCCAGAAGACGATCCGCTTTATCCAGCAGTTTTCATTCTTCGACGTCTACAAGGTCGGCACCAGCGTCATATATGAGGACATAGGCCCCATACTGCTGGAGAGGGGTATAGAGGATGGGATCGACAGGATTTTGGAGCTCGTCGACAGATATGACCCCTCCCTCCTGGTCATAGACACCTTCAAGGCGTTGAGCGATCTGGCAACGTCGGCCGACACCCTCAGGAGAAACGTCTATAGGCTTGCCGGACATCTCTCGGCGGTCGATTGCACGACGTTGCTCATAGGGGAGTATCAATACAAGGACATGTTCAGGCTGCCGGAGTTCGTCATAGCCGACGGGATAATCGAGCTGATAAACAAGCCAATAGGCTTGAGGAGCTACAGGTCGATAAGGGTTTTGAAGCTGAGGGGGAGCGATTACATCTCAGGCGAACACGCCCTCAGGATAACTTCGGACGGGCTGATCGTCTTCCCGAGGTTCGTGACGCCTCCGGAGCCGGTCAGCTACGAGGTGAGCCTGGATAGATGCCTGACGGGGATCGACGGGCTGGACGAGCTTTTCGGCGGCGGGATACTGAAGGGGACCACGACGCTTGTGGCCGGCGAGCCGGGAACCGGAAAGACGGTCACCGCCCTCCACTTCCTCCTGAACGGGGCGATGATGGGCGAGAAAGGGGTCTACGTCTCCTTCCAAGAGGACCCCAACCAGCTCAGACAGATAGCCCTCAACTTCGGGTTCGACTTGTCGCGGCTGGAAAGCGAGGGGCTGGTCGATATGTTCTACACCTCCCCGGTGGAGCTGGACATAGACGAGCACATAATGAAGGTGATGGAGAGGGTGGAAAGGATAGGCGCGAACAGGATAGTTATCGACAGCGTCGGGGATCTGGAGGCCGGGGCGGCCAGGGATCACGACAGATACTTCAACTACGTCTACTCGATGGTCCAGTATTTCAAGAACAACGTGATAACCGCGATGCTCACGGCGGAGATGAGCGAGATGTTCGGATCGGGGCTCATAATGACCGGGAAAGGCATCTCCCATGTCGCCGACAACGTCATCATCCTCAGATACGTTGAGATAGAGTCGAAGGTTAGAAGGGCGCTGACGGTTCTGAAGGCGAGGGGGTGTGCCCACAGCAACGATATCAGGGAGTATGTCATATCGGAGAGGGGGATAAGGGTCGGCGAGTCGCTTCCGTTCGTCAGATATGCCTTCAGCAACTTAGTTTACCCTTCGCCTCGGAGGGAGAGGAGCGATGAAGGAGCCCCTTTGGTTTGATAAGCTATACGCCCTGGGGACCAAACTGGGGACCAGCTTGGACGGGCAACGCGAGGTGGAGATCTTCCTGAAGGAGCTGGCGAAGGCCATCTCGCCGAAGCTCGCCTTAGTCCTGCTGGTCGAACGCGGTTCTGAGCTCCGGGTAGTGGCCTCCCACGGTATGGAGGGGTTGATCGGGGAGTCGATGCCTATGGGCGAGGATCTGCGCAGATGGCTTCTGAAGAAAGGCGTCCCCCTTCCCCCGGAGGGCGACCCCAGGTTTTACATCGTCCCGATAACGATCGAGAACCAGCTCCTCGGGGTCGTCTCCGTTTTAAGCTCGGCTGAGACACGCTCGCCCGATCTCCTCGACGAGGAGGTTAAGTTCGTCAAATCCGCGGTCAATTACCTGGCCCCTATCCTCAGGAACATAAACCGATATGGCGAGGCGCTCAAACAATATAGAGAGGCGTTTAGGCTGCTGTCGCTGCTCGAGGGGTTGTCTGAGGAGCTTATAGCCGAGGAGGATCTCCACCCCATTATCGATCGCATAGTCGATCGGACACCTCCGGCGGTCGGCGTGAGCAGGTGTATCCTTTTCCTCCGGGATGAAGCGGGGAACGGCTTGACCTTGACGGCTACGAACGATGAAAGGATAAAGTCGATGCCGGATGAGCTTAAGCCGAGCTATTCGATTGAGGAAGTTCAGGAACAGGTCAGGGGGAGGATGCCGATCGAAATCGAGGGGAAGGGGAGGAGGTGGAGCGGGATAGGTTTGAAGAGGGGGTTGCTGGCGCCGATATTCGCCGGGAAGGAGTTGGAGGGGATTATCATCTACGACACGCCGGGCCAAGTGAGGCTGTTCTCCCCTATGGAGAGGATAGCTGCCAGGCTGATAGCCGCCTTCGCCGCCATGGCTATCATCCGCGCCAAATTGATCCGACAGATCAAGGAGAGACACCGGGAGGAGATAAGGCTTGAAAGGTTGAAAGCCCTGGGCGAGATAGCCAGCGGAATTGCCCACGACTTCAACAACGCCCTGACCGGCATCCTCGGCTACATCCAGATACTGAAGCTGAGGCTGTCCGATCCCCAGCTCCTCAAATTCGCCGAGCTGGCCGAGGAGTGCGCCGTGGATGCGTCGAGAATCGTCCAAAGGATGCGCGCCTTCTACAAGGAGGGCAAGGCTCAGAAAGTGCCGCTGGATCTCAACAGCCTCATCTCGGACGTCATCGAGCTGACCAAATACAAGTGGAAGGATCTGGCCGAGATGAAGGGCATCAAGATCGAAATCGCCACCGATTTCGGCAATATCCCCCTTGTGGACGGCATAGAGGGCGAGCTTCGACAGCTTTTCACCAACCTCATCTTCAACGCCGTCGACGCCATGCCCGAAGGGGGAAGGATAACCATCACCACCCGCTGCCGGGACGGGAAGGTGGCGGTCGAAGTGAGCGACACCGGGGTGGGGATGGACGAGGAGACGAAGGCCAGGATATTCGAGCCGTTTTTCACCACCAAGCCGGACGGCACGGGATTGGGCCTTCCCATATGCCGGAGGATCGCCGCTGAACACGGCGGGACAATCGAGGTGGAAAGCGAGCCGGGCAAGGGATCGACCTTCACCGTGATCCTCCCGGCCTCTAAATCCGAGGAGCAGGCGTGGAAGCCTGGGTCAAAGGGAGTTCACCGGACGGTCAGGAGGAAAATTCTCCTCGTGGAGGATCAACCCCCCGTCCGGGAGGCGATCGGTGATATGCTGAAGGTGTTGGGGCACGAGGTCGTCGCCGTTTCGACCGGCGAGGAGGCCCTCGAAATCGCTGGAAGGGATAAGTTCGATCTGGCCCTCATAGACCTGGGCATACCTCAGATAAACGGCCTGCAGCTCGCCAAGATGTTGAAGGAGATCGATCCTCAACTGCCGGTGGTCATCCTGACGGGGTGGAGCGGGATGATAGACGAGGAATCGATGGAGAGATACGGGGTTTGGAAGGTGCTGCCAAAACCTGTCCAAATCGATCAGCTCTCCGAGCTGCTCTCTCAATTGAACTCCCCTAACGCGTGAAAGTATAATTTCCCGGAAACCGCCGGAGGGGAACGGGAAATGCTGAGGGAGATCTGTAAATCGAAAATACACAGGGCAACCGTCACCGAGGTGAACTTGAATTACGAGGGGAGCCTGACGATAGACGAGGAGCTGATGGAAGCCGCCGATATCCTGCCTTTCGAAAAGGTCTACGTCTTCAACGTCACAAACGGCGCCAGGTTCGAGACCTACGCGATACCCGGCCAGAGGGGATCAGGCGTCATTTGCGTGAACGGCGCCGCCGCGAGGCTCGCCCAGGTCGGGGATCTGGTCATCATCGCCTCCTTCGCCCTCCTGACCGATGAGGAGCTTAAAACGTTCAAAGCCAAGGTCGTGCTCGTCGACTCCAAGAACAGGGTGAAGGAGGTGCGGGAGGAGAGGGTTTCATGAGCGGGTATGATGAGAGGCTCACGGCCCTTTACGAGATAAGCAGGTCGCTCCAGACCCTCGACCTGGAGGAGGTCCTCAGGCTGATCCTGGACGGGGTGACGAAGACGATCGGCTTCGACAGGGCCAGGCTCTACCTGGTGGACGAGAAGGAGGGGGTTTTGAAGTGCAGGATGGCCGTCGGCGTCGACCTGGATCTGATCGATTCGATCGTCTTCCCGCTTGAGCCGGAAAGCAGCGTCGTGGCCAGGGCGGCCTGTGAGCGGAGGCCTTACATCATCCGCGACGCGCTCAACGACCCCAGGGTGAACAAAGAGGTGGTCGAGAAGCTGAAGATCAAATCGTTCGTAGCCGTCCCCATGATCGGGCGCGAAAGGGTGGTGGGGGTGATCTCCGCCGACAACCTCCACTCGCAAAGGGAGATAACCGAGGAGGATTTCAAGCTGCTGGTGACGTTCGTCAACCAGGCGGGCGTGGCGATAGAGAACGCCGAGATGTATGAGGAGCTCAAGGAGCTGAACAGATCGCTCGAGGAGAGGGTGAGGGAGGCGATGAGGGAGCTGGAGGAGAGCCACAGGCAGCTTATGCAGTCCGAGAAGCTCGCCGCCCTGGGCCGGATAGCCGCCGGGATCGCCCACGAGCTCAGAAACCCCCTCTCAAGCATCAAAATCCTCTTCCACTCCCTCGTCGAGGAGTTCGAACTCGACAAAAAACGGCCCGAGGACGTGGAGGTGATGAGGAGCCAGATAGAGAGGATGGAGGAGCTGATAAGGAGGTTCCTCGACTTCGCCCGCCCCTCAGCCCCGCTGCCACAATGGGTCGATCTGAGCGAGGTCGTCGAAAACACGGTCTCGCTCTTGGAGCATCAGATGAGGGGGAGCGATATCTCCCTGAGGATGGAGCTGGCGCCCGGTCTGGTCGTGTTCGCCGACAGAGACCACCTCAGACAGATGATCTTCAACCTCACCCTCAACGCCGTTCAGGCGATGCCGGAGGGAGGGGAGCTGAGGATAAGGACCGAGAGGCTGCCCGGAGAAGCGCTCGTGGAGATCTCGGACACCGGCGAGGGGATACCGGAGGAGATCATGGACAGGATCTTCGAGCCCTTCTTCTCGACCAAGGAGGAGGGCATAGGCTTGGGCCTCTCGATAGTTGAGCGGATCGTCAAGGAACACAAGGGCAGGATAGAGGTGGAAAGCTCCCCGGGGAAGGGGGCGACCTTCAGGGTCTACCTGCCGATCGAGGGGTGATTTGGGATATGGGAAGGGTTCTGGTCGTGGACGACGACCCCAGCGTCAGGTATTCGCTTAAGAGGCTGTTCACCTCCAGGGGGTTCGAGGTGGAGCTGGCCAGATCAGCCGAGGAGGCGCTCTCCAAGATCAAGAGATCCTCCCCCGACGCCGTGATAATGGACATAAGGATGCCGGGCATGGACGGTCTGGAGGCGCTGCGGAGGATAAAGGAGATCGACCCAAAGCTGCCGGTCATCGTCGCGACCGCTTACGGCACGACCGACACCGCCATAGAGGCCGTCAAAAGGGGCGCCTACGACTACATCCTCAAGCCGTTCGACATCCCCACGCTTCAGGACCTCGTTCAAAAGGCCGTTCAGGCCGGCAGGATGATGAGGGGATACGTCGGGCTGGAGGGCGAGAGGGTTTTCGGGGAGGGGGAGATGCTGATCGGCAACTCGCCCGCCATGCAGGAGGTCTACAAGCTGATCGGCCAGGTGGCCCCGACCGATATGACCGTCCTGATCCAGGGCGAAAGCGGCACGGGCAAGGAGCTCGTGGCCAGGGCGATCTACACCCACAGCAGGCGCGCGGATAAGCCCTTCCTGCCGGTCAACTGCGCAGCCCTACCCGAGCCGCTGCTTGAAAGCGAGCTTTTCGGCCATGAACGGAGCGCCCTCACGGGCGCCTACACCCGCAGGATAGGGAAGTTCGAGCAATGCGACGGCGGAACGATCTTCCTGGACGAGATCGGCGACATGCCCCTCTCCACCCAGGCCAAGCTGATGAGGGTGCTTCAGGAGGGGGAGATACAGAGGCTGGGCGGGACGGAGAGCATCAAGGTCGACGTCCGAATCATCGCCGCCACCAATAAAGACCTCAAAAAGCTCATAGCGGAGGGGAGGTTCAGGGAGGATCTCTACTACAGGCTGAACGTGGTGACGATCAAGCTCCCTCCCCTGAGGGAGAGGAAGGAGGACATCCCGCTTCTGGCCAGATATTTCCTGGAGAGGGAGCTTAAGAGGGTCGACAAGACGATCATCGGCTTCGACGACGGGGCGATCGAGAAGCTGATGGAGCACGATTGGCCGGGAAACGTCAGGGAGCTTGAAAATGTGATAAAGAGGGCGGTGGTGGTCTGTCACGAGCCGATCATAACCGCCGACGACATACTGATAGAGCGGGTGGAGCTGAGGAGGGTTGAGGAGAGGAGCACCGAGGAGCTTCTGGACGAGCTTTTCAGGAGAGCGGTCGAAAGCGGTGTGAACGACCCGATGAGGTGGATCGAACGGGAGCTGATCGTCAGGGCGTTGAGGAGGACGAAGGGGAACCAGTCGCAAGCGGCGAGGCTGCTCGGCATGAGCAGGACGACCCTCAGGGATAAGATCAGATCCTACGGCATAACCCTCGATTTCAAGGTCGAATGACCCCGCCTCACGATTCGAACTTGGCCAGCTCCTCCAAAAGCCTCCTCTGCCTTTCGGTCAGCCTCCTGGGAACCGTTATCATGACCCTGGCAAGGTGATCCCCCCTCCTGCCGTCGGGCGCCCTTATCCCCATCCCGGCCAGCCTCAACATCTGGCCCGACTGGGTTCCGGGCGGTATCCTGAGCTTCGCCCTGCCGTGGATCGTATCTATCGTCACCTCGCCGCCCAGGGCGGCGGTCGTGTAGGGGACCCTGACCTCGGAGATGACGTTCAGCCCGTCCCTCTTGAAGAGGGGGTGATCCGCCACGCGGATCACGACGTATAGGTCGCCCGGCGGGCCGCCGCTCCTCCCGGCCTCTCCCTGGCCGGGCACCCTCAGAACGGTTCCGTCCTCGACCCCGGGGGGTATCCTTATGGAGATCGTCCTCGGCCTCTTAACCCTGCCCGTCCCGGCGCAGGCCGGGCACGGCGTTCCGGCCCTTCCGGTTCCGCCGCAGGTGGGGCAGGTGGTGCTTATCTGGAAGAAACCTCCGAACCGGCTCTCCCGGCGGGTGATGAAGCCGCTGCCGCCGCAGCTCGGACAGACCCCGCCGCCCCTGAAGCCCGTCCCTCCGCACTCGGAGCAGCTTTCAGACCTCTCGACCCTTATCTCCCTCCTTCCGCCCAGGGCCGCCTCCTCAAAGGGGACGGTCACCTCGACCCTCAGATCGGCCCCCTTCTGCGGAGCCCTCGCCCGCTCCGGCCCGGCAGTCCTGAACCTGAAGGGGATGAAATCGGGTCCGAAGAGGTCGGAGAAGAAGTCGCCGAAGCTGCTGAAGATCTCGTCCAGGCTCAGCCCCTCAAACCCCCTGAAGCCGATGTCGTGCAGCCCCTGCATGCCGCGCTGATCGTAGATCCTCCGCTTCTCGGGATCGGACAGCACCTGATACGCCTCCGTTATCTCCTTGAACTTCTCCTCGGCTTCTTTATCGCCGGGGTTCTTGTCCGGGTGATATTTCATCGCCAGCCGCCTGTAAGCCCTCTTTATCTCCTCAGGGGAGGCGTCGCGGCTGACGCCCAATATGGCGTAGTAGTCTTTATCCATCCTCACGGCGGATCACCCCCGGCTCAAAGCCGGTAAAACGTATAAGACCCCGTTTTTCCGGGAACAGGCCTCCTCTCCCCCCTGCCCGACTTGTAGGGCACCGGCACGTATTGAACCGATGGCCTCCTCTGCATCGGCTGGGGGAAGAGCGTCATGAGCTGGTAGATCTCCGTGGGCATGTCGGTTGAGATGGGCAGCCCGAGCTTTCTGGCCTCCTCGACCGTTATGGGGTAGTCGTGCGTCCAGTGGCCCATGACCAGCGCCTCGGTTATCCGCTCGGCCTTCGCCTCGTCCATGCCCTTTTTGAGCAGCAGGGTTTTGACGCAGTTCCTGACCTGGTTTATGGCTTTCTGGGCGATGTCGGCCAGGATAAGGGTGTCGTCGTCTATCTCGCTCCTGTCCTTCATCTCCAGCACCTTGAGGATGCTGGCCGCGGGGTATTCGCCCAGCTGGGGGTCGACCGGGCCGAGCACGGCGTTCTCGTCCATGACGATCTCATCCGCCGCAAGCGCCAGCAACGTCCCGCCCGACATGGCGTAATGGGGGATGAACACGGTGACCTTGGCCTTGTGGTTGGCCAGGGCGTGTGCGATCTGCTCCGCCGCCAAAACAAGCCCGCCCGGCGTGTGCAGGATCAAATCGATCGGCACGTCGTCGTCCGTCATCTTTATCGCCCTCAGAACCTCCTCGGAGTCCTGGATCGTTATGTATCGCATGATGGGGAAGCCCAGCAGCGACATCGTCTCCTGCCTGTGGATCAGCGCTATCACCCTGCTCCCCCTCATCTGCTCTATCTTCCTTATCAGCCTGAACCTGCTGGCCTCCAACATCCGCTGCCTTATAAGCGGCGAAAGCGAGGCTGCTATGAAGAAGATCCAGAAGATGTCGAAGAACGACATGTTCACCTCCTCTCACCAGGGTTGATACTCGTCGGGATACCTCTTCCTCTCAGGCCTTTTGAAGAACCAGACCAGAACCATCCCCGCCACAAAGCCGCCTATATGCGCCCACCAGGCCACGCCGCTGCCCATCACGTGTTGGAACCCGAGCGAGAAGACGCCGTTCACGAACTGCATCAGGAACCAAAGCCCCAGGAAGAAGAGGGCCGGCACCTCGGCTATCTGCAGGAAGATGAACACGGGCACGAGCGTCAGAATTCTGGCCGTCGGGAACAGCAGGAAGTAGGCGCCCATAACCCCCGATATGGCGCCGCTCGCCCCGACCATCGGCACGCCGCTCGCCGGATGGGTGAAGGCCTGGGCCATGGCGGCCGAAACGCCGCACAGCAGGTAGAAGATCAGGAACCTGAAATGCCCCATCCTGTCCTCGACGTTGTCCCCGAAGATCCACAGGAAGATCATGTTCCCGATGATATGCGCCCAGCCGCCGTGGAGGAACATCGACGTGAAGATCGGCACCAGCGCATCGTCCAGGTTGAACGGGTTCCGCGCCAGCGTGTAGAAGAACCTCACCGGTATCAGCCCGTATCGCATCACCAGCTCCACGACCCTCGGCCCCAGCGACACCTCGTAGAGGAAGACGAGCGAGTTCGCGGCGATGAGGCTGACGGTGATGACGGGGAAGGTTCTCGAAGGTATGTTGTCCCTTAGCGGTATCATCCCTACCCCCTTCGTGAGGGAGGGGAAAACCCTCCCTCACTTCTCAGGATAGATCGCCACGTAGAAATCCATCTCCTCGCCGCCGGGCAGCTTCCTGTGGACCCACAGCAGGAGCCCCTCCTCAGGCTTGGCCTCCTTAAGGGCCTCGCGGTAATCCTCGATCGATTCGATCTCCTTACCGTTTATCTCCCGGATGACGTCTCCCCTGCGGAGCCCCTTGCTGTAGGCCGGGCTGCCGGGCCTGACGTGGGTTATGATGACCCCTTTCAGATCCTCCTTGTAGCCGAACCTTCTCGCTAGATCGGGCGTCAGCTCCTGGACGGTGATGCCGACCCACTCCTCCTTTTCGACCCTCGCCCCCGCCTCGGCGACTTTGGCCGGCCGCTTGCCGATCTTCACCTCCACCGTCCTCCGCTTGCCGCCCCGCCAGATCTCCAGCTTGACCTTCTTGCCCGGCTCGGTCGTGACGACCATCTCCTGCAGGTCGGAGGGGCCTTCGACCTCCTTGCCGCCGTATTTGAGTATCACGTCGCCCCTCTTTATCCCGGCCTTGTCGGCGGGGGAGTCCTTATAGACCTTCGAGACCACCGCGCCCATCGGTTTTTTAAGCCCCAGCTTCCTGGCCAGATCCGAGTCCACCTTTCCGATCAGCACCCCCAGGTAACCCCTCACGACCTCGCCCTTCTCGATGATCGACTTTATGACCTGCTTGACGATGTTGACCGGTATGGCGAACCCGATCCCTTCGTAGCCGCGGCTTGTGGAGACGATGGCCGTGTTTATCCCTATCAGCTCGCCTTTGAGGTTGACGAGCGCGCCGCCGCTGTTTCCGGGGTTTATCGGCGCGTCCGTCTGGATGTAGTTCTCTATCTCGGCCAGCCCCAGCGACTTGCCCTTGGCGCTCACTATGCCGGCGGTTATCGTGTGGCCCAGCCCGAACGGGTTGCCTATGGCCAGCACCCACTCCCCCTCGCGCACCTGATCCGAATCGCCCATCTTTATGGCCGGCAGCCCCTTAGCATCGATCTTCAAAACGGCCAGATCGGTCTCGGGATCGGAGCCCACCACCTCGGCCTTGAACCTCCTCTCATCGGCCAGCGTGACCCAGATCTCGTCCGGGTGGTTTTTAATGACGTGGTAGTTGGTGACGATGTAGCCGTCCTCCGAGACGATCACGCCCGACCCTAAGCTGCGCTGAACTCCCTCCTCCTCGGGGGGCGACCATTCGAACGGTTCGTTGAAAAACCTCCTGAAGATGTCGTCGAAATACTCGAACGGCGCCGTGGGTATCTTGACCACCTTCTCGGTGCGGATGTTGACGACGGAGGGTTTGACCTCCTGGGCGACCTTGGCGAAGATGTTGTTCAGCTCCTCGACCTTCGCCAGCTCCTCCTCGCTCAACCGGGCCGAAGCGAGGGGGAGCAGCACGAATACGAAGATCGAAACGGCGGCCAGCTTCCATCCTGCGTTCCCCATCTCAATCGCCTCCTATCTCCGTTTTCCAGCCCGCTCCGAAGATACGAACCGGTCTGCGGACCGGTTGACAGAGGGGGACCCTGTCCCTTGACCTCAGCCTCGCAACGACGGCTTTAACGCCCAGCTCGGGGACGGGGGGCCGGGATATCCTGGCCACCTCGGCCAGGATTGCCTTCGCTCCCTTCCGCTTCGCGTCCGCCTCGGCCCAGACGAAGGGGATCAACAGAAGGGAAAGGATGATCAGTCCGGCCAATCTCCCATCGATGAGCCGCCCCATCATGCCCGGATCACCCCCGTCGCCTTAAGCTTTATAGCCCGGGGAGCGTCGCCCCCGGGCATGGCCGACCTCCAAGCTCATTCGACCTCTATCGGTATCTCCCTCGGCCTGGCCTCCTCCTTCTTGGGCAGGGTCAGCTCCAGCACGCCGTCCCTCAGCTTCGCTCTTATGTTGGCCGCGTCTATCTCGTCGGAGATGGTGAACGTCCGCCTGAATTCGCCCTCGGTCGGGCACTCGTTCAGCAGATACCTGCCCTCCTCTTCCTCCTTGACCCTGCCGACGATCCTCAGCTCGTTCCCCTCGACCCTTATCTCCAGATCCTCCTTTTTGACCCCGGGCATCTCGGCCCACAGGATTATGCCCTCGTCCGTCTCGCATATGTCGACCGGCATGTAAAGCCTTCTGACCCTCCTGACCTCCTCCCTTTCGGCCATCTCACTCACCCCCTTTCACTCCGTTTCGGTTTCGACGGTTATCTGCCTGGGCTTGGCCGTCTCGGCCTTTGGAAGCGTCACGGTCAGTATCCCGTCCTTGTATCTGGCGGTCACCTTTTCCGCATCAACCTCGGCGGGGAACTCCACCACCTTGTGGAACGGCCCGAAGGATCTCTCCCTCCTGAAAAAGTTTCCCTTCACATCGGGCTCTTTTTTCTCCCCCTGGATCGTCAACGTGTTGCCCAGCACGGTCAGGTTGACGTCCTCCTTCTTCACGCCGGGGAGCCAGGCTTTGACGACGTAGGCGTCGCCCTTATCGCAGACGTTGACCGGTGGGTAGCTCACCTCCTCGCCCTCGCCCAGGAAGCTCTCGAACAGCCTGTTGACCGCCCTCTGCAGGGCCTCCAGCTCGGCGAACGGATCCCACCACGTCGAGAACCTCATCGCTCATCCCCCCTTTCGAGGCTCGGTTTTCCGCCCCCTTTCGGGGAGCAATACACGTGCCAGCGGGGAAGTCCAATGGGATCCGGCCTCGATCGATCCCCCGCCCGCTCGACCTTGTCATAAAGGCAAGGAAGCCCATCTCGCCTGTCAAATTGGCAGATCGCCGGCCGATCGGGGAGCTCGGATGATGAATTTTCATCTTCGCCCTCGACAGGCCGGGATCGGCGGAGGAACGGGGATAGGCGTCGAAACCGTTGTCCACAGCCCATCCGTCCGCGTAACCCTCCCCTTCCCGTCTTTGACAACTTGTCAAGGCCAACCCCCATCTTTGATAAGTTGAGGGTGACAAAATTTCACTTCGCTTCCCGCCCCGAAGGCGATCTCCCTTGAATTTTCGAGGGTTTTCAAGGCGTCGCCTATCTGGCATGTAGGTTGCTAAATCCGCTGATAACGGAGCGAGAGCAAGCCGATGTCGTTTCCCGCGAAAACCTCCTGCGGGAGCTGGGCGGCAGCGGCGCTGCCGGCAGCGTGAGGCTGGATTCGGAACCCTTCGGGAGACGACATCGGATAGCCCTCCGACTCCCCCCTGTGGCGCGGGTACACAGCGACCCGCGCCATTTTTTTACACCCTCACCACCTCGATCCTCTTCAAATCGGCGACCCCCAACCTGTGCTCCCTATCGGCGGCGGTGAAGATATACCTGCACCACTCCGGCCTCTCCCTGAGGGGCTTCAACCCGGCCTCCTTCCTCTTCCTATCTATGATCTCCATCCCGACCCTGTCCAGCGCCACCTCGTCCCTGGAGACCAGTATCGCGCCCTCCCTCCAGGCATACCTCGGCTTGTAGCTCGGGCCGAACTCGTATTGACAGAGCAGGGCGTCGCATATGACCAGCCTCTTCTTCCTCTTAAGCTCGCCTATGGAGCTGAGGTCGGCTATGTAGGGGTCACAGCCGTTGTCGTGGTATTTGTTCGGGTTGTGTATGGCCCCGAACCAGTTTTTGAGGGCGATCGTCACCCCGGCGATCTCATGTTGTTTCAAAACGGGGAGGTTTATCAGGGCGGTGCACCTCCTCAGGATCAGGCTGAAACAGACCGCCACGTTCCTGTGGATCGTCACGTCCTCGTCGTAGTTCTCCTCCGTCCCGTAACACTGAATATCCCTGCCGGTCCGGTTGATCCTATAGCCGGCCTCCCTCAGCTCGGAGTCGAACCTGTCCCAGATGATGATCCTCTCCGGCTTAACCCCGGCCTTTATCAGCCTCTCGGCCACGGCGTAGGCCAGCTCGGGATGGGTCGATAGCCTCCTCCCGGACAGCGTGTTGACCTTTATCCCCACCACGTCCTTCGGGCTGAAGATCGATCTCAGTCCGTCGATCGGGTCTTTGCCCGTCAAGGCGGCCAGCGCCTCGTCCAGCATCGATCCGAGCGCCCTGGAGTTGACGCTCAGATCCTCGGATATGACGCCCGGGTCCTTGGAGATCACCACCTTCGACCTCCCGCCTCCGATGAGGCCGAACCGCATTCCCGGCAGGCTTAAACCCAGCGCGCCGAGCGCGACGTTCCTGATGAACCTCCTCCTCGTCTCATCGTATCGCATCCTTCCACCACCCCTGGATGGTGAAGCTCAAGATGTAGTATAATTCGTGTGTCCCGGTGAGATCAAGTTTGAGAGGTGCGGGGTTGAGGCTGATAGAGGGCGGCCCCGGAACGGGCAAGACGACGCTTCTCATCGATCTGGCCCGGCGCGTCGACCCCTCAAAGCGCCTCCTGATCGCGCCCGATGCCGTCACGAAGCGGGAGCTTTCCAGGCTCGCCCCGGATCTTAACCCGATCACCATCGAGGAGCTGGCGCTCAGGCTCATCCGCTAGGAAAGCGATCGGAGGCTTATAACCCCCGAGAAGGAGCTGGAGCTGTTGGGGAAGCTGCTCTCGTCCCAGGCCCTTGGCCTCAAAAGCTCTTTCGAAGGGGTGAGGGGGAAGATCGGCTTCGCCAAGGAGGTTTTGGAGCTGATCTCGCTGCTGAAGATGAACGGGCTGAGGATGGAGGATCTGCTGGAGCGGGCCGATAACCCCTCCTGCAGGGAGAAGGTCGAGGATCTGTTGGCCATCTCCTCCGCTTATGAGGAGCTGCTCGGGTTCGAGGGCCTTATAACGAGGGCCGATCTGCCCTGGAGGGCCATCCGGGCGATATCGAAGGGGGAGACGGGGCTTGAAGCGGTTTTCCTGGACAAGCTCGAAAGGCTGAGGTTGGGGGAGTATGAGCTTTTGAAGGCGCTGGGGTGCGAGCTGACGGCGACGGTCGACCCCGGTATGGACGGGGGAACGATCGGGGAGAGGTTCAAAGAGGAGCTTGAGCCGGAGCTGATGAGGCTCGACCTGAGGCGTCGATCGCCCTCATACGTCTCGGAGATAGCGGAGGGGATAGCCAGGGGCGGGGAGGTGAAGCT
>Ga0180302_10000743_pt1 | contig 14930 bp, 17 predicted proteins | sample GuaBasSediGuay17_FD_121794 | JGI IMG/M metagenome (GOLD analysis project Ga0180302, IMG submission 121794) | Subseafloor sediment microbial communities from Guaymas Basin, Gulf of California, Mexico - Guay17, Core 4571-4, 12-15 cm | ecosystem: Environmental > Aquatic > Marine > Hydrothermal... | reverse complement strand
TGTTGACGGTATTATCATTGAGAATTATGGAGATTACCCCTATCTCCCAGTAGTGAAAAATCCAGCAACAATTTCTGCAATGGCTATTATTGTCCATGAGATAATAAAAGAAGTCAGCATTCCAGTGGGGGTAAGCTTTCTAAGGAATAGTGCAATCGCCTCAATAGGCATAGCTTATGTAACAGGGGCACGATTCATAAGAGTAAATGCATACGTAGAAAACATCTCAACAGACAGCGGCATAATTCAAGCAGCAGCTCCTCTTATTTTGAGATACTTGAGATCTCTAGACGGCAACTTGGCTATACTCGCAGATATAAAGGTAAAACATGCTACTCCGTTAGGAGATTATCCTATTTTAGAAATTGCAAAGGATGCTTTTGCGAGAGGGAGAGCTTCTGCTATAATCGTCACGGGAACTAGGACTGGCGAGCCACCGAATCATCAGATACTTCTCTCTCTTCGAGAAAGCGGAATCCGGCCTATTCTAATAGGTAGTGGGCTTAATCCGCAGAATATAAAACTACTTGAGTACGCAGATGGAGCAATCGTAGGGACGTATTTTAAGAGGGATGGAATAACAACCAATCCCGTAGATATGGAAAGGGTTAGGAAATTTATTAGCATGGTGAAAAACTTCAGATAATCTCGCTGACCAATTTACTTTATCCAAACATGTTTGCCTTTCTCTATATAAATTATCCGTGATCCCGTTTTAGCTACGATGTCACCTATCCTTTCGATATAGCGTATAATATATAACATGTTTACAGCATCCTCTATATCTTCGCCACATTCCTTCAAATAATCAATTATCATGTCCCTTGTTTCATCAAATAATTTATCAATTTCACTATCTATTCCCTCTAACTCTCTCTTCAGTTCTCCAGTTCTCTCTTTTCGCAGGCTATTTTCATTAAGCTCGATCATCATCAAAACTTTCTTAACCATCCACAATATATTTCTTCTAACAGCATCGAGTTTCTCGTCTAGTTTACTTAGTTTGAGATCACATATTTCAAGTGACAAGTCACAGATTCTCTCGTAAAATGATGATATGTTAGACGCCGTAAAGATGAATCTTAAATCCTTAGCCACAGGCTGTTGCGTTGCAATGACTGATATGCATTTCTCAAAAATCTCAAGATTAATTAAATCACTTTGCTCTTCTAATGCCTTAACTTTTCTTAAGTCCTCCTCATTCCCGTACAAAATGTAATTTATAGCGTACCAAAGACTCTCCTTAGCTAATGTAAATATTTCAAATAGCATTTTCTGTATACTATTTAACTCCTTTTCGAGCACAATGCGCATGATCAAGACACCTAAGATTCATATGCGTTAAACTATTTAGGAAGATACAATGGGTATTTTTATTTTTTGGATTCTAAAAGAAAAATAGACAGAATTCCGTCAGCATTTGTTAAATGTAAGAAAGATCAGCCAAATCGTCCTTCTAAATACTGCTCTGTCAGCTTATTCTTCGGGTTCTTAAAAAGCATCTCCGTTTTATCATACTCAATTAACTGCCCATAATACAAAAAAGCGGCATAGTCGCTTATTCTGGCAGCCTGTTGAACATTATGCGTTACGAGCACAATAGTATACTCTTCCTTAAGCTGAACAAGCAAATCCTCAATTTTTAACATTGATACTGGGTCTAATGCTGACGTAGGTTCGTCCAATAATAAAACCTCGGGATTCACAGCAAGTGCTCGCGCTATGCATAATCGTTGTTGCTGCCCCCCAGATAATTCTGTTCCAGGTCTATTTAGCTTATCTTTTACCTCATCCCATAGTCCGACTTTCACAAGCGATTCTTTAACTACTTCATCTAATACTCGTTTATCCTTAATTCCCCTCAATTTCAAGCCAATTGCTACATTATCGTATATGCTTAAATGTGGAAAAGGATTAGGCTTCTGAAAGACCATTCCGACTCTAGCTCTAATATCGGTCGGATCAACGTCATCATCATAGATATTCTTGCCATCAAGAAAAACTTTTCCTTCAATTTTAGCCCCCTCTACAAGCTCTATCATTCTATTTAAACTTTTTAGAAAAGTGCTTTTTCCACAGCCACTCGGTCCCATTATTGCCGTAATCGCTTTCTCGTAAATATCTATTGTAATATCATTTAACACTTGTTTATCCCAATACCAGACCGATAACTCTTCAGTTCGTATTTTCACCCTCAAGAAAGACTCCCGGTCACTGCTATTATTCGCCTCTGATGTTGTATATTCACTAATTGTAATTTTAAAACTGAGAGTAATATTTGGCTTTCTGTTTAACACTTTCACGATCATAACATTTATCAATAGGAAAATTGAAGAAAATGCTATGAGCCTCTTCAGTCACTATGGTGAGTATATGACTTGCCTAAGAAAACTTAAAGCAAAAGATGTTATGCATCCCGGCGTCTTCTCTATCGAACCTGACGATAACTTGCTTAAAGCAGCTGAGATTATGGTCAAGAACAATGTTGGCTCAATAATTGTTGTTCAGAAAGGAAAAGTAATAGGAATTTTAACTGAACGAGATATAGTACGTTTAATTGCTAATGGGGTTGATTTTAGGGAACCAGTTTATAAGTATATGACAAAGCTGGTTTCCGTAGCTTTTCCTGATGACGATTTAGAATTAGTAATGCAAAAAATGATCGTTGGTCATTTCAGACACTTACCTGTTGTTGATGAAGACGAAAAACCATTAGGTATGATTTCTATAAGAGACATCCTTAATTCTATACAGAAAATATCAACTAGTAATTAACGTGCTTAAAATTATACATCTATAACATTATTATAGTAACATTTAAACACGATTATTCGTATTACAGTTTATAAAGTAACCTTCTAATTCAAATTTTTCTCCTAATTGGTGTGGAGGATGCTAAGAAGGAATGCTAAGCTGATTGTCTCTCCCACTAAAAGAATACTAAAACCTGGCGAGAAACTTTCAATCAAAATTTTTCTCGAACCGAGAGAAGAATTTATAATAAGCAGAGTATTAGGGCGATTTATGGGGGAAGAACAGATATTTCTAAGTACTAATAAGAAAATGAAAACTCTCAAAAATGTATTTCTAAGTAGTACTCGTGAATTGGACTTCGACGTAACAGTGAACCGCTTGAAAAAGTACGAGTGGCTTTTTGAGTTCTCACTCCCAAATGATCTTCCTCCAAGTTACAATGGTGAAAGCGTAAAAATCAGATACCTCTTTGAAGCAAAAGTTGAAATAAAGCACGCTCTTCCAACAGTTGAGGTTGTTCCATTAACCATACTTCAGAAAATTGGCGAAATCGAGGAATTACATTTAGAAAAAGAATATCAAATTTTTAAACTCGGTTTAGTAGTTCCTTCTACGATACCCGCAGGGCATGATTTAAAGGGAGAACTTTATATTACACCCAATAGAGACTTCACTGCAGAGGAAATTAGATTCGATCTTATATGTCGCGAGGAAACGATCTGGGGGGTTTTTCTCAAGCAGACAAGAACCCTAATAAAAACACTAATGAAATTTAAAATAATTGGCAAAAAAGTATTCCATGAAGGGATAAAATACAATCTGCCGTTAAGTATAAAACTTCCATCAAATTTGGCCACGTTTGAGACATCTAGATCTAAGGTACGATATATTGGAAAAGTGGCCATAAGGTGTGAGGGGAGAGATTTTTTCCTTGAATTCCCGCTCAGGATTCTCCGAGTATATTAAGCTTAAAAAATTGGTAATATTACTGAACAGCTAGTGCTTTACGTTTGTCCTTTCCAATTACTTCTAGTCCGTAATTATATCCCTTATCAAAAGCCTTTAGGTTGATTTCTTTAAATCTTGCAGGTACTCCCGCTTCTACTGCTTTCTTCATAGCATCATAGCCGATTATTTTCGTCACCGCACAGAAGAAGCCTAGCATTACTATATTGGCTACGATCCTATTCCCTAGTCTCTCGGCTATTCTTGTAGCAGGTACGCTATATATCTCGGAAGCCTTAGAAGCCCTCTCATCTGGCTTTACTAGATCCTCATCATGTAAAATTATTCCTCCAGGTTTTAGATATTCTATGTATTTATTATAGGCTGGTTGAGCCATTGCGATTAGAATATCAACAGTAGTGATGAATGGATAATCAATGCGCTCATTAGAAATAACTATTCTAGATGCGCATTCGCCCCCACGAGCCTCTGGACCATAACTTGGAACGAAAGAACTTTCCTTGTCCTCCATTACAGCTGCCGCGTAACCTAAAATGTAACCAGCTCTCACAATTCCTTGTCCACCAAATCCACATATAATAATTTCCACCCTATCCTCCAATTTACTCACCCAGGAATTTCTTTAGGGCATCTAAGCCCTTTCCTGAAAGGTATTTCAATACGATCACCCAAGAATTTTCTTACCAAATTCCAAGCTTTTTCCTCAAATGTCTCAACGCCGTCTGTAATATCGATAAACTTTCCTATTATTATCTTTCTACCAGGAACTATCTCAGCATCTTTAGGATCGGCATAATGCTGAATTACACAGTTGTCTCTATACCATCTCAGCATATCTATGCCCTCTGGCATCTTGTTTCTCCTGCCAAAAGTCGTCGGACACTGGGATAAAACTTCAATTACCCTGAACCCCTTCCTATGGAACGCCTCAGCAATACTCCAGGCAAGGCGTCTGACATGAAGTGAAGTCCATCTAGCTACATAAACTGCTCCAGCTGCAGCTGCTAGGTAGGGTATATTAAATGGTCTCTCCAAGTTGCCGTAAGGCGTTGTAGTAGTTATCGCGCCAGTAGGTGTTGTCGCTCCTACTTGACCTCCTGTCATCCCATAGTTAAAGTTGTTGACTAATATTACTAGCAAATCATTATTTCTTCTCGCAGCATGTATGAAGTGATTACCTCCTATAGTGACTAAATCACCGTCTCCACTAAATACAACTACATGCATATCTGGCCTAGCTAATTTTAAGCCTACTGCGAAAGGAATTGCCCTTCCATGCGTTGTATGGAATGTGTCCATGTTTAAATATCCAGGGACACGACCCGTACATCCAATGCCCGAAACGACAATAACTTGATCCGGATCAACTTCTGCTTTCTCCATACCCAAAAGAAATGCATTAAGAATTGATCCAATACCGCAACCTGGACACCAAATATGAGGAAGCCTATCTACTTTCAAATATTTATCTCGAATATGATGATCAACGAATTCCATTGGCAATTTACCTCGCCTCCATAATCTCATTTAGTATCTCTTCTGGAGTATGAATAGCACCGCCCATTTTTGGTAATAGCACCACTTTAGCTTTGCCATTAACGGATTCTCGAACCTTATGAACTATTTGCCCATAATTGATTTCTGCCACGATAAAAGTATGCACCTTCTCAGCGTATTCCCTAATTATTTTTTCTGGAAATGGCCAAATTGTTCGCAAATTGATTAGCCCCGCTTTAATACCTTTACTTCTAGCCAATTTTATGGCCTTAATAGCGGGTCTTACAACACTACCAAATGCTACCACAGCTATTTTGGCATTATCCATCATATATGTCTGAATATCGATTATTTCATCCGCATGATACCGTATCTTATCACAGAGTCTTCTAACTAATCGATCCTGCACTTCTGGATCTATCTTAGGATAACCGCGCTCATCATGAGTTAGTCCAGTTACGTGAAAATGATAACCTTCTCCAATTGGGGGCATAGGAGGAATCAAATCAGCATCGGCTAAATAGGGTAAGAAATTTTTCTTACTCTTCGGCAACTTTCTATTTACAATTATAACATCCTCCTTTCTAGGAACTCGGACTTTTTCATATAGATGGCTTAATCTCTCATCCATTAGAATAATTACAGGAACACGGTATTTCTCAGCCAAATTAAATGCCCTTATTGTTAAATCAAAACACTCCTGAACAGAGCTCGGAGAAACGGCGATAATCTCATAAGGACCGTGAGACCCCCACTTAGCTTGCATTACATCTCCTTGGCCCACATATGTGGGCATACCAGTAGACGGTCCTGCCCGTTGAACATCGCAGATCACTATGGGAGTTTCCGTTATTGCAGCAAATCCTATACTCTCTTGCATTAAGCTAAAGCCTGGGCCCGAAGTTGCCGTCATGGCTTTTAATCCACCCCAAGAAGCTCCTATGATGGCCATTATTGATCCTATTTCATCCTCCATTTGGATAAATATGCCACCTACACGCGGTAATCGAGCAGCCATCCTCTCAGCAAGCTCTGAGGAAGGCGTAATTGGATAACCAGCGAAAAATCTACATCCCGCGAATATGGCGCCTTCTGCCACAGCACTGTTTCCGCTCATGAAATATATTCCTGGGGATAAGCTCATGCTTCCTCACCATCTTCTAGAGGTTTAGAATAAATCGCGAATTCAGGGCAAATAATTGAACAAAAGCCACAAGCAATACAGACTTTTTCGGGCGGTTCTTCTACGACTATCGGATAGTGATATCCTTGTGCATTAAAATCATCAGATCTTTGTAAAACCTTACTCGGGCAGAATTCAATACAAAATCCACAGCCTTTGCATCGATCTTTTATAATGAATACAATTCCTCTCCTACGCTTAATCTGAGCTATACCAAGCTGTTGTTTATTTTTCATCACAAGTCCCCGGAGGCGTTAATACTAAGATGCGAAATATATACACTAATACCATACCATTAACACTAGAAATAGATGTATATTTGTGTATTAATGTAACATGTATTTACTTGTTGTAAAAATTATAAATAGATAGTTTTGGCGTCTTCTGATATAATTTTTTTCATCCAAGCAACATATGATGATTCTTTAACGCGCACATTTTTCTCGCATCTTCAATCTGAATACTCTCTGAAAAAATGCGGTATCTCCTCTTCTATTGCGATCTCGATTCCTTTATCTTTGAGAACCTTTACGACGTCATACGCGTATCTCTTTAATATGCTAATTTTATTTATACCTATTGGCCCCCCTAATGAAATTACTTCTATAAAGCTTAATTTCCCCATATCGGTGATTACAATCATTAATTGAACAAGTGCCTCGCTCTCTTCGTCATAATTTTGGCCTAATATTACTCCAAAAGAATTACCATCAATCTTTGTAACTTCATTGCAATATATGTTTCCAAACGCCATTGATAAAATGGAGAAAATTCTTCGATAATTACTCTTAGCGCTCATAGATATATAGTACGGTATTTTAGTCACCTCCGAACTAATGTCATCGTTTGAGTATAGATTTTACTTATTCGTGTATTAATACTATATTCAAACATAAACCATACTGACACAATCAATATAACAATATAAATGCATAAAGATATCCATAAGCCACCACGTGGTTTAAAATTGTTAACATACTTCCTAACCATATATGAAAAATATTCAGTATATTCATATGAATAAGATTTACATACAAATATAACTGAATTATGTCTGCATATTATTATGAGGTGAATATTTATTGCCTAAAGAAAGAGTTGGAGTTTTTGTGTGCCACTGTGGCAGAAACATTGCAGGAACTGTGGATGTCAAAAAGGTTGCCGAAGAAGCCTCAAAGCATCCTGCAGTTGTTTTTGCTACGGATTATAAATACATGTGCTCTGATCCAGGACAAAAATTAATCAAAGATGCTATCAGGGAATATAAGCTGACCGCTGTTGTAGTAGCTGCTTGTACACCTAGTATGCATGAAGAAACCTTCCGTAAAGCTTGTAGCGAAGTTGGATTAAATTGGTATAAATGTGAAATAGCGAATATCCGAGAACAATGCTCATGGGTTCACTCTGAGATCGATAAAGCCACTGAAAAAGCGATCAGAATAGTAAATAGTACTATTGAAAAAGTCATTAGAAATGAACCCCTCACGCCTATTACTGTAGGTATCAAGAAAAAATGCTTAGTGATCGGAGGAGGGATAGCAGGGATTCAAGCAGCCCTAGACGTAGCTGATGCGGGGTTTGAAGTCATATTAGTGGAGAAATCGCCAACAATCGGAGGACGCATGGCTCAGCTATCCGAAACATTCCCAACACTTGATTGTGCTCAGTGTATTCTCACTCCTAAAATGGTTGCTGTTGCTAGACACCCTCGAATAAAATTATATACGCTATCAGAAGTCATTGATGTAGAGGGCTTTGTTGGTAATTTCCGCGTTAAAATAAGGAAAAAACCTCGGTATGTTGATATAGATAAATGCAATATTTGTGGTGAATGCGAAAAAGTCTGTCCCGTTATCGTGCCAAATGAATTTGACCGTGGATTAAGCTATAGAAAAGCTATATACATTCCGTTTCCTCAAGCAGTACCAGCAGCATACACTATAGATCCTGAAGCTTGTTTAGGATTAAATCCCGTCATTTGTGGTGAGTGTATAGAAGTTTGTGATCAACAAGCTATTAATTATGATGATAAAGAGGAAATAATTGAAGAAGAAGTAGGAGCTATAATCGTAGCCACGGGATATAATTTATATCCAAAGGAAAAGATTCCAGAGTATGGTTATGGAAAATACGAAGATGTAATCGATTCCTTGCAATTTGAACGGTTGTTATCATCTACAGGTCCAACACGCGGAACAATTGTACGACCCAGCGATGGTAAAGTACCAAAAAGAGTTGCATTCATTCAATGCGTTGGATCTAGAGATGTAAATCACTTAGAGTATTGTTCCAAGATATGTTGTATGTATAGTGCGAAACATGCTATGATGTACAAACATCTCGTACCAGACGGTCAAGCTTATATCTTCTATATTGATATTAGAGCTGCAGGAAAAGGCTATGAAGAATTCATCAAAAGAGTTCAAGAAGAATATGGAGTAATCTACATAAGGGGAAGAGTTTCAAAAATATATAAGGAAAACGGCCAATTAATCGTTCAGGCAGTTGATACGCTCACTGGGGAACAATTAGAAGTACCAGTCGATCTCGTCGTTTTAGCAATGGGTATCGTACCAAGCCCAGATGCAAAGCGACTAGCTGAAATTCTCAAAATACCCGTGGATAAGTGGGGCTTCTATCAGGAAGTCCATCCAAAGCTACGACCAGTAGAAAGCGTTGTGAGTGGAATATTTGTTTGTGGCGCAGCTCAAGGGCCAAAGGATATCTCAGAAACTGTAGCTCAAGCAAGTGCAGCTGCCTCTAAGGCCATTGCATTGTTATCCAAGGATATGATATATCATGAACCCATAATTGCGCGTGTAAATACTGACTTATGTAGTGGATGTGGTGTATGTGAATCCATCTGTCCCTATGGAGCAATAAAAGTGATTAATAAAGTTGCTGAGGTAAACGAGGTTTTATGTGAAGGTTGCGGAGCTTGTGCTGCTGCTTGTCCAGTGGGAGCTATTCAATTAAGAAACTTCAGAGATGATCAAATAATCTCAATGATTCAGGCCGTATTAACGAGGTGAAATGAAAGTGAGTAATCATGAAGAATTCGAACCAAGGATAGTTGCTTTCTTATGTAGATGGTGTGCATATGCTGGAGCTGACCTTGCTGGAGTTAGTAGATTAGAATACCCACCAAATGTGATCCCCATTTTAGTTCCATGTTCCGGTAGGGTTGATCCTCAATACATACTCCTAGCATTCAAAAACGGTGCTGATGGCGTACTAATAGGAGGCTGTCACACTCCAAATGATTGCCATTATGTATCTGGGAATTATAAAGCTCTCAAAAGATACGCTCTATTAAAGAAATACCTTGAGCAAATAGGAATAAACCCAGCCCGAGTTCGATTAGAATGGATTTCTGCTACTGAAGGGCAAAAATTTGCCCGTGTTATTAGAGAGTTTACAGAAGAATTGAAAAAACTCGGTCCATTAAGATTAAGGTGAAAATTATGAGCACCAATAAAATAAAGATCACGATTGTCCCAGGCGCTGCATGTGGAGGATGTGATGTCTCTCTCGCTAATCTCGGAGAACGACTACTCGAAGCGACCGAGCTTGTAGATATAGTGTTCTGGCCAACTGTAGCCGACTTCAAGCTAGAAGATCTTAAGAATCTAGATCACATAGATATAGGCATATTCATCGGCTCAATTCGATTAGAGAAACACGCTGAAGCAGCCAAAATTTTGCGTGAGAAAGCAAAATTCGTTGTTGCATATGGAACTTGTGCCTGCTATGGTGGAATTTTCGGACTCGGAAACCTCTCAACACGCGAAGAACTGCTTAAAAAGGTCTATTTAAATACTCCAACTACTGAGAATCCAGAAGAAAAAATCCCAGGCCAGAAAGTTGTAATTAATGGTGTAGATGTCACGCCTCCCCGATTAACAGAATGGAATCTTCCTTTAAATAACATTGTGACAGTAGATTTATACGTGCAGGGATGCCCACCAATAGAAGATTCTATCAATCATTTCTATGAAGTACTAGTATCATATGCTAAAAATAGAAAACCATTTGAAAAAGGAATGATGATCCCGGGAGCGAAGACTTTATGTGATATTTGCCCACGGAAAAAACCTGAAAAAATAGTTATTGAGAAGTTCAGAAGAGTACATGAAGGTCCCATTGATGATGAATTATGCTTCTTAGCTCAAGGTATAATTTGTTTAGGCCCGATTACAGTAGCTGGATGCGGCGCTTCATGCATTAAAGCTAATATGCCTTGTCGAGGATGTCTAGGCCCTCCAGCGGATATCATAGATCGGGCAGGGAAATTCATATCTACAATCGCCTCTCTGGTGGAAATAGAGAGGGAAAAAGAGCTATCTGATGAGGAGTTAATGCGAATTGTTCAGGAGATTGTTGATCCCGTCGGAACATTCCACAGATTTACATTCTCGTCGGGTGTGATAAATAAGAAGCAGGAGGATGCTAAAAAATGAAGACAATAAAAATTGAACCTATATCTAGATTAGAAGGCGAAGGACAAATAATAATTATACTAGATGATGATGGAAAAGTAAGGGATGTATTCTTTGAAATCCTCGAATTGAAAGGCTTCGAGAGATTTTGCATTGGAAGACCAGCAGAAGAAATGCCTAGAATTGTTACGAGAATCTGTGGGGTCTGTCCATGGGCTCACCACATGGCTGCGGGGAAAGCTGTAGATGCTGTTTTTGGCCGTGATCCCACTCCAGTTGCCGAGAAGATAAGAGAATTAGCTTACTGCGCTCATATAATTGATAGCCACTCATTACACTTCTACTTCCTAGCAGCACCGGATTTTCTTGTTTCCCCTGAAGCTGATAAGTCCCAAAGAAATGTCATTTATTTATATAAGAAGCATCCCGAAATAGTTAAAGAAATTGTAAAACATCGACACTATGTGGTCAAAATCGAAAGTATGATCGGTGGAAAATCGATTCATCCCGTATGTTGTGTCCCAGGTGGAGTAAGCAAGCGACTCACCGAGGATGAACGAAAAGAGATTGAAGAAATGGCTAAGGAGCTAATAAAGTTCTCAGAAAAATGGCTTGAAATCTGGGAAAAGGATATTTTATCAAAGTACGAGGATATAATATTCAGCAAAGACATATATTATCTTGAGACTTACTATATGGGTCTAGTTTCACCTAAGGATAATAGTTTAAACTTCTATGACGGAGATGTCAGAGTAGTTGATCAGAAAGGCCAGGAAGTCTTTAGATTTAGAGCTCATGAATACTTAAATTACATCTCAGAGAGAGTAGAGGCATGGACTTACACAAAATTCCCTTACTTGAAACCAATTGGATGGAAAGGTCTAGTAGATGGACCGAAGAGCGGAATTTATAGAGTTGGTCCTCTTGCTAGACTAAACGTATGCGACCGGATTTCTACTGAGAAAGCTCAATTAGCATATGAGAAGTATATTGAGGCGGGAGGAAAACCCGTACATTTCTCTATGTTTGCTCATTGGGCACGATTAATCGAAATGCTATATGCAAGCGAGAGAATATTAGAACTAGCGCAAGATGAGGAGATTACGAGTTCTGATGTTATAAATTATGAAGGAGCATTGACAAAATTTGGTGTCGGTGTAGTTGAAGCTCCAAGAGGAATATTATTCCACCATTACGAAACCGATGATGATGGAATGATAACTCTTGCTAATATGGTTGTACCAACAACGCAAAATAATGCAGCAATATGTATGGATGTGAAAAAGAGCACTGAAAAACTAATAATCAATGGTCAGATATCAGAGGGCATATTAAATAGAATAGAAATGGCGTTTAGAGCTTATGATCCATGTCTTGCATGTTCAGCTCATTCCTTGCCTGGAAGAATGCCTTTAGTGGTTAAAGTATATAATACCAGAGGCGAGTTAATTAAGGAACTAAGGCGAGAATAATGCGGATATTAGTATTAGGGATTGGAAATCCGATTTTAGGTAATGATGCAGCGGGGATATTGGCTATCCGAGAGCTGAAAAGAATGTTCAAAAGATTTAATGTAAACAATGTCTATTTCGATGAAAGCTCAGACGGAGGCTTTAGGCTAGCTGAAAAAATGCTCGGTTATGATAAAGTGATTATTATTGACACAATTAAAGATAATGAATCAACCGAGGAGGGGACTGTTCGGGTTATAGACTTATACGAATTAATGAAGAAGAATGAAAATAAGTGGTTAGCCAATCCTCATGATGCAGATTTAATAACTGCTATGAAGATTCTTTCAAGTGCCTTCAAAGATGAGATGCCTCGCGAAGTGATTATATATGGCATAAAAATAAGCTCCTCTTTTACTTTTTCTGAACAACTCTCAGATAGTGTGAGAAATGCCATTAAAAAAGTTGTTAAGATGATTTTGGAAGATTTGGGGGTGAAAAATTAATGCTCATTAAAATTAGTAGTGAACTGGCAAAGAAGGTATTTGAGATAAGTGGACAGAATGTTTATGCCTGCTATCAATGTGGTAAATGTAGCGCTGGCTGCCCAGTTGTAAATGAAATGGATCTCCTACCAAATCAGGTTATACATCTTGTGCAGATTGGTGACGAAAGAGTACTCAATTGCAAGGCAATATGGATCTGCGCTGCTTGTTTTACGTGCTCAGTAAGATGTCCACGTGACGTTGATTTAGCTAAGGTAATGGAAGCTTTGAGATTACTAACGCTTCGCAAAGGAATATACAAATTAGATCTACGTAGAATCGAGAACGTGGAAGAATATCCTCAAATAGCTCTTATTGCAGCAACTAGAAAATATACGGGGTGAAATGTTATATGAAATTCCTTTACTTCCCAGGATGTTCTCTTAAAAATTACGCAAAAAAATATGAAGATAGCGCGCTTGCAGTAGCTAAACATTTCGGTATCGAGCTCATTGAACTTAAGCGATGGAACTGCTGTGGTGTAGTTTACAGCCTCGCAAGCGATAGCGTCTTTCATTGTATCGGAGCCGTTAGGGATCTAATTAGAGCGCAAGAACAAGTAGGGGAGACTGGTAATGATAAATTAGTAACATTGTGTTCCATGTGTTATCAGGTTCTGGCCAGTGTTAATCATAGATTAGCTAACGATCCATCAGCTTTAGAGACATTAAATCGCTTCATGGATGAAGAAGAAGATTATTTGGGGACGATTGAAGTAACGCATTTCTTGACAGTTCTGAGAGATTATGTTGGCTTTGATAAAATCAGAGAGGAAGTCAAGAGAGAGCTAGCAGATTTACGAGTTGCTCCTTATTATGGGTGTATGCTAGTCAGACCAAAGGAAGTAGCTATTGATGACCCTGAGGAACCCGTTATTTTAGAACAATTAATTGAATCTCTTGGAGCATATCCCATTGATTATCCTTTTAGAACAGAGTGTTGCGGATCCTATAATGTTGTTGTGAACAAAGAAGTTGTAAAAACGCGCGTGCTAAGGATAATTTCCCCCTTATTTAGAGCACGTGCTGATATAATCGTAACGGTATGTCCTCTCTGTACTTTCAACTTAGAATATGGAATGAAACTGGCTTCGCGTCAGTTACATGGAAAGAAAATTCCAGTCGTATATTTCACTGAATTATTAGCCTTTGCTCTTGGTTTAGATAATGTTTTAGATAAAACAACTCTTGAAATATTTAAGAAATATATGTGAAGGTGATGAATAAAATGACCGTAGCTGAAGTAGTTGAGGAGGAGAAAAAACCCCCTATAAAAATGGTGAGAATTTACATAATGGGACGCGAGTATTTAGTGCCGGAAGGACTCACTATACTCAAAGCAATGGAGTATGCTGGATACCGCTTAGTACGAGGTGTTGGATGCAGAGCAGGATTCTGTGGAGCATGCGCAACAGTGTATAGACTTAAGGATGATTATAGATTGTATACAGCATTAGCATGTCAAACTACTGTTCAAGATGGAATGTATCTCGTGCAATTACCTTTTGTGCCAGCCAAGAAACCTCGATATGATATCGAGAAATTAAAACCCGATTTATCCGCAATATTGAAGTTCTTCCCAGAAGTAACTCGTTGCGTACAATGTAATACATGTACAAAGGTCTGTCCTCAGGAAATACAAGTTATGGATGCTATCCAAGCAATTTTGAGGGGTGATATCGAGACCGCTGCGCACCTTACGTTTGACTGCGTAGCATGCGGAATTTGCTCGATGCGATGTCCTGCTGAGATCGTTCATTATCATGTCTTCCAGCTAGTGAGGAGATTATATGGAAAATATATCGCAAAACCATCTAAGCATTTAAGAGAGAGATTAAAGGAAATACAGGAGGAAAAGTTCAAGGAGGAGTTAGATCGACTTGTAGTAGCGGGTCCTACAGAATGGAAGAAATTATATGCTGCTCGCGAAATCGAACCTTAGGAGGTGAAACATTATGAGTGAGTATCCAGGATACCCAGAAGAATTCTGGGAAAGTTTAGAAAAGGTTGAAGCAACAAGAGAAAAAAGATTAAAAGAAGTATTCAGGAGGATCGCTCCTGAGGAAAAAGAGGAACTCCTTAAGAAGTGGCATCCA
>Ga0180302_10000742_pt1 | contig 14961 bp, 15 predicted proteins | sample GuaBasSediGuay17_FD_121794 | JGI IMG/M metagenome (GOLD analysis project Ga0180302, IMG submission 121794) | Subseafloor sediment microbial communities from Guaymas Basin, Gulf of California, Mexico - Guay17, Core 4571-4, 12-15 cm | ecosystem: Environmental > Aquatic > Marine > Hydrothermal... | reverse complement strand
GGCTCTGAGCTGGCGTGGACCAAGGTTAAGAACGCTCAGAGCAAGTTACCTAAAGGGTGCTACCTAGCCTTCGTCATATCTAGGGATGGGGGAGTAAAGCTCCCCGACCCCAACTTGACCCTTGAACCTGGCGACATCTTGGTGTTAATAAAGCATAAGGAGGGCGCGGTGGTTTGTTCATCGTCGTTGCTGGGCTAGGAGGAGTAGGTGAGGCCACAGTTAGGAGGATGCTGCTTCACGGCTACAAGGTGTCAGCCATAGACGTAAACCCAGACGTCACAGAGAGGCTTGCAAGGCTGCTTGAAGCCGACGTGAACTTGGTTACTGGGAGCGCCACTGACCCCCACGTGTTAATTGAGGCCGGCGTCAAGAAGGCCGATGTCTTCGCCGCCTTGACAGGCAGCGACTCGGTAAATCTCATCGCCTCGCTGCTAGCCAAGAACCTAGGGGCCAAAAGAGTGCTCGTTAGGGTGAAGCATCCATCATACATGGAGGTCTGTAGATCGCTCGGCCTCACTGAGCTGGTTAACCACGTGGAGTCGTCAGTGGCTAGGCTCTACGCCATGGTCAGGAGGATAAGTCTGTTCGAGATACTGGAGATAGCCAGGAGGGATGTGGAGGTGGAGGAGGTAGTGGTGGCTAAGGGCTCGTGGCTGGAGGGCTTCAACCCCACCAAGATTCACGAGAGGGATAAAGACGCCTACCCGCTGCTCATCCTAAGTAGGCAGGGGCCCTTGCTACCTAATGAGGCGACGAGGCTTGAAGCTGGCGACGCCCTAGTGTTGTTAAGAAGAAGGCACAGGCTACACGTCCCCGGCCTCTAAGTGGAGGCTAAAGGAGCTTTGATAGCGGCCCCCCTGTTGATAGCGTCGATTACCGCCGCGTCCACGGCTGCTGCGGCTAAGGCGGGCGTTAAGCCAGCTAGGCTCGCAGCAGTCATCGGCTCCATCGCCTGCCTTGTAGCCTCCTTCGCGGTGGCCCCCCTAGTCGAAGACTCTCCGGCCATATTATCGAGGACCCCTGCCTTGCTGTTTCTAGACGCCTACGGAGCCTTACTACTAGAGAAGTTCACTATGGCCGCTGCCGCCTCCTTGCTGCTAGCCATGGTCTACCTGGATAGGGTTGACGATCCAGCGTACTACGTCTCCATGGTTGCCTCGCTCCTAGGCATAGTGGGCGTGGTCTATTCAGGAGATCTGCTTAGCTTCTTTGCTTTCTACGCGTTGATGAACCTATCGTCCTACTACTTCATGGCTCCTAGGCCGAGCGAGGAGGTTGGCGTGGACACGGGGCCTAACGACAGCTTGACGCTGTATCTGGTCAGCGACGTCGTCTCGATGGTGCTCGTTGCCTCTGGCTTCCTGATCTTATATACATCGTCGGGGGCCACTGGGATACCTGAAGTCGTAGCCAGGGCCTCTACGGAGGCTCTCTGGGCCTCCTTGGCGCTGGTAATCTCTGGCTTCTGGGTTAAGCTCGCTATCTTTCCGGCTCACGCGTGGTTTCCTGGAATTAACCCCTGGGCTCCTAGCCCATCGAGCGCCTTCATGGCCTCGGCGGTTAGGGTCGTAGGGTTCTACGGAGCCACGAGGATGCTCTTCACGGTCTATAGGCCGCTGCTACCCGCCTTAAAGAGCTTCATGTTGTACGCCGCCCTGGTCAACATAGCTGTGGGCTGTCTCTTAGCCTTAGGCCAGGACGACCTGAAGAGGCTCGTGACGTGTAGCTCCGTCGGCGAGGGCGGCGTCTTGATGATGGCGTGGGGGGTCGCGAGTACCACGGCGCTTCAAGGAGTCTTCTTCCACGTGCTCAACTTAGTGCTCATTAAGTGCCTGTTCTTCTCCAGCATCGCCTACTTCATCTCAGCTTCTGATAGGAGGACCGTGTACACGTTGAGGGGTGCCTCGAGGAGCATGCTGCTAGGCTCCACGGGCTTCTTAATAGCCTCGCTCAGCACCTGCGCCATGCCCCCTCTCAACGGCTTTCATAGCAAGTTTCTCGTGTTCCTCTCGCTCGTCGAGAGCGGGTTGCTTTGGGCTGCCTGCGCTTTCGTAGTCTTAGACCTACTGATGCTGGCGGTGTTGATGAAGGCCGTGCACGCCATGTATGATAGGTACGCTGGAGAGGGGTTGAAGGTTAGGGAGCCTGGGCTTGGGTTGAAGCTCCTCATAGCCGTGTTGATAGCTAGCTGCCTCTTGGTGGGCTTAGCCCCGTCGATGTTCATGGAGGGGGCCTACAAGGCAGCCCTAGCCTGCCTAAATGAGGCCTGGATGAAGGGGTGAGAGCTTGTCCTCGCTATACCCGCTCCTATCTATGTGCCTCGCCGGCACGTTCCTGGTGGTGACTGGCGATAGGCTCGATAGGTGGGCTAGTTGGGTCGCCTCCCTTGGCTTAGCCCTCGCCCTGGCCTCCTCCTTCATCCCCGACCCCGTAGGGCTCCCATTCTTTAACGATGCTCTCTCCACAGCTTTTCTCCTCCTAATCCTGTCGGTGTCCCTCTTAGTATGCGTCTACTCTCATAGGTACGTCGAGCTCGATAGGGCCCGCTTCTTCGGCCTACTATGCTTATTCTCCCTCGGCATGGCCGGGTCGGTGGTGTCTAGGAACCTAGTGTTGTTCTATGTATTCTGGGAGTTCATGCTGCTCCCCTCCTACCTCCTCATCGAGCACTGGGCCGAGTGCCCTAAGGGTAGGGCTTTAGCGGTGGCCACCAAGTACTTCATCTTCACTCACCTAGGAGGAGCGTTGATGGTGGTCTCGATAGTCACCTTCTACATGTCCACGGGCACCTTCGACCTACTCGAGCTGGCTAGCTTAGCTGTTGGGGAAGTGGGGCGTGGATTTGAGCTGGCATGCGTGTTAATGATAGCTGGGTTAGCCTTCAAGGTGGCGGTCTTCCCTCTCCATGTATGGCTGCCAGATGCCCACTCAGAAGCACCTACACCAATAAGCGCCATGCTATCAGGGCTAATGGTACACGTAGGGATCTACGTCATGGTGAGGGTGCTAGGCCTTAGCCACCACGTAGCCGAGCATCTATGTACGCCGCTATTGATAGGTGGAGCCTTGACCTTGATATATGGGTCAGCGGCCGCCTTAATGGAGCTCGACATTAAGAGAGTGCTGGCGTTTTCCTCCATCAGCCAGCTGGGCTACATGGTCGCGTCTATGGGCCTGGCCTCGGCCCTAGGCCTCTTAGCGGCCGCGCTCCACGCCATTAGCCACGGCCTATTCAAGTCCCTGCTCTTCCTAACCGCCGGCACACTAGCTCACGCAGCTGGGTCGAGAGACTTAAGGGTGCTTAGGGGGATTGGAGGGGAGCTTAAGGTGTTTGGGGCTCTCTTCACCATAGGGGCTCTCTCGCTGGCAGCCATACCTCCCCTGAACGGCTTCTTCACCAAGGAGTTCATAGTGGAGGCCGCGCTCGAGGAAGGATACCTGCGGCTAGCTATCTTAATGCTGCTGGGCTCGGCGTTAACCATGGCCTACGTGGCCAGGCTCATATGCTTCGTCTACGGCTCCTCGTATAGGCCTTTAAAGGAGCACCCCGCCCGCTCCATGATACCCCCCTCCGTTGCACTAGGCGTGGCCTGCGCCTTGGGGCTGCCCCTAGGCGTAATGCTCCTAACCCCAGCTAGGGACCTCGTTGCGCTGGGCTTGAAGGAGCACTTGGAGCTACACGTGAATGCAAGCCTCTTGGCGGCCTCCATGTTAGCGCTGTTGGCTGGGTTGGCGCTGTGGTTCGCGTATTGGAGGATCAGCTACGGCGTGTACCTGGGTAGGCTTAGCTCCTTACTCAGCTCAGGGCTTGGGATTGACCACGCATATTCGAGGCTGGCGAAGATCTTCCTTAGGTCCTCGAGGGCCCTACTTGAGACGGTTGAAGGGAAGTTAAGGACCAGCTTCTTAGAGGGCCTCCCCGACTCGGCCATGTCCATGGCTAAGAGGGTCGCCAGGCTACACGAAAAGCTCTTCTTCTCTAAGGCTAAGTTCCTGCCTATGGCCGCCAGGCTTAGGTCGATGCACCCCTCGCGGGCGGTCAGATGGGCCTTGAACGCTGGCTTAGCGCTGCTGGCTCTCTGCTTAGCTTGGCTAGCAGCCTCGTTAGGCTCGTTTAGGCTAGCCCTCCTAGTCGTCTTAGCGCTGGCCCTAGCTTCAATAGCCAGCTGGAGGCGCGTTAAAGGTGGCTAACGTAGCTTTCATCGTGCTGCCGCCACTTGTGGTTGGGGCGTTGCTAGCCTCAGCCTCACATAGGATCGATAGACGGCTAGCTTGGCTCTCATCCTTAGCGGTGATGGCGGCTTCCTCGGCGGCTGCGCTGGCCTCGGCGATGAGGGAGGGTGGGCTTAGGGTTACGTGGGGCCTAGGCGGCAAGGTGAGCTTCAGCTTCTACCTAGCCGTGGATCCACTTAACTCGGCCTTCCTGGTCCTAGCCTCCTTGATAAGCTTGGCCTGCCTAATCTATAGCTTGGGCTACGTGGCTGAACGCGTGCAGGTCTACGCTGGATTAACGCTGCTCTTTGCCTCGGGAATTCTAGGCTGCCTAGCATCCATGGACATGGTGTCATTCTACCTCTTCTGGGAGCTCATGGTATGGTCCTCCTACGCCCTGATCTACCTTTACGGCGAGAGGAGGGACGCGAGTAGAGCTTCGCTGCTCTACCTCCTGATATCGCATGTAGCCTCCACAGCCCTCCTCTTCGGCTTCTTAGCCCTATACTCGTTGAAGGGGACCTTCAACCTCCTCGAGGTTAAGGGGCTTAGGCTCACCGAGCCTCTAGAGGTGTTCGCGGCCGCCGCCATATCCATAGGCCTATTGATTAAGATGGGGGTCGCCCCCCTCCTCCATGTATGGCTGCCAGATGCCCACTCAGAAGCACCTACACCAATAAGCGCCATGCTATCAGGGCTAATGATAGAGGTAGCCGCCTACGGCTTCCTCAGGGTTATCTACGGCTGCTGGGACCTTGAAGCCATTAAGCCGGCCGCGTGGCTTCTATGGGGCTGCGGCCTATTAATGCTCAGCTACGCGGCGATGCTCTCCTTCTCCCAGTTCGATATCAAGCGCTTCATGGCTTACTCCAGTATAAACGAGATGGGGCTTGCCGTCTTCGCGCTCGGGCTCTTCACTAAGGGCGGAGCCGTGGCGGCTATGGTTCACGTGCTGAACCACGAGCTTGTTAAGAGCCTGCTCTTCCTCTACGCTGGATGCATAGTTCACGAGCTGGGCGTAAGGGACATGAGAGCACTGGGCGACATGCTATGGTTTATGCCCGAGGCCAGCGCAGCCGGCCTAATAGCCTCGCTCTCCATAATTGGGATACCGGGGCTCAACATCTTCGTGGGTGAGCTCCTAATCTACATGGAGGGTGTGAAGGCTGGACTCCTAGCTCCTACTGTGGCCGCAGCCGTCATGATGGCGGTGTTCTCAGCTGCCTGGTTACGCTTCATAAACCGCGTCATGTTGACGCGTAGGAGGATGGGTAGGGTGAGGCCTCCCTTAACCATGCTAGCCCCCATGATAGCCTTGGCGGCTGCGTGCCTAGTGCTAGGTCTTTACCCTGAACCCTTGATAGCGGCCGCCGAGTCGGCGGCTGAGATTGTGTTAAGTTGACGGCTCAGCCGTCGAGACGCTCATCATCCATCAGGGCCGGCTTGGACTCCTCATAGCCGCTAAGAGCTACCTCAACCCGTCTTTAAAGCTTCCCCGCGGGGCTTATACTTCCTCACCTTCACCCCCGCCTCGAGGAGCATCTTCCTTGAAAGCTCGTCCTCGTACTCGTCGTCGTAGACTACCTCCTTGATCTCCGCGTTTATTATCATCTTGGCGCATATGGAGCAGGGAAACGTAGTGCAGTAGAGCGTGGCGCCCCTCGTGCTAACCCCGAAGACCGCCGCCTGTATTATGGCGTTCTGCTCGGCGTGTAGGCCTCGGCAGAGCTCGTGGCGCTGACCTGAGGGCACCTTAAGCTCCTCCCTCACGCAGCCAACCTCGCTGCAATGCGGCAGCCCTTTAGGAGCGCCGTTGTAGCCCGTGGCTATGACCCTATTGTCCTTAACCAGAACGGCGCCCGTCTTTCTCCTTAGGCACGTAGAGCGCTTGCTTGCTAGCTTGGCCATCTCCATGAAGTATTCGTCCCAACTCATACGTTGCTCCAAGGAGTCCTCCTCCCCGTTTGGCCTGAGCTAGGAGATTAAAAAGCGTGCCCTTCTCCATAGGACGCTAAGACCTCCTCGAAGAAAGCCCTAGTGTTCTGGGCTCCTCTAAGCTGGGCCAGCAGCTTAAGGTCCTCTGGTCCGTCCACGTCAAGGGCTAGGTTAGGGGCTTCGTAGACCTCCACTCTCAACCCTGCCTTCCTAGCCAGCTCAACGTGCCGCTTAAGGCTACCGGGGCCAAAGGAGAAGGGGACAGCTCCAGGAGGAGACGTCAGCAGGGCGTTGGTGCCTTCACGGTCCCTCGAGGGGGCTACGACCATCGATGGCGGTGGCTGTAGAAGCCTTAACATGGCCTCCACGTCCTCGGGCGTAATTAGGGGCACGTCGCAGGGCACCACCATGAAAGCTTCAGCGCCCTTCATCACGGCCACCTTTAACGCTAGCTTCAGGGCCTCGTTAAGACCTTGAGGGCTTCCTTCATCCACCGCGTAGGCCCCCATCTTGGAGGCCTCCTCGAGCACCCTCCTATCAGAGGACACCACCAGCACATCTACGACTTGAGTGAGCGAGCGGAGCACGTCCTTTAGCATCGAGAGCACGAAAGCTTCACGTAGCCCTGAGCCTAGGACCGAAGATAGCCTAGACTTGGAGAGGGGTAGCTCCTTAACGGGCACGGCGGCGTAGGTCTTCAACGTCGCGGTTAAGCTACACGCGGCCTTATAAGTTATCGCTTATTCCAGAAAAAGATATATCCAGTTCTGGATATATGTGAAGCGCCATGGGCTTCAAGGTGGTCTTAACCGCCGATAGGACCTTGATGAGTGACTACTTCGGCGGGCTCTTCCTAGGCTTCTTAACCACCGCCCCTAAGAAAGGGTTCCCGCTGCTACATCCTTTGATACTTTTCAACTTCATAGCCAAGCCCGTGCCGACCGATAAAGAGGGGAGAGCCCTACTAGCCCCCCACGGCCTAAGGAGGGTGGAGGCTGCGCTCGTAGAGGCTGGCGTAGTTAAGAGGGAGGAGGTCGCCGTAGCTACCCCCGACTCGCTGCCCAAGGTTATAGGCCCAGAGACCAAGGTAATAGGGGTCTCCACCAATGATCCGCTTGGGCTTGGGCCTTCATCCTCCACGCTGGCAGGGCCCTACGGGGTGATCCACGAGGAGCCCATGTCTGCCTGGAAGTTTAGGGAGCTCTTAACCTCCAAGTCCATCCGGGAGGCGAGGAGGAGAGGAGTTAAAGTGGTCGTCGGGGGACCTGGGGCCTGGCAGCTGGGCTTAAAGGACCTGGCCGCCCTGGGCATAGACGTAGTGGTTGACGGGGAGGCGGAGCTCGTAGCGCCTAGGGTGTTCCAGGGCCTAATGGATGGCTCCCTTAAGACGCCGTGCATAGTGAAGGTGTCGCCCAGCGAGACTCCGACGCCGGACCAGATACCTAGGCTTTTAGGGGCTACAGTAGGAGGGCTCGTGGAGGCGTCTAGGGGATGTGGGCGTGGATGTAAATTCTGCTTACCCACGCTGAGGAGGCTCCGCCACAGGCCTCTAGACGATATCGTAGCCGACGTTGAGGTGAACGTCAGGTTCGGCAAACGCACGATATGCCTTCACGCCGAGGACGTCCTCAGGTATGGCGGCACGGCCCTAGAGGTCAAGGCGGACAAGGTGGTGGAGCTCTTCAAGAAAGTGCTGGGCGTACCTGGAGTTGAGAACGTAGGCATTAGTCACGCGGCCCTCTCCTCGATAGCGAGCCACCCTAAGCTAGTCGAGGAGTTAAGTGAGCTCTTGGGGCTGACGAAGACCAGGTGGATGGGCTACCAGACGGGCATCGAGACCGGCAGCCCCAGGCTTATGGAAAGGCTCATGTACATGAAGCCCCACCCGTTTAAGCCCAAGGACTGGCCTGAGGTGGTTGAACAGGCCTTCGCTATAAGCGTTGACAACAACTGGATACCCTGCGCCACCTTAATAATTAACCTACCCGGAGAGACCGCCGACGACGTGATGGATACCGTCGAGCTCGTGGAGCGCTTAAAGCCCTATAAGAGCTTCATAGTCCCTCTACTCTACGTGCCTCCTCCAGGGTCAAAGGATCATAAAGCGATGAGGATGCTGGAGGACGCTGGCCCCCACCACTGGGAGCTGTATAAGGTGGTGTTAGAGCATAACCTTAAGTGGCTGGTGGAGCTAGCAGACGACTACTCCAGGTACCTAGGCCCGCTCGCAGGAGCCTTTATCAGGAGGCTAGCGAGGGCCATCAAGGTTTACGTGTCGAGGAAAATGGCTAAAGCCTTTAAGCGGGGGCTAGTTATTACTCAAGCTGCACACGTAGGGGGTTTAATTGTTCGAGGAGGAGCTCCTTAAGCCCCTCTCTAGAAGCCTCGTCAAGCCCATTATACTGGGGCTCTTAGAGAGAGGGGAGCGCCACGGCTATAGCTTAATGTCGGAGATTAAGCGCCTGACTGGTAGGAGCATAGGGCCCAGCCTGCTTTACCCCGCCCTCAAGGAGCTTGAGCTGAGAGGCTACGTTAAGGGGAAGTGGCTTAGTAAGGGGCGTAGGAAGATCAAGGAGTACTCGATAACTGAGCGGGGCAGGGCTATACTTAAGAGGTTTAAGGAGTACCTCTCAGCCCTCCTCCAAGAGCTGTCATCCTAAGCTTAGGACTATCTTAGCGAGCCTAACCTTATCCTCTAGACTCTTCATCAACGTAGGCGCCGCGACCACCTCGATGCCTAGGTCTTCAATCCTGGGCTTTAGAGCGGCGTCCACCTCGTCTATGATCATCACGTCCAGGAAATCCCTATATAGCTCAGCCACGCCGTAGGCTGAGACCTCCACCCCGATGGCCTTTAAGAGCCTGTCAGCTGGACCCTTAACGGGCCTACCCGCAATTATCGGTGACACGGCGACCACCCTCCCCTTAGCCTCCCTTAAAGCTCTGCGTACGCCTTCGACCGCTAGTATGGGGCCTATGCTCACCACTGGGTTGCTGGGGCAGATCACTATCAGTTTGGCCTCGTCCAAGGCCTCAATGACCCCTGGAGCCGGCTTAGCTTTATCAGCGCCCTCGTAGTAGACCCCTCTAACCTCGGGCTTCATCCCGTGCTTAACGAGGTACTCCTCGAAAGTCATGGTGCCCGTGTCAGTGTGGACCATGGAGACTACTCTATCATTGCTCATAGGTATGACCCTAGACCTAACCCCAAGGGACCTACAGATCTCAGCTGTAGCCTCCGACAGCGTGTACCCTCTCTTCATTAATAGGGTGCGGTGGAGGTGAGTGGCCAGGTCCTTATCCCCCAGCTTAAACCACGTGTCGTGTCCATAGCGGGATAACATCTCCAGGCAGTTGAATGTGTCGCCCTTAAACCCCCAGCCGCGTTCCTCGTCTACGAGGCCAGCCAGGGTGTAAGTGACTATGTCGACGTCAGGCGAGATGTAGAGGCCGAAGAGCTCCAAGTCGTCGCCCGTGTTCACAATGACGGTGAGGTCCTCAGGCCTCACTACCTCAACCATTCCCCTCAAGAGCTTAGAGGCTCCTACTCCCCCAGCTAGCGCGGTTATCAAGCTTAACCACCGCTTAGCCGCCTACCCCACCTATCGAGGAAGACCACCTCCCCTAAAGGCCTTCTAGGGGGAGGAACTGGGTGCTCGAGAGGGCGGCCGACGATAATTAGGGCTTGGGGCTCCACGTCGGCTGGGATACCTAACACCTCCCTAACCACGTCCTGACAGAAGAGGGGAGCGCACATCCAGCATGAAGCTAGGCCTGACCCATGGAGCGCTAGGAGCAGGTTCTGTATGGAGGCCGCCACGCTCTGGACGGCCATTAAGTACTCGGCCCTCATCCTTCGATCGTCGGGGTGCTTCTGCATGTCCTCCATGGTGAGGCAGGCCACTATTAACGCTGGGCTTGAGGAGATCAGCCTAATAGACCTAGACGCTGCTTCCTCAGCTGCCTCCCTCTCCACACCGTCAGCCACTAGGTCAGCGACCCAGGCCTTAGCCATAGCCTCGGCTAGCCTCCTCTTAACCTCAGGGTCGAGGACCACTATGAACCTCCAGGGCTGAGCGTTGTGGGCGCTCGGAGCCCACGTAGCCGCCTCCAGGGGTCCAGTGAGGTCCTCGATCGTCAACCTTCCTCCAAGCTTACGGACGCTCCTCCTCTCCTTTATCGCCTCCCATAGCTCCACGCTGAGCACCGATACGTTAAGGAGGCGGTTGCTTAAGCGCTACGCGGCCAGCCATTAAGCGGACAGGGTTAAAGTAGTGCTTCTAGCCAATTACGCTGGAGGGTTAAGGGATGTACGAGGGCTTAAAGGTCTGGACCATAGGCTACGGGTCGAGGAGCAAGGAGAAGGTGCTCAACATGTTGAAGGCCAGCGGCATAGAGCTCGTCGTCGACATTAGGAGGTGGCCTAAGTCCAAGCAGGGGGACTTCACCAGGGAGAACATGGAGCGCTGGCTCAAGGAGGCAGGGATAGGCTATGTGTGGATGGGAGACACCTTGGGAGGGTACCGTAGAGGAGGCTTTGAGCGTTACATGGAGACACAGACCTTCAAGAAGGCCATAGAGGAGTTGTTGAGGCTAGCGCGAAGTAAGCGCGTATGCCTCCTATGCTTAGAGGAGAACCCTAGAGGGTGTCATAGGAGGTTCATAGCCAGGTACTTACAGAGGATAGGAGTGGAGGTCTCACATATCTAGCGACGAGAGGACTTGGTAGAGCGGCTCGTCAACCTTCACCCTCCTGTAGCTCATGGGCGGCCTGAAGCCCGCTATGAGCCTTCTAAGCTCGCTTAGGCTTATCGGCTTGGGGTACCTCTTAGGCCTAAGCACCTCAACCGCCATAGCTGGCCTAGAGCCTCCGATGACGTACTCCCAGTCTTCCTCGAAGACACCTGGGCTGGGGTACTCCGCTACAACCCTCCTAAGTTCCTCGAGCCCTCCTACATAGATCCTCCCAGCCGTAAACTCCCCACATATAGCCTTCACAGGGCTACTGAAGTACAGCACTACCCTATCTCCTTGGTGTAGCGGGGCCACTCTCCTACGCAGCTCGAGCTTCTTGACCCCCGAAAGTACCTCTTCACCGTACTTCGGCTTAATACTCATCAACACTAGCCCCGCCAACCTAGACCCCTCTCAACGATGTCCATCAACTCAAGCAGGTTGTTAATTGAGCCCTCGTCCCGCCCGCCACGCCTATCTATGAGCAACGCCTTAATGCCTATGGAGGCTGGCTCCTGTAAGTCGTAGACCTGGTCGTTGCCCACATGGACGACCTCGGTGGGCTTGACGCCGAGCGCCTTACACGATAGCTCGTAGAACCTCCTGGTCTTCCTGGTCAAGGCGAAGTTAGTGACGCAGGACAGGAGGGTTACGGGCAGGCTGAGGTTGATGACGCGGAGGCAGATCTCAGCGAGCTCATACGTCAAGTTGGTCAAGATGGCTACCTTAAGTTTAAGCCTCGCTAAAGTCTTGAAGGCCTCGTGCACGTCGTCGTAGACCTTAATCCTCTTAGAGGCCTCTTCGAGCAGCGGCTCGAGCCTTCCTAGGCCCAGTTTCACCACCCAGTACCTCGGCAGGTACCATCTAAGGTCCTCAGCCCCCACCTCCTCGTACATCCTTAGCACCTCCTCCTTAGCTACGTGGAGCGGCAGCTTTCTCTTCTCGGCGTAGGCCCTTGGGATAACCTCTAACCAGAAGTGGTCCACGAAGTCCTCGTCGATGAGGGTGCCGCTTAGATCAAAGGACACCACCTTAACCTTCACCTCTACTCCCTCCGCCTAAACCTAGCTATGAAGAAGCCGGGGGTGTCGTGGAGGTCTGGGTGGAAGCGTTGAAGGAGCTCGAAGCCCTCGACCATGGGTAGGCCGGTGGAGCCTAGCTTAACCGGCTGGTCCTCCAGTTCGAGGCCCAGCTGGTTTAGAGCGAAGGAGACCACGAGCTCGTTCTCTTGAGGGGTTAACGTGCACGTGGAGTAAACTATCACGCCGCCGGGCTTAACTATCTCGCGGGCGGCCTTAAGGAACTGCTTCTGGTACTCAGCCGCCGCCTTAACCTCCCTGAACGTCTTCTCATCGTATAGCTTAGGCCGGACCCCCAGCGCTGAGCACGGAGGGTCGACGAGGACCCTGTCAGCTTTAAGCGTGGGGTAGTCTACGTGGAGATACCTGGCGTCCGCCTGGACAGCCTCCACGATCCTTGCTCCCAGCCTAGCCATGTTCTCCTCGAGGGCCTCGAGCCTACGCTTAGACCTGTCGACGGCCACGACCCTCCCCCTATTACCCATCAGTTGGACTATGTGTCCCGTCTTGCCGCCTGGAGCCGCGCAGAGGTCCACTATGGTCTCTCCCGGCTGAGGGTCGAGGACCCTGGCCGTCACCATGGCCGGGAGGCTCTGCTCGAAGACCAGCCCCTCTCGGTACTCCTCGAGGTCCCTGATGGAGGGCACGCTATAGAGGGGCACTATGGTTCTGACTGCTACTCCTCGGCGCTGGGAGGCTAGCTCCCGCACCCCCATCTCAGCTACCCCGTAAGCAACAGGCCTGCCGAGCTTATCCACCACCAACACCTCGTCGCCCCTCTCCACGCCTTCAGCCCTCTCCACGCCAGGCGCGTAGAGGTGCGCCCCCTGCATCACGCTCTCGGCGGCATACTTGTCGGCGACCACCACCTTCTCCGCTGCCGGCAGCTGGTTGGGGCCCTTGACAACTAGGTATATTGCCTCCTCCAGGCGCTCGTGTACCCCCGCCTCTAACCCCCTCGACCTAAGCTTATCGACGACCTCGCCCGCTGAGCACTTAAGGGTGTTTACCCTCAACGCGTATCGCTTGCAAGGCTCGCTTAGGCTTCTTAGCAGCCTGCTGAGCCTATCGCCGTAGACCTTAGCCAGCAGTGACAGTACGTCCTCGTTCAGCTTAGGCTCGTACATAGCTCCACTTAGCGCCCAAAACGCCTCTGCCTAGACTGGTACACCCTTATAGCCCTCAACAGGTCTATTTTACGGAACTCGGGCCAATACACGTCGAGGAAACATAGCTCACTGTAGGCCGACTGCCACAGCAGGAAGCCGCTAAGCCTCTCCTCGCCCGAGGTCCTTACGATGAGGTCTGGGTGCGGGTTGGGGAGGTGGGCGGTGTATAGGTGGCGCTCTATGACCTCCTCGTCCACCTCCTCCGGCTTCAACTCCCCTCGAGCCACCTTCTCAGCTATGCGCTTAACGGCGTCCGCTATCTCAGCCCTACCGCCGTAGGCCACCGCTATGTTAAGGTAGTGCTGGTCAAAGTGCTCGGTCTTACGTTCAACCTCCTCGAAGAGCTCCCTAAGCCTAGGGGGTAGCAGCTCGCGCCTCCCAAGCAGCTTAACCCTAACTTTGTGCTGGTAGATCCTAGGGTCGTCGGCCAGCTTGAGCAGCTTCTCCTCTATGATCTTGAATATGGCCTCCACCTCCTCCCTAGGTCGCTCGAAGTTCTCGGTGGAAAAGGCGTACAAGGTCAGGGTCTTAATGCCGAGCTTTAGGCACCAGTCGAGGAGCTCCTCGGCCTTATCGGCCCCGTAAAGATGGCCTAGCCAGGGCTTAAGGAGGCGGTTCTGAGCCCAGCGACGGTTGCCGTCCAGTATCACCGCGACGTGCTGAGGCATGGGTTTACCCTTAACCTGGTGCCACAGCCACTTCTCGTAGAGAGGGTAGATGCGTAGCAGCTTCAGCAGCGCCTTAAGCAATAGCCCGGCCCCCTAAAGCCAGGTTGAGGGGGGACCTTGAAGTTATTAAGCTTTGCCTTCAGCCCTGTTAAGTTTAAAATTGAGCTCAGCCAGATCGTGAACTGGTAGGTGTGTTTGGCAGGAGTGTTGGGGATACTCCACCGCGAGGAGCTCTTGAAGCATAGCTTCGGCCCGTGGCACCCCCTTAAGGGGAGGGAGCGCTACGAGGGGTTCATGAAGTGGCTTAGGGAGCGCGGCATCCTTGACCGCCCCAACGTCAAGGTGGTGGAGACAACCCTCGTAGCCTCCGACGAGGACATACTCGCCGTCCACGACCGCTCGCTGCTGGACGCCATCAAGTTCCTAAGCGTCAGGGGCGGTTGGCTCGATGGAGACACCCCTGTACCCCCTGGGACCTACGAGCTCGCGCTGATCCAAGCTGGAGGGGTAATGCAGGGCTGCGAGATGATCATGAAAGGCGAGCTCAACGTAGCCGTACAGTGCGCTATGTTCGGCGGCCATCACGCAACGAGGAGCCATGTAGGCAAGTCCTTCGGCTTCTGCTACTTCAACCAGGAGGCCGTGGCGATAAGGTACCTCCAGCGTAAAGGCCTAGCCCGCAGGGTGTTCGTCCTAGACTGTGACGCCCACCACGGCAACGGGATCCACGAGATCTTCTACAGCGACTCCACCGTACTGTACATGTCGCTCCACCAAGACCCTAAGACCCTTTACCCAGGCACCGGTAAGGTCGAGGAGATAGGCGATGGAGAAGGCAGAGGGTTCACAGTGAACATACCCCTACCTCCCGGTACCTCCAATAAGGGGTACTTGAAGGCGCTGCACGAGATCTTCCCCAAGCTCATGGAGGCCTTCAAGCCGGACATGCTGTTCTTCCTCTTCGGCGCTGACACCTACTACAGCGACCCCCTAACCGCCCTCGACTTAACGATGAAGGCCTACCTCGAGGTGGCACGCCTTGTCAAGGAGGTAGCCGAGAACGTGTGCGGGGGGAGGATTATGTTGGAGCTGGGGGGTGGCTACGACGTGGACGCTACGGCTAGGGCTTTCGGCCTCGTGACCGCCGTACTGGCGGGGGTGGAG
>Ga0180302_10000741_pt1 | contig 14974 bp, 14 predicted proteins | sample GuaBasSediGuay17_FD_121794 | JGI IMG/M metagenome (GOLD analysis project Ga0180302, IMG submission 121794) | Subseafloor sediment microbial communities from Guaymas Basin, Gulf of California, Mexico - Guay17, Core 4571-4, 12-15 cm | ecosystem: Environmental > Aquatic > Marine > Hydrothermal... | reverse complement strand
TAGGGTTGAGGATCGTTGGATTGGTTTTGAGCTTTCATCAAGGTTGTGGAGGGTTTTCGGAAAACACTGGCTATCAGCAGGAAGAGTACAAACACCAGTACTAGGATGGATAATACAAAGACAGAAAGAATGGAAAGAAGGTAGAAGAGTTTTCGTTAAGCTAAATTACGAAAAGGGGCTATCAGTTACATTAGCATTAGAGCCTAAATTAAGGGCGGTAAAGGAGGAATTACCCAAATTAAACAGAGCAAACATACTTCACATAGAGGATTATATTGAAGAGAAAAATCCACCTCCACCATATACAACTGATAGTATATTATTCGATGCCTCTTGGAAATTAAGACTAGACGCAACTAAGGCCATGAAGACACTTCAAGAACTATTCGAAGCCGGATTAATAACTTATCATAGAACTGATAGTATTCATGTGTCAGGTAAAGGTTTCCAGATAGCTCAACAGTACTTAGCTTCACAAGGCTTACATCATCTTATTCAGAACAGGAGTTGGGGCCCTCATGGGACTCATGAGTGTATAAGACCCACGAGACCTATTGATGCGGAAACCTTGAGAAGAATGATTGTAGATGGAACCTTTAGAGTTCATGTTAGGCTATCTGAAATACATTTGAGAGTATATGACTTGATCTTTACAAGGTTCATGGCAAGTCAAATGAAGCCAGCAAAGGTGAAAAGAAGGAGGGTCATGCTTATGATAGGTGATAGAGTAGAATCATTTGATGAAATAATTGATGTCTTAGAAGAAGGCTATACTCGCATATTAAGTGTTGACGTGAATAAGGAGTTGGAGAACCTGAGAGTTGGAGATATACTGAAACTGGTCAATTACACGGTATGGAAGGGCTCACTCTACCCGCTATATAAACAAGGTGACGTAGTAAAGTTGATGAAGGAACGCGGTCTAGGTAGACCGTCAACATACACAAAAATACTCGCATCATTATTACGGCATGGATATCTATTTGAAACTAAGAGAAAATATCTCGTAGCCACGAAAATGGGCACTCTAGTATATGAATATTTAACAGCTAATTTTGACCAACTAGTTTCAGAGGAAAGAACAAGAATAGTTGAAGAAGTAATGAGGCTAATAGAAGAGGGCACCTTAAGCGCAAAACAAGTATTAAGAATGTTCCTAGAGGAGATCTCAAGCATAACAAGTGAAAAGCCGGAGAAAATAATAGACATAAGAGAAACCATATCTAAACTCTCAATTACGGTTGCTTAGATCTAATATCCCAGTAAAGCGCAATGCCGCCAAGTTCCATGGTTATTAAGTCTAATACTAGATAGATTTATTTAGCTCATATTTTACATTAAATCTCTGGTGATGTCCCCGGTTACATCTGAGACGATAAATATGATGAGGAGTTGCTCGACTGATTAAAAGTCATGTGACCAGTCAAAGCTAATTCGCTATCATGGTTTTTTAATTGTAAGTGTTTCTATTCTTATTAGGCAGATAGAATTATAAACCCCCGTAATAATGTAACCCTTCCAGTGTTGGATAAATGGGCTTTAAATATAATGGCTTAAGAATAGGGCGCCTAGACTCGAGGTGAAATGTGTAGGTGATAGTATTATTTCTACTGCTAGTAGTCACTATATCACTCTGTTACATAATACTTGATATGGTAAGAGTCATACGGTTTATATTTAGGAAGACATTTAGGTAAACGGTATTACCTATAGAAATTAAAGTAAGATTTTACTAAACTTCTTACTAAATGTAGCAGAGATAAAGAACGGTGGAGGATTAACTTTTGCGGTCTGAACCATTAGTTCCATGGGTTCCAACACCAGAAGACATACTTGACGAAATAGCTGATCTATTAGAACTTGATGAGAAAAGTGTATTTATAGATTTGGGTGCTGGCGATGGTAGAGTGGCTATAGCGATAGCAAAAAGAGGAGTATTCAGTATTGCTTTAGAAATAGACTTAATAAACTGTATTATAGCTAGGGATCAAGCTAAAGTAAATAATGTTCTAGTAGATGTTGTTCGAGGAGATTTCAAAACATTCCCTCTTCATAGGATTAATAGAGTATTCATGTACCTTTATAAAAGTATACAAGATGAATTAAAAGAAAAACTAGCTAACGAACTTCCTGATGGTACACGTATTGTAACCTTAGATTTCCCCATTCCAGGCTGGATTCCTGTAAAGGTAAGAAGGTGTAATACAAGCTCTGGGGTAATTAGGACACTATACTTATATATTAAAGGGGTTTCAGAAAAAGAGAGACAATGGTGGAGTATAAAATAAGGCTCCAGGGCAGACCATTAGTAAGAATAGGCTACGATCTTGATATACCATTAGTTGGAGCAATATCCTTCGGTCTTATAGATAGAGGAACTAATATTATCCAAGTTAGGCCAGTAAGCTTCTGCGTACTAAATTGTATATTTTGCTCTACTGATGCAGGGCCTAAGTCGAAATGTAGACAAGCAGAATACATTGTAGACCTAGATATACTCATTGAGTGGTTTAAAGCTTTAGTAAAGTATAAGGGAGGAAATATCGAAGCACATATAGATACTGTAGGAGACCCACTACTATATAATAAGATAGTCGACTTAGTTCATGAATTAAAAAGCACTAAGGGAGTAAGAATAGTTAGTATGCAAAGTCATGCACCCACACTAACTGAAAAACTAGCTGATAAACTAAATGCCGCTGGTCTTGATAGACTAAATCTCAGTATAGATGCGCTAGACCCCAATCTAGCAAAATACCTTCAAGGCACTCAGTGGTATAACGTAAATAGAGTTATGAAGGTGACGGAATACATTGTTAAGAACACTAGAATAGATGTACTTCTAGCTCCCGTTCTTCTACCGGGAATAAATGATCAGGAGATACCAAAGATTATCGAATGGGGGTTAAGGATCGGCGTAGGCAAGAAGTGGCCTCCCTTTGGCATCCAAAAATACCTAAAACATAAGTATGGTAGGAAACCAAAAGGCATTAAGAGTATGAGTTGGAAAGAATTCTATAACTATCTAAGAAACCTAGAAAGAAAGTATAATGTGAAGCTTATAAACGATCTAAGCGATTTTGGAGTAGAACACAAACCTATGATACCCTTAAGGTTTAGAGTTAATGAAAGGGTTAGAGTAAAAGTTGTAGCACCTGGCTGGCTAAGAGGGGAGAAACTCTGCATACCATTAAGTAAAGGAGGAGATAGAGTTATAACACTCATAAATGCGGATGATATACCACTTGGGGCTAAGGTTACAGCTAGAATAATAGCAAATAAGCACAATATTTATCTTGCAGAACCATTATAAGGGAATGAAGAATACTATAATCGTGTCCTACTACTCTATTATACCTAGTCATATCATAGCTGCATCAGCAAAGTAATTATCTTCTCTATGAGGTCTAAGGAAGTTTAAAAGTGACTTCATATCTAAGTCTGTTAACATGTTGAACTCTATAACATTGATACTACCTTTCTTATCCTCATCTTCGTATGTTCTAACGAATATATCATTGATAACTATAGTGTTTATATGTTCCGTTAATCTATTAGGCTCTATTTTAAGTTGTGGACTATACTCTATCCTAACATTAGGCTCTGTATGAACACTAATACTCATAACATTAACTATATCATATCTGCTAACCTTAAAAGTAAGCCTCATACTCGCTCCCTAATAAGAATTTATATTATCGACATAGATACTTAAAGCTCAGTACTCAATAATAATAAGTGAGTCATCTTTGAAAACATAATCATGAAAGTATGGAACATACAAATTCATAGTCATGGAGGACTAAATTTGACCATAATTGAAGGAACCGTTGTAATACTCGATCTTGACAGGTTTAGCGAGTTAACAAAATCTATGGGATGGGACGAATATAAACCAAACATTATAACTGGTACATTAACCCATTTAGTTGAAGATTTCGTAAGAAAATACAGTGCTAATATATTATATGGTCTAGATCACAAAAGAGGGACAGAGGAAGCGGTAATTGAAATACCATACGTAAAGCCAGAGGAAATAATAGATGATCTTAAAAGAATAAAGGCTGAAATAGAGAAGCTAGGAGCCTCTATAAGCATAGGAGTCGCTTATGGCCCTTTAGAACCTGTCAAAGTAAGATGTAGAAGAGATGCATATTCAGGTATAACTCGGAGAAAAGCCCTTAAAGCTCTTAGAGAGGCAAAGAGAAAAGGAGGTAATAAAATAGTCATTTTTGGATTAGGTGTAGTAGGATGAAACTGAAAGAACTTCTTAGTGAGATTACAAAGGCTAAGAGAGGTGTAAAGCCCGCCTATACTAAATACCATGTACTTAAATGTTTATTATTAATATATAATGATGAACCGATTGGCAGAATTAAACTTTCAAAGGCTTTAAATATTGGTGAAACATCTGTTAGGACGCTTCTTAGTAGATTGAAGGAACTGAATATTATAAATATAGATAGAGTGGGAGGGGTCTATTTATCAGATCATGGCAGATCATTACTTAAAAAGGTAATGGATATTATACATGGCATTCAGAAAGTTGATTCCATCTATATAGAAAAGATCATGCCACAGTATAAGTACGTGTATAGTTTGTCATTAAAAATCCCATTACGAAAACTTAATATTAAGCTCACAAGCTTAAGAGACATAATTATAAGATCTGGAGCTGATGCAGCATTAATATTGATAGTAGAGAATGGTAAATTATGTTTACCATATGATGATACTGTTATATGTGAGGACTCGAATGAAGATCTAATGTTCTTAAGACAAGGTCTCAACATAGATGAAGCCAAAACCATATTATTAGCTTTATCCTCTAGAAGCAATAATCAAGCAGAAAAAGCTCTAATAGGGACTCTAATAGAGTTAATGGAAAATGACCTAATATAGTGAGTGGTGCGCGATTATGACTCGATATGCCATTGAGTACATTAAAGTGGGGTATAGGGCAGATAACACACCCATATTTATTCCCATGCTACGTTTTATTAGTTCAGGTAAAGCTTCACCACTTATGATTTTACCATTAAATTTACTTATTGTCCCAAAGGTCATGTGGAGTGTAGTACATAAACTTAAAGTACAGGATATTAAACGTGATGTTCTACTTCTAATGCCCAGCCCTGAATATGATTTAGGCCATATAGATATTGAAGACTACATTGTTAGTAATAATAAAATATGGGGTAAAATAGCTGAGAAGGTTCCTGAACATACTATATTATTAACGATTTCATCATCAGGTATTGGTTTACCTTTCATCAAATATATGAGAGTAAAGGGTGTCCTTGAGGAACATTTAAAGAATGCTAATATCCCAGTAATATGGGATGCTTGGCTTTTAGATAAATTACCTTATAATACGTTTAAGCACAAGGTTGATGATGTGTTAATTTTGAAGATACCAGAGGATTATGACAAAGCATTAGATTTACTGATACTCTTACTACAATTATTGAATGTTCTAGAGATCTCTGAGAAAAAGCCAGAATCTATAATAGCTAATTTAAAGTTAAAAGGAAACAGGATACACAGAATATTCTATGATAAATCGGGCTTTGTAGTATATCATATTAAGGCAGGAGATTATGTAGAGAAAGGACAAACAATAGCAGACATTAAGGGTTTTTTCGGAGAGACCATAGGGCAAGTGAAAACACCTATTAATGGTTTGATAGTTTCATTAAAAACTTTTAGGATAATTAAGCCAGGTGACTTAATAGTAGAATTAGTCACATGAAACTCTCTTTCAGTTTACTATATTTATAAAGAAAATATTTATATCATTGACATTTAACATCTCCTTAGTGGTGGTGTATAATGGTTAACCTTGTTCTCTTAGGCCCCCCAGGTGTAGGTAAAGGAACTTATGCTAAAGAACTTAGTAAGAAACTAGGTATACCACATATCTCAACAGGTGATATATTTAGAGAAGAGGTAAAGAAACGTAGTCCCCTAGGACTTAAGGTAAAGGAGTATCTTGATAAAGGTTTGCTTGTACCAGACGAGATAGTTAATGAAGTTGTAAGACAACGACTAAGCAAAGAGGATTGCAAAAAGGGATTCATCCTAGACGGGTATCCTAGAACATTAGCTCAGGCTAAAGCATTAGATGCTATGACTAAGATTGATGCTGCTCTATACTTTACTGCACCTAAAGAGGTTATTATAGAACGAGTTAGTGGTAGACGTATATGTCCAAAATGTGGAGCAATATACCATATTAAAAACATTCCACCAAAGAAACCAGGTATATGTGATGTTTGTGGAACACCATTAATTCAAAGAGAAGATGATAAACCTGAGGTTGTAGAAAAAAGATTAAAAGTATATGAAGAAACTATGAAACCCGTTATAGACTATTATCGTGAGAAAGGATTATTGATTGAAGTCGATGCTAGTGATCCTGTAGTCGAAAAGATCGTGGAAAGAGCTATAGAGAAACTTAAAGAAAGACACCTTATATAACATAACCACTTTTAGTTAATCCCTTAATTTTGGTAATAGATAGATAACTCCATCATCTGCTTCAATCTTTTCAATGTCCCCCTTGACATAATAGTAAGCTACAAGTAGACATATTAACGCGTCAATCTCATCTTTAGATAGCTTGTTAAGCACATAGGGTTCAATTGTAAGATGAGTTGAGATAAGGAACATACCATTTTTATATCCTGATGTTTTAAGAGCGCTTTGGGGATGGGTTTCAATAACCTTTACGCCATTTTCATTAAGTTTGTCCTTTAATGCTATTGCTCTATCCACAAGAGGCTTCATAGTTCTCCATCCGGGAGGTAAAACATTAAGACCTTTTCTCTTCATTTTTAGGTCTACTTTTCGATACGTTCTTGCATGTGATAAAGGAGCATCTACGGCTACCACTTTCACTTTATGTTTGAGAATAGTATCGAGAATTTCTTCATCACTGAAAACTTTAGAAACCATAATAACTATATTATCTTTAGCTATAGCCAGTCCGGAAGGCCTATTTTCTTTAGCTGCTAAGTCCAATCCTGCAATAAATACCATAACTTTATGCTACCTTTTCTTTTTAGATTTCTAAGGGTCAGAGCTGGGTTCCACCACATAAGCTGCTTCGGACGGTGACGTTCTCATCATATCCTGGCTAAACTATTTGCAAATACATATTTATATATTTAAATTTCCTCTGATTACTATATGAGATAAAGGTGTAAATCTTGGGTATAATAGCTGAGGCACCCCTTATCCCTGTTGATATAATTGTTGACTCAAGAGAGGCCTCAAAACAGAAGGAAATAATTGAGGCACTTAGGAAAGCTGGAATAAGAGTTGCTATATCAGCTTTAAGTGTTGGAGACTATTATTTAATGGCTTGTGAAGATAAAAAACCCATCCTTGTTGAGAGAAAAAGCGTAATAGACTTTGCTAATAGCATAAGGGATAATAGGGTCTGGGAGCAAGTAAAGCTTCTTAAACAAGCTGAAGAAGAGGAAGAATTGAAGCCAGTATTACTCTTAGAGGGGAACTTGAATACCATAATTAGATTCACTAAATGGAATATAACAGTTATACTCAGAATAATAGATGAAATAACATTGAACTGGAAGATACCAATATTACCATCACCTAACAAGGAGGCAACCGCTAAATGGCTTATAGCTAAGGCTAAGGCGCTAGGTGAAACAAATAAGAAAAAACCTCCAAGATTAAGAGTAAAGAAAAAGCCTATGACTATAAATGAAAGAATACTGTATGTGGCTGAAGGATTAGTAGGACCAATACTTGCAAGAAAATTGCTTGAACAATTCAAGACATTAAAGAACGTAGCTAATGCATCTACATTAGAGTTAATGAAAGTAGAGGGTATAGGAGAGAAAAGGGCAAGAGAAATATACATGATATTTAATACTCCTTGGAAGCCAAAGTAATTGTTTTTCTCATTATCTTGTGTATGTATCCTAAGTAGGAGTTAATAATGAAATAAATTAAAATAGACACTATTAGATAATACTTTCTAGCTAAGCGAAGATTAATAGTGTTATCGAGAGGGTAAGACTAATGAAGTACTATATGACGTCTGAGAAAGAAATTGATGAAGGAGAAGCTACAGATGTATATTTCGTTAGAACTAAAGAGATAGTAGAGAAGAAAGGTTTAAGACACGTTAAGGTAAAAATGGAGTTACATAGTTACAGTCTACCTAAAGGTTATGAATGGGCTGTTTTTGCAGGCCTTGAGGAAGCATTGAAACTACTTGAAGGTAAGCCTGTGGATGTATGGGCCATTCCTGAGGGCACTTTATTTAAACCGTATATGCCCATTATGAGAGTTGAAGGACCATATAACGTAATAAGCATTTATGAAACTGCACTTCTAGGCATAATTCGGCATGCAACAAGTATTGCAACCAAAGCAGCTAGAATAAAAAGGTTAGCTGGGGATAGGATAGTATTATTCTTTGGCTTAAGAGCTCTTCACCCAGCAATATATCCTATGGCTGATAGGGCCGCTTATTTAGGAGGTTGTGATGGAGTTTCTGGTTGGCTTAGCAGAAAATACCTAGGCATAGAGCCTAAGGGCACAATGCCACATGCCCTCATAATAGTTTTTGGTGATCAGAAGGCTGCATGGAAGGCTTTTGATGAAATAATGCCAGAGAATGTACCAAGAATAGCTCTCTGTGATACATTTTACGATGAAAGATTAGAAGCCCTTATGGCAGCAGAGACATTAAGAGATAGACTATTTGGAGTTAGATTTGACACTCCTAGTAGCCGTAGGGGTAATATGAGGAAAATAGCTCTGGAGGCAAAATGGACTTTAGAATTACATGGTTATAAGGATGTTAAAATATTTATTAGTGGAGGAATAGGTGAAAAAGAGATATTAGAATTACGTGATATAGTTAACGGTTTTGGTGTGGGAACGTCAATAGCTTTTCCAAAATCTATCGATATTAGTATGGACATAGTAGAAATTGATAGAGGAGAAGGGTGGAAGCCTATAGCTAAGAGAGGTAAAATGCCAGGAGCTAAACAAGTATATCGATGCCCAAACCATATAGATGAAGTCAGTATTAGGATATGGAATTCTGAACCTCCAATATGTAGTAAATGTGGATCCCTTATGAAGCCTTTAATGGAGAAATTTATCGAGGGAGGCAAGTTAATTAAGAAACTACCAGGTATTAATGACATCAGAGAATATGTTTTAAACCAGATATTTAAATTGCCTGAACCGCGACCGGTATGAATGAAATATTTTTGTAAACTTTCATTCTATTCAAAGTCTCCATCTCTCTTTTCTGTATTCTAGGATTATCTTCTCCAGATCTAAAGGCTTTATATACTTCTGTTTCAATTCTTCCTTTACTTGTTTAGCGTATTCCTCTAGCTCAGGCTTGTAGAGGATAATATTATCTGAGACCTTAACTACGAGCTCAGCTATTTCATTTAAGTTGATGACTGGTATTAATATACTATTTAGCGTCTCTTTTGCCTCACTGCTTACATTACATGTAATTATAGCTAAGATGTTTCTCCTTTTAATTTCATCCAGTACCTCTTTTTGTATGAACGTTAAGTTTTCAATGAATAATATATCATTCTCACATATTTTACCGTACTCTTTCTCAGTATGGGATATGCTGTTTAGTGTTAACGAAGATAAAGGTTTCATAAGCTTATATTCCCCTTTAGACAGACTAATTAGTGCTTTCTCAAGGCTCACAATCTTATTCTTAAGCTCTCGTAACTCTTCATCACGAATTTTAACTTCTCTTGTTAACTTGTTTACTTCTTCTGCAAGTAAGGCTACTTCACGTTTAGCTTTTACTTCGATGTTCATAGTTTTCTTTAACTCATTAAGCTCTAGCTCTAATTCCTCTACGCGTTCCATTAACTTCTTAATCTTAGATTTTAGTATAGCTCGTTCTTTTCTTAATTCCTCTATTTTGCTTCTAGCCTTGAGTAACATTTCCTGTTGTAACTGTTGGTCCTTTGTTTCTTTCTGTACCTTTTGTTGCTGTATCATATGAGGGGTTTCCTTCTCTTTTAAATATTTAGCTATTTCTCTTTCAACTGCTTCAACTATGGTCATTCCCTTTATTATCTCGGCTTTAATTCTTTCAAGAGGTAAATTAATACCAAACTTACCTACATAAGCCTCAACTTGTCTTAACTTGGATTCATACATTCTATAAGATTTTAATGCTGCCGCCAAAGCGTCTCTTTGGTGAGAATCTACTATTCTTATTTTAAGTCCTTTCTTTATTATGTATTCTTCAACTATCTCTTGTTTTTCACTCGTGCTTAATGATCTTGGGGGAACGAACAGTTTAGCATTAACTGCTGAGGCTATTTTTGAAACGGCCTCAGGTGGAGGATTAACATCCGTGGCTATAATTAATGGTATCCCGTATTCACTTATTTTAGATATTATTTCTTCTCTGTCTAGCCCTTTACCGCTAGTTACTTCAACAATTTCACCATTGATGTCTATTATTGCTAGGCCTGTAATTATTCCTGGATCTATTCCAACAATAAGGTATTTCCTTTTCGGATAGACTATTTTACCTCCATGAGGTAATGTTACTTTACTTTTGAGTACAGGTTTTATTAGAACTCTTATGTTCCTGCTTTTAACAGGTTTTACTATACCGTAAAGTTTCTTTCTAGGCGCGTACACTATGAAGACGCTACTATCAAGGCCGCTATCGCTTCTTCTAAATAATAGGTCATAATCAAAACCGTGAGAATCCAATGCATCCTTTATTTTTCTTGTGTATCTTAGTATTAGGCTCCTAATTCTCCTTTTGTATCTGTCTTGACTGGAACCTCCTGCACTAGCAGTTCTCTTTCTTGAGACTATGATCTTAGTCTTTTCTTTGTATAATTTGATTCTATATCCTACCCCTTTATATGCAAGAAGGGCTATTAAGTAAGCTGACTCTAATGAGCTAAGTTTACCTCGAACTTTTATGTTCATCTTTTTTGCTACTTCACTTAAACTTTCAAATCCTTCGGGACCTAAGGTTACCTGTACAATATTGATGTCAGGTGGTAATAAGCTCATTAGCTTGAGTATGCTTTTCTCATCCTTACCTAACTCGAATATGTTGTCTACACCGATGATTTTAGGCTTATACTCCCAGCATAATCTTATAATCCTATGTAAGGGTATCTCCTCATACTCTTCTATCTTTTCACCATCACCTAAAACTACGAGAGAGTATAATGGCTGCCTTGTGGACTGAGGACTTGAACCTGGATTTATGTCAATTCCGAACACTATTGTCTTATATTTTTTCAATCTTTCCCCTCACATAATCAAGCGCACGAGCTACATCGACTCTTATATTATATCTTCTATAGAAGTATTTAACGATATATTCTACATCACGCTTGAGTAATGATTCCGCGCTAGGATGCGTTCTCTCAACGTATTGGGGCCAATCTATTATTAATGGCTCTTCTTTTTCATCAATTATTTTTACTAGGATATTATACTCACTAAGATCCCCATGAACTATTTCCGCCTTTAAATATGTCTTCCTTATATCGTCTAGTATAGTGTAAAGGAGGCCTTCTGGGTCCCTAGTGTTCTTATATTTAACTAAAAGTATGCCTTCAATAAACTCTGTTACAACAATGTGTCTATCTCTAGCTATAGGTTTAGGTACATGGACTTTAGCTTCGTAAGTTAAGTTCAGTGCTGTATATTCTCTTTCAGCAGCAATCTTAGACTCTATAAGCCATGAAACATTTGGTTTATCAACAGTATACGTTCTCCATCGCCTAGTGTGTCTGAAGCTTATTCTACCTACCTTATGGAGTTTTATTGTTATTCTCAGCCCTGTCGGCGTAAGGGCTTCATAAACGTCAGATTCCTTTCCTACGCCAAGTTTAGGACCTAATGCTGATACTATATTCCTTCTAATTAAGCTTTTTAAAGCTAAGCAATCATAACCTAATGGTGTAAGCATGTATCCTACATAGTCTCCTATTCTTCTTTTAATTAGTTTTAACCTATTTATTTTCATTATGGAGTAAGATAGTTCATTTGGTCTAAGCCTGCTATGTTTCTCAATAAATTCTAGAGGCACATACTCATACGTAGGCATACCTCTTTCAATAGCTTTTAATACCCTAACATCGTTATCTGTTAACTGTTTTACTATGTACGCTAGTTTCATAATTTAACTCAGCTCTCATGTTTTAGGTAAAAAGCATAGTATATAAGAATTAGTATTTTTTATTTTGGTTCTCTAATTTTAATTTTATGTAAAAGTTAATATATTCCATTACATACTAAAATAGTTAGATTACGTATGGTGTCATATCATGAGTCTACTAACTAAATTTAAAGAGAGATTAAGAGAAGAATTCAAGATCCCTGAAGCTCCGGGTATATACGTTTTTGAGGATACCCTCATAGCCAAAGGTGAAGAATATGTTAGGAGAGTGGCGTCAGCACTATCCTCTCAAACTAGACTTAAAATACTTAAGCATTTAAGATCTAAAGAGATAGATGTTGGCAAGATAGCTGAGTTAATAGATCAAAGTAAAGCTAATGCAAGTGCTCAAATAAGAATACTTGAGCAGGCTAAGCTAATAACAACAACATATAAGCCTGGATTAAGAGGGGTTAAGAAGCTATGTAAATCAAGTATTAAGTGTATAGTATTATTACTTGAAGACTAAACTGACAGCTGACAGCTTACTATCTTAACCTCTCACTCGCTGCCTTCATAAATCCAAGGTATGGTGGCGACGGCTTCATAGGCCTAGATTTAAACTCCGGATGTGCTTGAGTTGCAAGATAGAACGGATGTTCGCTAGTGTTCAACTCTATGAACTCTACTCTACCTCCAACCTTACTAACACCCGAAATAATAAGACCATGCTCTTCAAGCATACTTATATATTGTGGGTTTACTTCATACCTATGTCTGTGCCTTTCGTAGATTATTTTACTATTATAAAGCTTATACGCCATAGTGCCTTTCCTAAGTACTATTGCATAAGCACCTAGCCTCATAGTACCTCCAAACTTTGTCACATGCTTTTGTTCTTCAAGAAGTGCTATGACTGGATGAGGCGTATGTGGATCTACTTCTGTTGTATGAGCACCTTTAAGACCAAGAACATTACGGGCATATTCTACTACAGCTAGTTGCATACCAAAGCATATACCAAGCATGGGTATTTTGTTTTCTCTTAGATACTGTATTGCCCTAATTTTGCCTTCGACACCACGTATGCCGAAACCTGGCAGTATCAGAGCACCATTAACATTAGATAGTACGTTTTCAACTTTAATTTTACCCTCTTCTATGTATGTAGCCTCAACCCACTCAAAGTCTACTCTTACATTTAATTCTGTTGCAGCATGTCTGAGTGCCTCAATTATGCTAATGTAGCTGTCTTTGAGTTTAGTATATTTTCCTATCATAGCTATTTTTACCTTTCTAGTGGAGGTCTTTACTCTTCTAACAAATTCAGCCCATTCACTGAGGTCGGGCTGTCTCTCCTGAAGTTTTAATCTATGAATAATGTATTTTCCAAAACCCTGTTTTTCTAATATTAATGGCACTTCATATATGGTTTCAACATTGTAAGAGGTAAATACGGCATCTTCTGGTACATTACCATAAAGTGCTATTTTATACTTAGCTTCAGGCTCAAGTGGGGTTCTACACCTAGCAACTATAGCGTCTGGCTGTATACCTATCCTACGAAGCTCTTGAACACTATGTTGTACAGGTTTAGTTTTTTGTTCGCCAGTGACTTCAAGTATGGGGACTAATGCTACATGAATGAACATTGTATTGTCGAATCCTTCTTCTATCCTCATTTGCCTTACTGCTTCAAGAAAAGGTAATCCCTCAATATCACCTACTGTTCCACCTATCTCAACAAGCGTTACATCTGCTTGGGATAGCTCAGCTACTTCTCTTATTCTTCTCTTTATCTCATCAGTTATATGGGGTATTATTTGAACACATTTCCCTAAATATTCTCCTCTTCTCTCTTTTTCAATAACACTTTGGTATATTTGACCGGTTGTTATATTATGCTTTTTAGTCAATGTTATATCTAAAAATCTCTCATAATGACCTAAATCTAGGTCTGTTTCTCCACCATCCTCTGTTACAAATACCTCTCCATGCATGTAAGGGTTCATAGTCCCAGCATCAACATTTAGATAAGGATCTATCTTAATTGCTGTCACATTGTATCCCCTAGCCTGAAGGAGCTTTGCTGCTGATGCTGTAACTATACCTTTACCTACACTGGAAAGCACTCCACCAGTAATGAAAATGAACTTCTTCACTAATTACCACCCACACTAGTAGTCTTCAATAATACACTACTTAAAATTTTTAAGACCTAAAGAGTGTTGAGTAAGATGGAGAACGCCTTATGACACGTGCAAGAATACTTGAAAGGAGAAGGTATCTCCAAGTAGCACTAGATATACCTACTCTTGATGACGCATTGAGAATAGCTAAGGAAGCCTTTGATGGTGGAGCAGACATTATAGAAGCTGGTACGCCATTGATAAAAAATGAGGGATTACGTGCAGTCAAAGTTTTAAGAGAGAGGTTTCCTGAAGCATTAATATTGGCTGACATGAAGACTATGGACACGGGTTTCTTAGAAGTGGAACTGGCAGCTAAAGCAGGTGCCGATATAGTAACTGTGCTCGGAGTTGCAGATGACCAAACAATAATTGAAGCCGTGAATGCAGGTAGGAAATTTAATGTTTTTGTAGAAGTTGACTTAATATCCCATCCTAGCCCTGTCAAAAGGGCTATTGAGGTTAAGAAGCTAGGTGCAGACATAGTATGTTTACATGTAGGAATAGATGTTCAAAGAAAGCTCAAAATGACTATCAAAGATATGTGTGGATTGGTAGCATTAGTAAAGAGAGAGATAGGTGAGTACTTAGCAGTGGCAGGAGGAATAAATGAGAACAC
>Ga0180302_10000739_pt1 | contig 14986 bp, 13 predicted proteins | sample GuaBasSediGuay17_FD_121794 | JGI IMG/M metagenome (GOLD analysis project Ga0180302, IMG submission 121794) | Subseafloor sediment microbial communities from Guaymas Basin, Gulf of California, Mexico - Guay17, Core 4571-4, 12-15 cm | ecosystem: Environmental > Aquatic > Marine > Hydrothermal... | reverse complement strand
GTAGTCTATAGTCTCTAGACAACTCCTCTGCTAAAGCCTTAGCTACCCTTTCATTATAGCCCTTCTTCATCATGCCATATAGCGCGCTGCAATATTAATTCTACGGATTACTTCCTCATGTACTTCTCTCTAAGCTCTAGCACTCACAAGAGCCCCTATACCCATTGATAAGGCTCCAGCAATTCCAACTATTAGACCACCAAGGGCTACATTAAAGGGATTTCCATAAGCTCCAGCTAATCCAGTAGTGACAGAAAGAATTTCCACTAAACCATCATTCATACCTAATACTGCATCTTTAACATATGCTAGAAAATCCTCTAACTTTGATTCCTCTCTAAGGAACTCATCTCCATGAGTGAGCTCATCTTCGAGTATCTTAATCAACTCCCTTCTTTCATGCTTGCTTAATTCAGAGCTCTCTAACATCCTTGAGTAGAGTTCAATAGCGTCACGCTCGTCTCTAACATGCGTAGCGTGAGGCCCAACTCGAGGATCCTCAATCTAATTAATTAGAGGGAGAGTTTCACTTTATTAATCCCCTCAGGAAACATCCTATAATTCCTTAATTCTGCTATGTTCCTCTTTCCCGCTTTAAATTCATTAGTTATTCTCTTTACAATATGAACGCTTCTCGGAGGATGGCAAATCTCTACTGGTCTCCCTAATACAGTCTTGGTCCTACCAAGGGGCTCCTTAATAAACCTGTCTAGGTTCAAGGATGTGAAGGAAGAAATCAAAGCCTTAGCGGAAAAAGTCGCAAGTGGGGAGATCGATAAATACATGGTACAAGCTGAGTTAGTGAGGATTGCACTTAAAGTGCTTGGGAAGGGCTATTTTTGCACATATCATAGGAAATTGGATAATGAAGTAGATGTGAGTAAGTGTAGGATATGCACTACATTATTTAAGCTTTTTCTACTTAGTAACTCCTTAAGGGATAGTTCTAGCTGCCTAATTTTTATTTAAGATCTCTTAAGTTGATATACAAAGGATGTTCGTGTTGATGGTGGTAATATGAGCAAAGAGACTGAGGTAATGCACCTTCCTCGATTGAATAAGTTTCTCATTAGGCTTTGTAGAGGGAAATACGCGTTTGTAGAGTACGAGGTCAAAGAAAACTTACTCTATGTTACTAAGGCGTATACGCCAGAAGAGTTTAGAGGAAGAGGGATAGCATCAAGAATAATGACTGAAGTTATTAAGTATGCAGAAAGAGAGGGACTCAAAGTAATACCAATATGTAGCTTCGCTAAGTACTTCTTCGAAAAACACCCTGAGTACAAGCACGTCTTGGCTTGATATTCCATCTTCAAAGAATAAGTAACGATTATTAAAGACTAACGAACCGATATCGTTATAGCTACTATATCACTTAACGCCATAGAAATCGCTCCTAAAGTTGGAGTCAATAGTAGACCGAGCCCCGAGAGTAACCCTGCGGCCAACATCATAACTATAATGTTGTAGCCAAGAGTCCATGTAACATTTAAAATCATCTTCCTCCTCATTTCCTTAGAGAGAGTTAACATATTAACAACATCCCTTGGGTCACTTCTCACTAATACGACGTCGGCAGATTCAATCGCTACCTGAGTCCCTGCTCCTATAGCAACTCCAACATCTGCTTTCACGAGCGCAGGTGCATCATTTATTCCATCTCCTACCATAATTACTATATGACCTTCTCTCTGTAATTCTTCAATGGCCTTCACTTTATCCTCCGGAGTCAGTTCAGCGAAGAAGAGGTCTATTTTTAAATCCTTAGACACTTTTTCGGCTATTCTTCTACTATCGCCTGTTAACATAGCAATCTTGAGTCCAACCCTCTTCAATTTACTGATTGCTTCACGTGACTCTTCTCTAATTATATCATCTAGGATAATTTTTCCAATTAATTTCTTGTCAGCTATTACGTAGATTATTGTTCCATCCACTGATTGAGACACTGGGGGTATGAGACCTAGGTATTTTAATAATGCTGGACCACCAGCGAAGACCTCAATACCATCTACTGAACCACGAACTCCTATTCCTGAGATAACCTGAAAGTCTACACACTTCCTTATTCTCACTCCCATACTTTTCGCATACTTAACTACAGCTTGAGCTATTGGATGCTCTGAAAGAGACTCAACAGTAGCTACTAGCTCTAAGACCTCACCGGTTCTAGCTCCATTAAAAGTTTGAATATTCCTTACAACTAACCTTCCTTCAGTTAAAGTGCCTGTCTTATCGAAAATAACAACGCTTGCTTTGACTGCTCGCTCGAATGCTCGCCTATTTCTCACCAATATCCCCTTTCGAGCACCTCTAAACGAGGTGACTATAGCGGCTAAGGGAACTCCTATTCCTAGGGCATGTGGACAGGCTGCTACTAGAACAGCGACCATTCGTTCAACTGCAAATCTGACATCATATAACAACTAATATGTAAGGGCTACTATCGCTACTGTTATAGCCACTATTGTTAGAAACGCTGCTCCTCTGTCAGCGAGGGTCTGAATGGCTGTCTTTGACTCCTGAGCTTGTTTTACCAACCTCATAACTTGAGCTAAAAACGTCTCCTCTCCTGTCTTGTCTATGGCTACTTTAATGGCGCCATCCAGGTTAAGCGAGCCTCCTATGACTCTATCTCCCTCCTTCTTGAAAACAGGCTTGGATTCACCAGTAAGGAGAGACTCATCTACATTGGCTCTCCCACTAACTATAATGCCATCACTTGGTACTCTTTCGCCTGGCCTAATGAGTACTAGATTGCCCTCCTTGAGCTCGTTAACCGGAACCTCAACAACTTCTCCATCCCTTATGAGAGTCGCCTTAGACGGGATTAATGAGGCAAGCTCCTTTAAAGCCTTAGAAGCGCTAGCTGCGTACTTCATCTCGGCCCAATGTCCAATAAGCATAACCAGTACTAAGAATGCTAGTTCTCCTCCCATACTAGGCTCCCTACCTAGAAAAACTTCAATAAAGCCGTAGAGTAAAGAAGCTGTTATGCCTAAGGAGACAAGGGTCATCATACCAAGTCTCTTGCTGACCAACTCCCTGTACATTCCATTAAGGAAGGGTCAACCTCCATAAAGGTACACAGCTGACATTAAAATTAAAGTCAGCCCAGGAATTAGAGTATACGGAATTATATGTTTAAGAGTAAGACTTCTAAGAGGTTCCATTAATAGAATTAAGGGTAATGTAAGTATCAAAGAAAATACGAGCCTCCTCTTGTAATATTCCACGTGCTTTCTCTTAGATTTGTGTCGATGAACCGAATGAGATCCTCTTCTATAATGAGCTCCATTTCTCAATCAAAGCCCCGAGCCTAATAAGGGGGATATAGATTTAAGCGTGTCGTTATGTACAATTCGAATAATTGCAACACCCCCTTTAGGTGATGATACACCGTCCTTAGCTTTTTATGCAATGATTATTGATCCATCTCCGTGAGTGTATTCACTCTTAGCGCACTTAATCTCAAATCTCTCAAATTCAAAGTGAAGATCTATGTAGCTCTTGGTATAGCCTTAATTAGCATTTCCTGGGCTTCTATTCTCGTGATACTTTCAGGAGCTCCAGCCATTATCTGCGCTTTTTGGAGATTGACATTTTCCTCACTCATTACTTGGGCTTTTTCATTAGTTTGTAAGGATTACCTTAAATTACGCGACTTAAATAAGCGCCACTTAATCCTTGGTACCGCCTCAGGAATAGCCCTGGCTGCCCATTTCTCTCTATGGATGGAATCTCTTTTTCACTTACCTGTGGCTTTAAGTACTACTGTAGTAGTTACATATCCTCTCATCTCCTTAATTATAAACTCCTTAGTTCTTCATGAGAAGCCTCAGAGCATTCAAATCTTTGGAGTCATGTTAGCTTTTACTGGGATATCGTTATTGACAGGTGTTCCTAAAATACTAGGAGCACCCATAAGCCTAGTTGGGGTGCTCTACGCGCTCATAGCATCGGTTGCTGCAGCTATGTACTTCAGCATAGGGAGAGAACTACGGAAAGAACTTAACACTCTGACTTATACATGCCTTACTTACAGTGTATCTTCTATAACACTCCTTATCTACACCGTCGTTCTACGTGTCAACATATTTAATTATCGACTTGAAACTTGGGCTTGCCTGCTAGCATTAGCTTTGGTACCTATGCTTGGAGGACATACTATACTTAATTACATCCTCAAGTATATGAGTACAGTCGCGGTCACAGCAATTGCCTTAGGAGAGCCTGTAGTAGCAACTATATTAGCGAAACTCATATTAAATCAGGAAGTAAAGCCTGCAACTTATATATTCATGGCTCTGACGCTAATAGGCATAGCTCTTGTAGAACTAGGTGAAGAGCAACGATAAACCCTAATCTTCAGTGCTCAAGACATCCTCAATTACTAAAATATTATAACTCTAATGATAATATTATGACGGCATGAGGCGTGTTGTCTTAATTAGTTTAATAATCATAACTTCACTCACCCTCCTATCGCTCCTCATGTTGTCTTACTTGAGCAGAGTGAAGAGGAATAAAGGCTACTCTTGGGATTTCGAGAAGTCGATTGAGGGATGGAGTCTAGTTCACAACCTAAAATTATTATCTGTATCTAATAGCTCTCTCATGATTGAAGTTGTGGGTTTTGATCCATACATGCATAGTCCGCCTATAAATGTAAAGGCAAGTGAAGTTAGATTGCTCAAAGTCAGAGTAGCTGTTACCGAAGGAGCGATGTTGAAAGTTTACTGGATCAGACTAGATGATCCTAACTGGGATGAGAAGAAATCTTATACATTCCTAATAATACCTGATGGTGAGTTCCATGAATACTCAATAGACCTTGGAATACATCCTGAATGGAAAGGCATCATAATTCAGTTCAGGATAGATTTGGAACCTCCTAATACTGTAGGAGCTAAAATATTTTTTGATTACATAGCTCTACTTGAATTATCGATGAACTTCAAAATATCACTATCAACTGATACGGCTTTACCTATAGATAACGTAGAATTTAGTTTAAGAGCTAGACTAGTCAATAGAGGTAAAACTGTATCGGATGTTAAGGTAATCCTTAAGATCAATGATAGAGTTGTTGAAGAGAAGGTATTCCCTGAAATTAAGAGTAGCGAAGAATTAGCCCTATCTCATACACTTAAGTTGAAGGAAGGCCTTCACAGAATTGAGGTCTCCATATCATCAAGAGGTCGCATGATCTCATTGTATAGGGATGAGATCCTTGTATCACGTAAGGACATACTTAAACGCCGAGCAGAGGACCTAGCCTTAAACGCAGGACCCTTTGAAATTAGGATAGCTAAAGGTGCCTTAGGCTATACCACCATGCTAATCTATACTAAGAGCGGCAAATTATTAGGCGTTATACACCCTCTATCTAAAGTAACCTACCTCACGAACGGCCTAAGCTCCAGATCGCTAGTTCCAAAGTCAGCCAAGATCAAGCCAAACGCTATTGAGCTATCAGGATCTACAGACGGTCTCTCTTTTAAAATTGAAATATTAAAGGTAGTAGATGGCATGATAAAGGTGAATTATACTTTAACTGCCACTAGAGGGAAATGGTACTTAGCACAATTTAGAGGGCCTTGGATTTATCTAGGAGAGAAATCCTTCGGCTCAAATAAGTCAGCAGCTCTACTTCCAGGACTTGAGTGGTTAGAGGGGAACGAGTCATCCTCTAATACGCTCGATGTTAAGCCACCTTACTCCCTTAGACTTGTACCTCATCCTCTTAAGTTAACGGTTACAGCTGTTGGCTTAGAAGTTGAAGGATACCTAATCTCCATTCTTTGGAGACCAACCTATCCTCAACCTTCACTAATCTTTGCTTCCCCTAACTGGTTTGAAAGCCAGGAGAACCACTTAGTAGGCTTATTCTTACCATATGTGCCAAATAATGTGAAAGAGAATGAAATCTTTGCATCTAGTCCTTACGAGTTAGCGGAGAACGGAAGCATTTCCATCAGTGCGCTTATTGCTGTAATTCCTAGGGGGGAAGTAGTAGACCTAGTACCACTTTGGATAAGGGTCTTCGGTCTTCCACAAGTTGAAACTCCAAGGTCATTTGAAGATGAAGTGACTCTCTGTAGGGAAGGATATATGAACATATGGGACTCAAACAGTAAGGGATGGGCCCATGCCATAGGTGGTTCTCCAACACTCGCCATATCCAAACCCTATCCCAAAGACGCATTTCTTCTGTTAATAGATTATTACCTGACAAACTCCAATGTAGCCTTAGAAATGGCTCGTGAGGCATTAAGCAAACTAATTAAAGAAGAGGGTGTGAATTCGTTATCCTCATTAGCAGGAGCTCATATTCCTGAGAATCCTCTGCCACTTATATTAGGACGCCTACCAGAAGGACTTGGTTCATTACGTGGAACAGCTTACCACTTTATTAATAAGATGAGAGAGGATGGAACATGGGGTTATCATAAGAGCATGTCTATGGGTTCTCGTGAATTAGGGAAGGAAGGCGAAACTGAAGTTGGTCTAAATGCCCTCCCAGCAGCAATTATACTTAGGTATGCCAGAATGAGTGGAGATGAAAAGGCATTGAGAGCTGGATTAAGAGCACTAGAGGTCATGTCTCGTTTTAAAGTTCCGAGAGCAGCACAGGTGTGGGAGATTCCGGTTCATACACCTGATCTTTTAGCAGCTGCTAGGGCTATTGACGCCTACTTAGAAGGTTACATATTAACGGGCAATAAGTCATATCTAGAGAGAGCTATCTACTGGGCTAAGGCTGGTTTACCTTTCATCTATTTATGGTTCGATGGAAAGAGAGAAGTAATGGCCTACTCTACAATTCCAGTATTTGGAGCTACCTTTTACGTTCACCCATGGTTTGGCAGGGCTGTTCAATGGAATGGCTTAGTTTATGCGTATGAACTCCTTAGACTCTCTCAATATGATAATAGCCTTCCTTGGAGGAGAATAGCCCTAGGAATTCTATCAAGTGCTATGAAGCAACAAGCTACTGAAGGTAAGTACAAGGGGCTTTATCCTGATTGTTGGGACATTATAACTAACTCTCCATACCCACCCTGGATAAATCCGGAAGATATTTTAAGGTCACTATATTTAGCGAGTGGGATTAGAATAGACTTAGACACTCGAATTCTTGAAATAGAAGGTCAAAGAATTCATGTGCTCTCTACATCCACCATAGATGAGGTAAGGTTTGAAAATTCAACCCTGATTTTGAGGACTGAGAAGTACCCGCTTCCCTATACATTCGTAACAGTAGTCGGTATACCAAAACCTAAAAGCGTACTTGTTGAAGGCGAGGAAATATTCGAGGTAGAGGACTTAAGTTCACTCAGCGAGGGGTGGAAATATTGCAACGGCTTCCTAATCATCAAATTCATAAGCAACAAGAGAATTATTGAGATAAGACTATAGTCGAAGGAAGATTTAGATTAGTGCGCTAATGCTTTAAGTCAAGCCTAATACTTTTAATTTTGAGCTAATGAGGTAGTAATCATGAATATAATAGAATATTTGTGTAGAGAGGCTCGGAAGATAACTAGTAGGTCACTTAGTGAATTGAAGAATCTCGAGTATTGGCACAAGACTAAGGCCAAGAGAAGGAAGCAGTTCATAGAGATGCTCGGTCTATCAGGCTATCTAAGTCATAAAGAGCGCCCTCCTTTAGAGCTAGAAGTAACAGGAGTCATAGAGTGCGAGGATTACTTAATTAAGAAGGTATACTTTCAGAGCCTTCCTGGTCTCTATGTCACTGGAAGCTTATATGTACCAGAGGGAATTAAAGGACAAAAACCAGCTGTATTGTATCTCTGTGGTCATGCAATGAACCAGAAGTTCCACTATCAACGACATGGACACAAATTCGCTAAGTTGGGCTTTGTGACTTTAATCATAGAGACCATACAAAAAGGGGAGATTCGCGGGCATCACCATGGTACATATCATTATGGTTGGTTCCACTGGTACAGCTTAGGCTACACGCCAGCCGGAGTAGAAGTGTGGAATGCCGTCAGAGCAATAGACATCTTGCAATCAATGCCTGATGTCGACCCTGACCGGATAGGTGTAACTGGGATCTCTGGAGGAGGTGCTATGAGTTGGTTCACGGCAGCTGTGGACGAAAGGATTAAGGTCGTTGCTCCGGTCTGTGGTACTGCGACTATAGAGTCCCATGTTTGTAAACGCACAATAGAAGGTCATTGTGATTGCATGTTCTGGATAAATAACTACTTATGGGACTTAGCTGATGTAGGAGCCTTGATAGCTCCCAGACCTCTTTTAATAGCCTCTGCTACAAGAGACTGGATATTCGACATAGAGTCTGTTAGGCTCATTTACCGTAAGCTTAGGAGGTTATACGAAGTATTAGGCGTGCCCGAGAACATAGTTCTGGTTGAAACCCCTGGAGGACATTCATACCATGAAATGTCAAGGTGTATAATATTTAAGTGGTTCCTGAAGCATCTCAAGGGAGTCGAAGTATCCTTAGAAGAGCTCAAGAAATTTGATAGGGAGCCTATCTCTGAAAAGTCATTAGAGGAGTTGATAGTGTTCAAAGACATCCCATCAGATGAAAGAGTTACTACGGTTCAGGACTGGTTCATAAAACCAGCTGAGCCTCCTAAAATCGATAACGTAGAGGAGCTCAAGAAGTACAAGACTCACTTAATAAAATTACTCCTTGAGAAAACCTTTAGTGCATTCCCGAGCGAACCCTGTGATCTAAATGTAGAAATAGAATTGATCCAAGAGTCTGAGAGCTGGTTAGGTTACCTAATAAATTTCACTCCTGAGGAGGGCTGGAGACTTCATATACACATTCTCAGGTCATTAGAAGCTAAAGATCCCGTACCTGTGTTAATATTCTTGGCTAGGTCAGCAAGGAACCTACATTTTGGAGACGAGCTCCTACGTGGATTGAGTCATGAGTGGGCTAGAGCCATAGTAGAAGTAAGAGGAATAGGAGAAACTTCCTGGTCTCCGGATCTACAATGGTTTATTAGACGCTCGGCCATGTTAATAGGTCGTACTATTACTAGTATGAGGGTTTACGACGCATTAAGGGCTATAGAGGCAATAACTTCGTTGGACTGGGTTCAAGGAGACAGAATAGCGATAATGGGTAGTGGTGAAATGGCTGTTGTAGCTTTATACACAGCATTGCTTAGGGGTGATCTAAAGGCTGTAGTGCTTCATAAACCTCCACCTACTCACTACATTCCTTCAAATCCTGACGGGACTGGATTAGCTATAGAGATGCTTAATGTGCTAAGGTATACAGACTTACCCTATGTGGCTGGCCTATTATGGCCTACTGAACTAGTGTTTTTAGGCCCTAGACCTCGAACATACTCATGGGCTGAAGATCTCTATATTAAGCTCGGTCCCCCAGGGATAGTAAGACACGTAAAGAGCTTAGTCCAATGGAATCACTAAGGTAGACTCCTTTCTCTTTTTATTACCTTGGTCTCTTCAACGTTCTACTTAGTAGACTAATTCATAAAGTCATATACAATAAGCATTGTCGTGAGTCTTAGAATACTGTATGAGCTGAAGAGAATGATAGACAAACTAGGGATTAACCGAGGGGAGTCGAGGTGCATAAATATCTAGGGCAGAGAGTCAAAGAGGAGAGTTCCACTCACACTATCAACTTCCGAATATTCTTACCTCTTTCAGAACTCTCTTTCTCAGTCTACAGCGAAGCTTATACGAGAGGATAGGAATGCCAAGTAAGGCCATGGCCATTGTGACATTAGTAGTTTCAAGGAACATAATGAGTGGACTAAGCAGAGAATAACCGAAATACGAAGAATTACGCATTACGCATCTTGGAACTGACTTTATATGAGATATATAATGCCCTATAGAAGAAGTATGCTATGTTAGGAGAAATAAATAGAGAAGCCCTTAAGAAAGCTATCAGAATTTACAGATAGTTATAAATCAAGGCAATTTGTTGAAGATCAAACTATGAACACGTGAAGTTTTTGTCCATCGCTTATGAGTGAGAAGTAGCTTACTTTTTCCATGCATCTAGTGGTGGCTTTAGCTCTGGTGGTATTGGTGACTTGTATTTTCTTCCTCTTAGCCTCTTCTTATGCTCTTCCTTGGCTCTTCTCAATATATCCTTACTGGTCAGCAAATCCAAAGCTGTTGCTGCCATGACTTTCGCCGCATATACCAATGACCTATGCGCTATTCCTGCTGCGCTTTGTGCCGTCGCTTGCCAGGAGTGTCCCGGTGTACCTAATACCCAAGTTGCAACGCTGAATTCGACTGTTGGAGCTTGCCAGCTGACATCAGCTACGTCTGTTGAAGCAGGCATTACATCCCCTTCACCCCAAGGGTCTGGGATCTCATCATCTATAAGCTTATCTATTAACCTCTCCCATCCAGGACGCTTTGACTTCTTAAGGAGATTAATCTTCGTCTCTCGAGGTATTGTCTTAGCTATCTCTCTCGAGAATTTGAGCTCTTCTTCACTATACTTTGGTAAACCTATCTCTCTCATGTTCTTAACTATCAACTCAGCTATGGTCCTGTTTGGTACTAAATTGTATAGTCCTCCCATGAACTCTATTTTAAGCTCTGTTCTTGTCATTAAGGCTGCTCCCTTAGCTATGTCGAGAACCCATTCATAGATGTGTTCTACTTGATCTCTTTCTGGCGCTCTAATATAGTACCAACTTCTAGCGTAATCCGGAACTATGTTTGGCTGAGTTCCACCTTTCTCGATCACGTAATGTATTCTCGCATCTTGAACTATATGCTCTCTCATGTAATTCACTCCTATATTCATTAGTTCTACAGCATCTAGCGCACTTCTCCCTTCTTCTGGTGAAGCTGCTGCATGTGCTGCCTTACCATAAAAGTGAAATTTAGCCGAGTTCACTGCTAAGCTACTCTTCAAGGTAACCGCGTTCATCGAGCTTGGGTGATGGCTAAGGACTGCATCAACATCCTTAAAGCATCCCTCCCTTACCATATAGACCTTTCCGTTGAAGTTTTCCTCAGCTGGACATCCGAAGAATTTGATCATGCCTCTGATTCCACATTCCTCCATGGCCTGCTTAACGGCTATGGCTGTAGCCATGCCTGAGGTTCCGTGGATATTGTGGCCACATCCATGACCAGGAGCGCCAGGAATCAATGGCTCTTTCCATGGTACTTTCTTCTGGGATAACCCTGGCAAAGCATCATACTCGCCCATTATTCCTATTACTGGCTTTCCTTTGCCCCAACTAGCGATGAAAGCAGTGGGCATGCCAGCGACTCCTCTTTTAACTTCAAATCCATGTTCCTCTAATACATCTGCAAGTAACTTTGATGACTTGAACTCCATCAATCCTAATTCAGCATACTCCCAGATTTTATCACTGATTTCAATTATTCTCTCTCTATTAGTATCAATCCACTTAAACGCGACCTCTTTAATCAAAGTGAGTCACCCATTTGGCTCTGTCATATAGAGAATAGTTGGACTATCTATTTCAACCTTTGCAAACTAATACTAAGAAAAGTTTAAAACCATTTTTAAACTCTAAATGAGAACATGTCGATCTACGAGTATCTCTGGCATATAGACTTTCCAGAGGAAAGGAACTTAATCGAATCAGAGTATATAGTATTCTTAATCAAGCTAGCTAAGAAAATGCTGGGCAAGTCGTATAGGAGAATCTTGGACTTAGCTTGTGGTACAGGTAGATATCACAAGTACTTAAGGGAAGACGGTTTTGAAGTTTATGGAGTTGACTTAAACGAGGAGCTAATTAGATTAGCAAAGAAGAGAAACAAAGGTTTTGAGGATTATTATAAAGTCGAGGATATGAGGAGTATAAACTACATCGAAGAATTTGATGTCGTGTTAAACTGGTATACATCCTTCGGATACTTCTCAGACGAGGATAATAAATTGGTTTTAAGAAATGCGCTTAGAGCCCTAAGGCCGAAGGGAATTCTGATATTAGATGTTCCCATAGCCTGGAGGGAAGGTATACAAATAGTAGAACATGGTGACGATTATGTGGAGATATCCAAGAGTATTAAGATTAGCAAGTACACATTTAATTTCCATTCACGGCTCTTCAGAAGGAGAGGAGATAATTTAGAATTCGTAAATGAGTTAAGAGTAAAATTAACAGTCTATCCGCCAAAGGTATTAAAGCAAATGCTAGAAAGCATAGGGTTCAGATTTCTATACGCATTCGCTAACAGAGGAACGTGGCTAGCCAGAAGTTTCGATTTAGCTGACTTAGTGAGAGAAGGAGTAAGAAGATTAACTTGGATAGTTTATAGAGACTAAGTTATCTATGTGAAATGGTGTATTTATCACAAATTGCTCCTCTGAGCTCCGAGGTGTGCTCCTTATAAATTATTTGTTTTAGAGTATCGCCTGTATGCTCCGGGAAAACCCTGGGCTGATGTATTACTTTATCATGAAGCTCGCTGAGAGAGAAGGTGCGTAAATACTCTTCTCGAGGGGGTTGTATGCTTATTTCGAAGATCTCACTTATATTCATACTCCTCAACAATTTAACTGCCTCTTTCATGTCCTTTATTCCCTTTAATCTATCTATTACCTCGCGCTTGATCTTGATAATAATCTCTTTCCCATTCCTCTTATTCCTTATAATCACTTCAAATCTTGGCGAATCACTTGCTTTAATGTTTAACTTTCCGAGAGTGCAACCAGTGCTACACTGAACTCCATCAATTATGCACGAAAAAGGTGTTCTTAAAGGGACCATTACTAAAGCCTCTAGCTCTTTATCATTTGATGCACCTACTAATTCTCTTCCCAAAGAGCCAGCTTTAAACCCTAGTAATAAAAAAGGACCTAGGTGCCCATGGAATTTACTAGCTTCCTCCAATGTTAACATGGTTACTTCCTCCTCTTCAAAGCAAGCACTAAGAGAATGGCTTCAAATATTGCAATGGCTATCAGACTATAAGTGGTTAATCTATAGGTCTCTAGTTGGTTCTGCAGAACGCTTAGCTCTTTCAATATTCTGTAATCGCTAACAGCTGCTTTAAGTCTCTCTATATTATAGAGGAATATCATGGTAACATTATTTAATTCCATAGCGGTTCCTGGGAAGTTCGTTAACGCTACATGAACAGCTCCAACTTTCTCTGCCAAGCTCTTCCCGAAAGCAACTCCACTCTGAAGATTGTCTATAATTAGCATTGCTCCTTCTTCTTTAGCTTTAGCTTCAAGCTCTACTATGTCCTTCGAAGAGAGCCTTTCAGGGGGGTCGTAAATAGCCACTACCTGAAAGCCTAGCCAATTAACGAAGGAAGCTTGCCACTTCATACACACGACCTTAATCTGATTAAATTTGTACTCCGTAGCTATCTCCTTCATCTTGCTAGCGACTTCATCGATCCTCTTGAGACAGATATTCAGTCGTTCAGATACGTTTACTCCTAGATAGCTATTCAGAGCTTCTGCTACTCTCTCATAATAACTCTTCAAGTTCTCAGGAGTGTTCCAAGGCCCCGATATTTTAACTAGAGTTGCTTTACTCCCAGAAGCTTCTACTAAGCGATTTAACCATGGTTCTATGCCATGGTACAAAATTAACTTAGCCATCGATACAGCTGCGATATCGCTAGGTTTTATGTCATAATGCGCTGGGCATATATTGGGACTAGCTATCACGATCACGATCACATCGTCCTTAGCTAAGTCATGAACTATACTACCGAGAACAGTAGTGGTAGCTACTACGATAGGTTTCTCATTTTGTAGGGGGAGAACCAAGTTACCTGCTGCGAATAGGACGATAAGTAGAACCATTGCTGGTATTACCATTTTATTCATTCTTCACACCCAATTTCGTTTTAGATAACTGATATAAAAGTCTAATCAATCTAAGCTTTCAGGATTAAATGACGTCTACCATTGTGGTGAAATGATGGGAAACGTGATAAAGACTAGCGTGAGCATCCCGATCACGATCTATAATGAGATGGTTTCCTTAATGACAGAGTTATCAGTGAATAATAAATCAAAATTCATCACAGACGCTATCTCTAACTACATTTCCCAGATGAAATGGAGAACCTCCAAAGGCAAAGTAGTTGGAGTTCTAATGCTAGCATACTACCATGAAAAGACGATGATGTTAAAGAAATTAATGGATATTCAACATGACTTCATAGATATAATAAAATCATCTATCCACTTTCATCTGACTAAAGAATTGTGCTTTGAAGTTATTGGAGTTGTAGGTGAGATTAATAGAGTGAAGAAGTTGGTTTCTGAAATGAGTAAAGTAAAAGGAGTTTATAAGTTCCAAGCCGCTTTCATTTCACTTAATAAACTGATGGAAAGCTAGAGTGAGGATACTCCTGAAAGTGTGAGACAACAAAGAAAGAGGTATAGAGGGCAATGTCGGTAAGCGTAGTTCTGATAGCAGGACCATCATTCTCTTTATCTCGACATTTTCAAGAACTCTTTAAATTTCTCTCTGACTAAGCTCTTGAACTCTCCTGTAGAAACGTTTTAGCTTCAATTAATAACATAGTTGCAGGTCTCATTCAAAAGGCAATTAGAAGCTCTGCCGAGATCTCAGATGTACTGTCGAGCAAAGACATAAAGTGGATTCTCGTAGGCAGTACTGCTAGTTGTCTTCAGGGCTTAGAAGTATTATCTAAGGACATAGACATTCTGGTAGAGTTAGAGAGAATTTACGAGGTTGATGAGGTATTAGCGTCTAGGTTCACTGTTCTAAGGAGAGTTGAGCTATTATCCAGCGAGCTTTATTCTAACCATTATGGCGTGTTTATAGTTTGTGGAGTTAGAGTGGAGATCATGGCAGACTTTGAGATACACGGAGAGTGGAGAACGCTAAAGTTAGATAGTTAGTAGAGTATATGTGAAGGTGATCCCCCTAGAGTGGCAACTTGTGGCTAATATCATGATCTCAGGCAAGGAGCGTTAAAGCCATTCTATCTTCCCTTAAAGCTAAAT
>Ga0180302_10000736_pt1 | contig 14998 bp, 18 predicted proteins | sample GuaBasSediGuay17_FD_121794 | JGI IMG/M metagenome (GOLD analysis project Ga0180302, IMG submission 121794) | Subseafloor sediment microbial communities from Guaymas Basin, Gulf of California, Mexico - Guay17, Core 4571-4, 12-15 cm | ecosystem: Environmental > Aquatic > Marine > Hydrothermal... | reverse complement strand
GAGGCAAAACCATCTAATCCAGTTATCTGCTTTAAGGCGTCCACCCTAATCATGTCCATCGCTCTCATGGCTTCCATATATATGATGAGCGCAACTATAGGCGGGAAGGGCGCTAATAGGAACATTAGAAGGGATTTAGGGCTTATCCTAAGCCACTTAGATACGAACCCTATAAATCCTTGAGGTTGACCATAGGCCAGCGATAATAGGTAGAGCGATAGTAGAGGGATGAACATAGATGAGGTCATTATAACGTTAAAGAGCGTTGAATCTGCGGGGATCGATAACTTCTTACTTCGTACCTTAAGGTATACCCTCCAGAACGTAAATAAAGCAATGGATAAGCCGTAAGACAAGACTACAAAAAGTTGCATAGCGTTATATGATGAAGGTACGTAGTTCACGTTCTCATTCACCCCGGAACTTTCTGAGTGTTTTACTGATTCACTTTCCTTTTAATGACTCTTTCAATAATAACTGCGAGGAATTAGATTAGAATGGTGGACAAAACATCAGATCATGAATGGTACATCATCAATTCAGCACTCGGCAAACTCATCCTCAGCATTGAGGTACATATACCGGTTTATAAAGTTTTTCGGGATGGGTTTACCGTATTAATGTTCACGTCTCATTACCCCAGAGCTAAGGGAACCTTTAAGGTATAGATCTAAGACTTGCCTAATCTTACCTGAATACCCCTCCCTTACCTCGATCCCCATCTGACTGAAAATCTCCTTCGCACGCCAGCCTATCTTATCAGTGAGCACAAGCTCTACGCCCTCCCTCATAAGGAGCCTCGGGAGATCCCCTATTCTATGCCTCTCCCACGGGACCTCTAGGACCTTAACTCTTAAGAGGTTGTTACCCCTTACCTCTATCAACGTGAAATACTTGGCACGCCCGAAATGCTCCTCCATGAAGCTCTCTAGCCCTTTATTATCTTGAGAGGGTATCGCAATTATCATCTTTACCCACCTAATTATTTACGTGCCATAGCACATAAATATTATGTTATCAGATAATTAAAAACCTCAGAAAGGGATCTCGCATTCCAGACCCGAAGGCTATCAACATATTCTGAGGATTTCCTATAGAGGTGGCGACGAAACCTATGGTTATAGAAAATAAGAAGAGAAGTAAGAGGGGCTTCGCGCTTATTCCCCAAGCTTTTACTCATGGAAATTATCATGGGGATGCCCATTAAGGCCACCGTATCATTTAAAGCTATGGATGCAAGTAATCCAGAGATTAACGGAAGAAGGAGGCAGTACGTAGGCAATTTATCCTAGCTACATATTTTGGTTACTAAATGTTCTATGGGGGCACCGGCTTCATTACCACATCTAGGTTAACGGCTCTCTCCACCTCTTTAGCTGGCAAAAGACCTACGATAATGACTATAAAGGAGGACATCATCATTAACGCCCAAGTTGGTAGCACCGGAAACCTACTGCGTAAAATGAAGCCAGCGACTAAGAGCGCTAAAACGTCTAATGCTATAAGCTCCCGGGGGCTGTACGCCATGGATGTCGCCATGAGTAGGTAGATATGCCTAATTATACTCTTAATCTCTCAGTCTTCATGAAGATGGACAAGAATTTATTTACTTAATTTAACCGTCAACTTTTGTTAAGACGTGATAAGGGTAGAAATGAGGGCTTCTCCCCTCTCGTCGACCCTTTACCTCCTCTACGGAGCCTAGCCTTTTGCGTATCTGGCGGCGGCGTCTAATACGTTAATTACGTAGCTTCTTAATGCCGGCGGTAGCCTCTCCACTCCAACTTCCAAGAAGCCCCTAACTATTAAAGATGTAGCCTCATCCTCCGTAAACCCTTTAGACAACAGGTATTCTAGCTCCTCCCGCGATATCCTTCCTAAGGCGGCTTCGTGAGTTAACTCGGCAAGCTCAGTTGAGGATTTGAGGACTGGTATTGCCTCGCCTTTGGCCTTAGGGGAGAGCAGGAGGCCCTTGCAATCAAGATGGCCTTTGCTGACGTTCTCTCCTATAAGCTCGCCCCTCAGAACGGCGTAAGCCTCATCTTTCACGACAGATCTTGATATAACCTCACCCCTACTACCTGGGCCTTTAAACGTGATCCTACCCCCCACATCAAGATGGGCCCCCCTCGTAGCTAAGAGTATGGAGGTTAAGTAAGCTTGTGAGTCTGGACCTATCAGGTGAGCTGTGGGGAACATCTGTAAGCTTCTCACGGGGGCTAAATGGACGTAATAATTCACGAAGACACCTCCCTCCTCTACTATGGCTACGGCGCGAGGCCTGACGTATGTGGTAGGGGCCCAATAGTGCACCATGGTAAAGGTTAACTTAGCGTTCCTCTTAACGTAGAATTCGGAGACGCCTATGTGTAAGGACTTGACGGGCAACGTGGAGCATGCCGTTAGGAGGTTGAGCTCGGCTCCTTCATCGACGACGATGATGTTGTGGACCGCTTGTGTCGTGCCTTTTCTATGAATGAACAAACAAGCTTGTATGGGGTCTTTAACCTTAATCCCTGGAGGAACGTAGATAAAGTAACCATGACTACCGTGTAGCTCGGTCACGGCAGTGTATTTGTCTAAATCCACAGGCACGGCCTTCCAGTAGTACTCCTTCACCCATCCGAACCTCTTTAAAGCCTCTTCGATGCTAGTGACTATTACCCCTTGTTCCTCGAACTTTTTTATGACGTGGGCGCGAAGAACGGATAGGTCTAGCTGAAGGTATGTGCCACTTACCTTCCTTTCCTCGACATCGATGCCCATAACTTTAGCTCTCTCCAGTATTGGAGCTGGCAACTCACTTAACCTCCTCTCACCCTCCTCATCATGACCCTTCCATTCAAATGTTCCGAGATCCACATCCAGGCCGTAAGGAGAAGGCCTAGTTAAGGCCCTCTTAGCTCTCTTCCTTAACTCTTCCCTCCACTCCACCTAGTTCACCCGGCCCACTTAGTTATGGCCCTATACCCTATCTCCAATAATTTAGGTAGAATGCTGACGTCTCCACTATATACTAACTCTCCACTCATCATAACATGCAACTTGTCGACATGTTCTAGATACCGAGTTATGTAACCTGTATGAGTCACTAATAGGATCGCGGCCCCGGCTTCGGCCAGCTTCGATATCACGCCTGCTAGCCTCCTTATACTATCCACGTCCACGCCGCTATCTGGCTCATCTAAAAGACATACCTTTGGTCTCTGAAGCACCACAGTTAGGAGCTCAAACCTCTTGACCTCACCGCCGCTGAAGCCGGAGTAAAGTTCCCTATTTAACAAATGAGACACGTCGAAGTCGTTGACTAACTCCTCTAGATAGCAGGATCCTCTATCGTCATCATGATATTTCTTAAAGAGCCTCTCTAGAAGGTAATTGGCCCTGACCTTTATCTTAGGCGGATTCTGGTGGGCTAGAGCTATACCCAGCATTGCCCTCTCGTAGGGTTTAAGATCTTTAATGGGCTTACCCTCCAGGAATATTTCCCCTCTAACCACTTTATAGGAACTTAAGCCCATCAAAGCCCTAAGCAAGGTGGACTTCCCAGCCCCGTTCGGCCCCATAAGGAGATGAATCTCCCCCCTCCTTATGCTGAAGGAGACATTTCTGATTACGGTCACATTTTCCACAAGGACCTTAAGTCCTCTTACCTCGAACAACATGCCCCTCACCTCGCCCCTCCTACACTAGGGCAGCCCGGGCATGAGAAGGGCTCCTCCTTATATCTGCATGTCTCGCACTCCTCCTCGCAAAATCCGTTTAGTGGCCTTAATTCGCAGGGAATGAACGCTGGCTTTAACATGACATCTAACTCCACATCGAGCCTCCTTAAGCCGGGTATCTTACGAATCCTTTTCTCTATGAAGGACTCGAGCTCGCCGACGCTTCTGTATAGCATCGCTAATAGCAGGTTATAGTCGCTACCTTTAACGAGGGCCAAGAACACCTTAGGGCAATTTATTAACTTCTTAACCTCATTCGTAGCCGAGGAGAGATCCTCTACCTCCACATTTATTATGGCAACGTTGTATCCTAACCTCTTGACGTTGATGTTAGCCTGCACCTTCACTAATCCCATGTTAATTAATTTATTAAGTCTTGCTCTGACGCTGGGATGTTTGAGCTTCGCCCTCTTGCCTAGCTCGACCAAGCTCATTCTGCCATCGGCTTGCAGCGCGACGATTATCTCCCAATCCTTTTCATCTATTTTTTCATTTCGTAAACATCTCATGTAATATCACCTACAAATTGTAGGAATATTTAATATAAATTTTACCCTTACAACCGCAGAAGTCTATATCAGCTTAAAGATGGATCCAAAGGACGAAAAGTGCCGAAGAATATTTCTGATTAAATAGGAAGAAGCTTAAGTTCAACGTAATACAGGGCGCACCAGATCCATTATCGCTTTATACCAGTCCTTAGCCTTGACCACACCTGAAGCTAGTAGCACGCCTACAGTGCCCAACTTTAAAGCAGCCTCAACGTCCTCACCTGTGGTGATCCCAGCACCCGTCAGCACTTTAACTGACGGATTGACCTTCTTGACCAAGTCCAGTGTGCCTGTCACTACCTCAGGTTTAGCCCTAGAGACTGGTATACCTGTACCTATGAGCTCCGGCGGCTCTATAGCTATCATGTCCGGGCCTAGAGCTGCCACGGCGGCACTTACCTCGGGGGTGTTACTGCATACCAAGGTGGTCAGCTTCAAATCCCTCGCCCTTTTAACTATATCATCTATGACATCTAATCTAACCCTTCTTTCGGAGTGGTTTACCATGGTACCTACAGCTCCGGCGTCCTTAACGGCTTCCAAGGTCACATAACCTGTGTGAGCGCCAGGAGAGAAGTTATCGACGTGCTGAGAGAACACAGGGATCTCGACCGACTGGGCTATATAAGCTAGATCCGTCAGCTGAGGGGCGACAGCGATAGTTATGCCCGTCTCCTTCCAAACCTTCTCAGCGACCTTAGCTAATTCTAAACCCTTCTTTCCAGAAGATTCCTTATAAGCTTTGAAGTTTATTAAGATTAAGGGAAACTTTATCTCAGGCATGCTTCAACCCCTCGGCTCTTCGTAACTTAAGTAAAGCTAATATAAAATTATTTCCCTATGTCCTTCCCCTCAGCTCAGGATAGGTTTAACTACCCCCTTCTAATACCTCAGCCAACCCCTCCTCCTTCACGGGACCTGAAGCCAGTCCTTCCTCAACGATGAAGCCGAAGAACTCCTCTACGCTGTTGAATATGCGCGTAGCGTAGTATTCGAAAAATGGGCTTTTGCCCTTAGAGCCCGTGAAGATGACGTAGACGTCTTTGTTATTGCTGAAACCATATATCATCTCCGCCAACACCCCAGGCGACATGACCGCTATTGGATAGTACACTATTACCATGTCACTTTGGTCTATGAGAAGGTAATCCCTCCTCACCGTCTGGGACTTTATGTCCTCCTCGGCCTCTAAAACCTCGTTTACGCTCAACTCAAGACTTCCTTCATTGACTTCTACGACCACCTTTTCCGACCCCTTCTCGCAGGCCTCCTTAGCCTTGTACAGCTGTTCCATGTCGTTTATGGTCATTGGATCGAAGACCACGAAGTACTCCCTCAGCCTGTCCCTAAACCTCTTAACATCGTTAAGGTGCTCCTCTAAGCCCCTCACGTGCGTTATGGGAAAGCTGAGGTACGCCCTTTTCTTATCGGTGTATATTAGGTCATAAAGCGTCTCTCCCGGCTCTTTCAAGGCGATAATGTAATGTGGCCTCCTCTGATAATTGGCGAGCATCTTAGTTATGAATATTTCCTCATCCTGCCATATGGCTATCTCCCTAAGGTTAAGCCTGCCCTTCCACTGAGGATTAGCCTCCAGCCTGTACTTTATTGAAAAGACGTCATCTATCACCGTTACGTAGAGGTCGGGGGATAATTCATTAAGGTAAAAGAAGTCAAAGGCCGGCAGGAGATACTTCTTCCATCTAAAGGCGGCATGAGTGCTGATCACGTAATCTTTTTTGTCGTCCCCATATATCCTCCTGAGGATCTGCTCGAAGACCGCAGCCCTTAGCCAATCTAAGGTGGGTTGCGGGATGTCTAAGATCTTCTCCTCCTTGATCTCCCTTCCTAACTTCTTAGCGGCTTCAAACATCATCTCCCCTATGTTGAGCAACTCCAGCGACCTACCTCTCTCCCTAGCGACCGCTAGAGCCTTATTTAAGTATTGCACCCTACCGCTACCGCTTATACCCGTGCATACTATCTTCATGTGTAACCCCCTTTAAGCTCCCCTAAGTACTCCTTGCTTAAATATCGTAATAATACTTTCGCTAAGCTCGGAGAGCCGTTAAATAATCTTATGAGAAAGTAGTAGTCCAGGGCGTGAGAGATGCGAGAGTATGTGCTTTATGTCAAGTCACGGCACCCAGAATGTGATGAAGCAATAAAGGTACTGAAGGAGGCGGGGGTGAAGTTTAGGGTGATTAACATAGATGAAAACGGTATCAAAGGGTACATGTGGAGGGACGTAGGGTCGCCAACCGACGTACCCTTCCTGGTCTCGGAAGACTTCATAGCCTCAGGCCTTAATTCCATTAAAAGGATCTTAGGGGAATTAGGTAGGCAGAGGCGTACCGGTTAAGGCAACGAACCTTATTCTATTTTAGATTCAAATGCTGCTCTTGCTCAGATTATTAGTAAAAGGTTAGTCCCTGCTTGGAGGGGATGCACGGGATCTTCGATGAGAAAGACGTACATCAAACTCCTCCACAACCTTTTTCTTGGCTTAATTTTAAATAAGGTTGAGACAACCAAAATGTAGGGATGTGCCACGTGGAGCATGCTGCATCTGCTCAGGAACTCCCCAGATAAGATAAAGGAGTCGCAGAGGAGGAGGGGGCTCGACCCGGGCGCGGTGGACAGGGCTAGGTTGTATGATGAAATGTGGAGGCAGAAGTTAAGTGAGCTTAACGAGTTAAGGCACAAGCACAACGTGATCACGCGGGAGATAGCCAAATGTAAGGATCCGGAGCTGAGGAGGAAGAGGATAGAAGATGCCAAGCGACTGTTACAAAGGATAAGCAGCCTGGAGGAGGAAGTAAGGAGGTACAAGGAGCTAAGGGACGAGATCCTGCTCTCCATACCGAACATAGTACATGAAAGCGTTCCAGAGGGGGTAGGAGAGGAGGATAACGTGCCCGTAATGTTTTACGGCAAGCCTAGGGTATGGAAAGGTCATCTAGATAGGTTCCTTTTGCAGATAAAGGAGGCCAAAGTGGAATACGAAATAATAGAGAAGAGGCCGCTGAGCCACTATGAAATGGGATACGCCCTAAAGATGGTGGATACGGAGAGGGCAGCTAAGATAGCTGGTTCCAGGTTTTATTACCTTTTAGAGGACCTAGTATGGCTGGAGTTCGCTCTCATACTCTATGCGCTAGATCACCTGTCTCGTAAGGGGTTCGTGATAATAGAGCCTCCCTTCATGATGCGTAGGGCAGCTTACGAGGGCGTCATAAGCCTTTCAGACTTCAAGGACGCCATCTATAAACTTGAAGATGAGGACCTATACTTGATAGCCACTTCCGAGCACCCTATAGCCGCCATGTATATGAATGATGTTCTAGTGAAGGACGAGCTACCGCTTAAATACGCCGGTGTGAGCCCATGTTTTAGAAAAGAGGCAGGAGCCCACGGTAAAGACACGAAGGGTATATTCAGGGTGCATCAATTTAATAAGGTTGAGCAGTTCGTCTTCTCCTTACCCGAAGACTCCTGGAAGATGCATGAAGAGCTACTTAACAACGCTGTGGAGCTATGGAAAGGGTTGGGCATGCCCTTTAGGGTGGTCAACGTATGTACAGGGGACTTAGGCGCCGTAGCGGCTAAGAAATACGATATAGAGGTCTGGATGCCGGGACAAGGTAGATTTAGAGAGGTAGTCTCCTGTAGCAACTGTACAGACTATCAATCATACAGGTTAAATATAAGGTATGCCAAAGCCAAGGGGTTACCCGCGGAAGGGTATGTGCACACATTAAACTCCACCGCTATAGCCACCTCGAGGGCCATCACGGCCATCTTGGAAAACTATCAATTGGAGGGGGGTCTCGTCGAGATACCGAGGGTGTTGAGAAGATACTTAGAACCCTTCCCGAAGGCACCTAAAGATGTAATAAAGCCAAGGGTGGTGGGCGGAGAATATGGCCCTTAAATTCGAGTTGAGGATCGATGAGAGCGGCTGCGTAAAGATAACGGATCCTAAGCTCTCCGAGGAGCTGTACAATAGGGGCTGTATAGGGGAATTAGAGGGCGAAGAGTTAAAGTTAAGGCCTTACGAGGCACTCTTCCTAGTCTACAATGAGAAGGCTTACGCCGTAGACGGGAAGGGTAACCTCTTAGGATTTAAGGAGCTACTGAGGGAGCTGTTAAAGCGCGACAGAAGGGCTTGGTTAAAATTCCTAATTTATAATGATCTAAGACGAAGAGGGTTCTTAGCTAGAGAGGCGGAGGGCCGGCTAATAAAGTTCGCTGTTATAGACAGGTCGAAGGATCCGAAGATAGCTAGTTATTTTATCTACGTCATCCCGGAGGGGGAGGGGATAGAGTTTAAGGATCTGAAGGAGATAGTGAAGGAGTGCATAAGGTTGAGGAAAGAACCTATCATAGCCATAATAGATAAAGAGGGTAACATATCTTACTATTCGCTTTCGTTCTTCAAAGGACTTTGAGGGCCTTAATGATCTTTATAAAACAGCAATAGGTTTGTAAAAAACTACTTTATCCTTCCCGACGGCCCGGCCTGCCTAAACCTGCTATGTAGCTTCTCCAGCACTTTGGGCAGCGTGGTATACTCCATCTCTTCAGGTCCCAATCTGTGCGGCATGAAGGGGCCATGACCACGCATGTAATTAGCTATGAGGGCAGCCTGCTGTCTAGCGTAATCAAAAGCCGGGTCATCAAAGAGATCGTTCGGCCCTTCAAGAATACCCTCATGCAACTGGAAGCCTAAAGCTACCACCCTTGGTGGACCGTCAAACCTCGTGCACTTGGCCTCCTTCAGAGAAACGGGCATTAAAGGCCCTGTGTGGGAACCCCTCATCCATCCCGCAACTAGATGCGGAAACGCAAATGCCTCCAGAATCTCGCCCACGGCGGGGAAGCCATGTTGAGCTCTCACGACCAACACTGGGTCGTCCTTCCCTACGTACTTCCCCGCTATTAAGTTCAACCTCGTCACGCTAGCGGAGGCAGCGATCGCATCGTCCCTCTTCCTCCATACCCTCCTGATGACGTAACGGCCGGTGGTACCTATTAGCGCTAAGAGGTCGTATATCTCTTCTGGGGCATTTAAGGTCACAACTTTATCTTCCATGACGTCCATCACTTCAAATTTAAACCCGTCATGCATTGACGGGTCTATCACAAGGCCAGCTGTATTAAAGGGATCAGCGAAGATCTTATATAATGGATAGTTCCAAGCCCCAGGCTCCGTCTTATCAGCAGCGAAGATCACTATCGGTTCTGAAGGTCGCTCCTCTATCTCCATCTCAGCTACACCGGGCCCCATGCCTCTTACGTTGCCGCTGAAGGTGTCCGAGAGCAGATCTTGGCCAGCACCGTAAAGCTTTAAGGGTTTACTTACTTTATTGGTCACCTCTACGAAGGTATCCCAGGCCAACTTATGTATCTCAGAGTTCTCCTCGCCCTTGGTATGTGTCATTAACAACTGTAAATCGTCTCCTGCATGAAACACGTAATAGTCTATCAGCAGTCCGCTCTTCTTCGCCTCTTCAAGTTTAGCCTTGGCCGCCTCTATCTGCTTAGGATGCACAGTGCTATGACCTACCCATCCTCCGATATCGGCCTTAATCAGGGTTACAGTCACCTTCATCCTAATCACCACATAAATGACCACTATTTGACTTATAATCTTTTCCTCGGCCTTAGTCGAGCTTGGAGAAGCTGATCCCTCTTAATGCTTCCTCTAGTTCGGTCTCGGGAAGGGGTTTCCCTAAGGCCTTCAGTATAGCTGCAGCGAAATAGGTCTCGGGTAGGGTGCCTTCGAAGGTCAGCCTGTCGTTAATCACCACTTTCGGCACAGTATAGACCTCATACTTATCAGCCAGTTCACTAAACTCCATAGCTTCTATTGCGTCACTCGTTATCCTCTCGTTAATTATGGCAAATTTGTGGGAGGCTCTTACCATCGAAGGGCAGTAAGGGCATGAAGGAGTCACAAAGACCTGTATGTGCACCTCTTCATCCACGCTGCTGATAAGCCTCCGAGCCCTTTCCTCTAGATCGACAGTCCCCCTAGCGGCGTCTACTATGTCCTCTATTAATGAGCCAAATTCGTAACCGGCGGGTATCCCGAAGTACCTCATCTTATATTCCTTCGCTCCGTGAATCACTAGGGCGGGTATTTTATCTATTTTTAAAACCTTAGCCTTCTCATGATTCAAACCCTCTGGATATTTCATCACTTTTATCAAAGGATTTAGTTCTGTTAGTATCCTCAATATTTCCTCCTCATCTTTACAATAAGTGCAGTTCTCAGAGAAGAAGAAGTGGAGCTTCACCTCGCTCTTCACTTTGCTTAATATCCTGCCTACTTCCGATTTAGTATCCTCATCGATGGTTATAACCATTACTTGATATACCCCTCTTCCGTGATAGGTGCCGCTCCCTTTTAAACCTTCTCCTCCTCCTTCTCTGTAGGTATATAGTAATATTCCTTGAGGACCTCCTTTTGATATCTGTCCAGCCAAGAGTTCTCCTTATTTATGCGGGGTCTCCCTGTCTCTTGATCTCTCCTGAAAGTAACTCCCACCTCCCGCAAAAACCTGTTCATACCTTCTCTCAAACCCTCTGGGGGATGCGCATGACCTTCCACGCTCGGCACCCCGGTAAAGACCATTATCGATGTGGAGACGAAGTCCTGCATGACGACGTCGTGCTCGACCAAGAACGTAGTAGCCTCCTTATCCTCAGTAATTCTCTTTATCAGCTTAGCTACGCTTAACCTCTGTTCTATATCTAAGTAGGCCATCGGTTCATCCAACAAATAAAGGTCAGCCTCCTTAAGGAGGCAGGCCGCTATGGCTACTCTCTGAAGTTCTCCGCCCGAGAGCTCGAGAACGTATCTATCCATTAATTTTTCTAGGTCAAGGGGTCTTAAAACCTCGCTCTTCACCCAGGACTCTCCAAGCCTAGCCCCGCTCTCCTCTAGGTAGTTCCTCACCGTGCCTGGGTACTCTATCTTAGAGAGGAACTGAGGCTTATAGCTTATCTTCAACTTACCCTTAATGTTCACGTATCCTTCGTCGGGTTCTAGGTCTCCGGCTATTATCTTGATGAAGGTAGTCTTACCTATACCGTTAGGACCTAGGATCCCCACAACTTCGCCTCTATGTACCTCGCCCCTCTCCGCCTTTAAAGTGAAGCCCTCGAACCTTTTGACTATCCCTTCCCAAGACACTGCGACTTCCTCGGGCCTCCACTCGCTGGGGACGGGCCTCAGATGGAATCTCACAGGCTTCTCCCTGATCCTCACGTTCTCCTCTTTCAGATATCCTTGAAGGTAGGTGTTTATGCCGCTTCTAACTCCTCTAGGTAAGGAAACTATACCGTAGACGCCAGGCTCACCGTATATTATTGAGACGTAATCAGATATGTAGTCCAGGACCGCTAGGTCATGTTCCACTACCATAACGTACTTCTCCTCTGTGGCAAGTCTTCTTATTACCTTGGCTACTCTGAGCCTCTCCTTAACGTCCAAGTAGCTAGAGGGCTCATCTATCAGATAGACATCAGCATCCCTCAGGATAGCTATGGCAATGGCTACCCTTTGGAGTTCCCCCCCACTTAATGACCTTAGCTCCCTTCTCCAGACGTTCCCTAGCCTCAGCTCCTCCCTCACCCTCTCTACTTCCCCTGTTTCATCGGCCTCCTCTAAAACTTCACCCGCCTTCCCCCTGATGACCTTAGGTATAATGTCTACAGCCTGTGGCTTATATACCGGCCTAAGCCTTCCCTTGGCGAGAGCCTCAAAGTAAGGTTGAAGCTCGGAGCCCCTGAAGAATCTTATCACTTCATTCCAGCCTACCTCTTCATTAAACTTCCCTAAGTTAGGCCTGATCTTCCCACTTAGTATCTTCAAAGCGGTGCTCTTACCTACGCCATTCCTACCGATTATACCCATGACCCTTCCTTTCTTAGGCACAGGTAGGCGAAAAAGCTTGAAGGCGTTCGGTCCGTAGCGGTGCACGGCCTCCTCTTCCAGCTCTTCAGGTAGGTTCACTATCTTTATCGCCTTAAAGGGGCACTTTTTGACACATATACCGCACCCCGTACACATGTTCTCGGCAATTATAGGTCTTCCCAGATCTTCTTCCATCCTTATGGCCTCACTTCCAGCCCTCACTAAAGGGCAGAACCTTACACATTCGAGATTACAACGCTTGGGTTTACAGAGCGTGGAATCTATAACGGCTATCCGCAACTCTCACACCCTTTAAAATATCATCTCAGAAAATCATCATCTTGCCCTTTAAACCGGCGCTACTCCTCTTGACCCCCTTCCCCTACCATAGTTTCTAGGAACACCTCATAGTATTCTTGTAGGAGCTCTCTTTCCTTCTCCCTCTTTTCCTTACTTATCTCTCCTACCTCCTCTAAAACAGCCGTCTTCGTCTTCTTCTCAGCGCTAACCTTCACGATCGATCTATACTTGGAGGGCTCCTTCACTTCCTTGGTGTAACCACATTTAGGGCATACTAGATAGCTCTTCCCGTTCTTACTTACCGGTAATAGCATAGTTTCGCACTTGGGGCAGAAGTCTACCATATTACTGGTTACCCCCAATGATCATTAAGTGAAGTCAAAAGGGGTATATAAATATTCTCCCCTTACCTCACCACTCCTCCCACTCTTCCTCCTCCCAACCTTCTTCCCACTCCTCCTCCCACTCCTCTTCTAGTCCCTCCTCCCACTCCTCCTCCATTACCCGGTCCCCCTACAAGGAAACCCCATCTACTAATAAATTAATTTATCTCTCAAGGGCTTGAGAAAAAAAGTAATATATCACTAATCGATTTAATTAACATGGCTAGGAAGGAGTTCCTCATCCTCACCCCGACCCGATTTTATTGGGCGTTATTAAGATTGGCTGATAAGATAAAGTCTTCCGGTTATGAGCCAGAGGTCATTGTGGCCATAGCCAGAGGAGGCGTGATGGTCGCTAGGTTCCTTTGTGATATGCTTTCCGTGGAGAGGGAGGACGAGATAGAAATACGATTTTACAGCGGGGTAGGAACGAGATACAAGGAACCGAAGGTAGTGAGGGGCCTGAAAAGCCCCCTGGAGCTCTCAGGTAGGAAGGTGCTAATCGTGGACGACGTCGTGGAGACGGGGTCAACGCTTTCGTTGGCTAAGAAGATAGTAAAGGAGAGCGGAGCTAGCAAAATCAAGAGTGCAGTACTTTACGTGAAGCCTTGGGCTAAAGTGGTTCCTGACTACTACTTCAAGGTCACTGATAGATGGGTTGTCTTCCCCCACGAATATGGCGAACTCATCTCCATGCTAGCGGAGGAGTATAAGGGGATCTCGGAGGAGGGGCTTGTGATATATATAAAGAGGAGGACCAAGCTACCTCTTAAAGTCATAAAGCCGTTAATAAGGATGCTCATGATCGATAAGGGGATCGTTTGATGCCCCTCCGCGAGGAACTGCGTTTCGGCGACACGTCATACGTAATGGAGGTATTAGGTATAAGGTGCCGCCCTTTAACGGAGCACGACATAGAAGAGATAGTAGGGAGGAAGTTGGAGGTAGAGGGGAGGGAGGGGGTAGCCATCTCCCTCATAGACCCTAGATTTGTGGTAGGGAGACGGCACCTACTCGCGGGAGTTTACATGGCTTTAAAGTCCTACGTGAAAGGGAGGACCTTTGCCAGAAGACTGGACGTAGAGATAATGCTTTACATGGCATGCACTAAAGAAATTAATAAGGCTTATGGCATCGTAGGGTTGAAGAAAGGGATCGATTCATTACTCATGGTCCTAATACGAGAAGGAGGGAAGGGGGGATCGATCCTTGATGTAGCGAGGGATATTTTAGGCGATAGGATCGTTAAGGTTGATGATGAGGTCATGGATTTTAGTGAAGAGAAGGCGAAGATCGTAGTGAAAGCATTTAATATCACCCCCGATGAGATGAAAATGAGTAAGATGGAGGGGGAAGAGGGGTTTCTTCACGCTATCCTTTCTAGGATGGCCCTTCTAAATATCTTTAAACGTTAAAATCGTTGATGAAAATTTATTTAAGACACATCGTTATCCTAATCAGGTGGTAAATTGGAGAAGGTGAAGTTGGGATTTGTACCTCTACATAGAGACTTGTTTGATGAGGCCTGGGCCGTTGAGATGAGGGAGAGGTGCTTAAAGGCATTTTCTAAGCTAGATGAGATAGAGGTAATCGCCCCGAGCGAGGACCTCATCAAAAATGGACTAGTTAGGGATCGAGGGGACGCCATTAAAGTGATCCGCCTCTTTGAAAATGCTGATGTAGCGGGAATAATCATCGGCACAATGACCTTCGGCAACGAAATGGCCGGGCTAAAGGTGGCTGAGGCGTTTACGGATAGACCGTTACTCGTCTTCGGTACGAAAGAAGGACCCTTTACTCCAGAAGGGGGAAGAAGGTCAGATTCCTTCTGCGGGACCCTCTCCTTGACCTCCGGGCTATACAGAAGAGGGATAGATTTCGAGTTCGCAGGAACAGCGTTGCCCGAGGAGGAGTCGTTTTTGAACAAGGTAAGGGAGTTCGCCAGGGTATGTTACATCGTAAATGAATTTAGAGGGGCCAGGATAGCGCTCGTAGGACCTAGACCGGAGACCTTCGAGACCTGCACGTTCAACGAAATGGCGCTGGTGAACAACTTCGGGCAGGAGGTCGTACATGTGTCCCTCGCCGAGGTAATCGAGGGGGTTCAGAAGTTAT
>Ga0180302_10000735_pt1 | contig 15001 bp, 20 predicted proteins | sample GuaBasSediGuay17_FD_121794 | JGI IMG/M metagenome (GOLD analysis project Ga0180302, IMG submission 121794) | Subseafloor sediment microbial communities from Guaymas Basin, Gulf of California, Mexico - Guay17, Core 4571-4, 12-15 cm | ecosystem: Environmental > Aquatic > Marine > Hydrothermal... | reverse complement strand
ATCAAAGACTTCATCACATGGTTGCTGACAAAATACACGCCAGAGCCAGAGGTCCTGTTCAAATACTAACAAGACAACCTACTGAGGGAAGAGCTAGGGAAGGAGGTTTAAGGTTTGGTGAAATGGAGAAGGATTGTCTAGTAGGTCATGGTGCGGCACTTCTGCTAAAGGAGAGGCTGTTTGAAGAATCTGATAGAACTATAGTTTACGTGTGCGAGAGATGTGGCTTCATAGGATACTTTGACTCTAGAAAAGGGAAGGCTGTCTGCCCTATATGCGAAGATAAGGGAAGACTATATCCAGTCGAAATGTCATATGCCTTCAAACTACTGTTACAAGAGTTAATGAGTCTAGGCATTGCTCCTAGGTTAATCCTAGGAGATGCGGTATCGGAGGAGGAAATGTAGAGGTGATTATGGTGTCATCTTTAGGATTAGTTGGAAGACAGACTAAAGTTGTGAAAGCAATAAGGTTTGGAATCTTATCTCCTGAGATCGTAAGAAAACTCTCAGTAACCCAAATAGTAACTTCAGATACTTACGACGAAGATGGTATGCCTGTCAGAACAGGACTTATGGATAGAAGACTGGGAACTATAGAACCAGGAGTCCGATGCGAAACGTGTGGGAATTATACCGAGCAGTGTCCAGGTCACTTTGGTCATATAGAGCTAGCTAGACCAGTTATTCATGTAGAATTCGTTAAACACATTCATCAATTATTGAGAGCCACTTGTAGAGAGTGTGGTAGAATTCTTCTACCTGAAGAGGAACTCGAAGAGCTTAGAAAAAGAATGAAGCTATATGAAGGACGTTGGGAATCTCTCAGGATCAAATTAACTAACCACATAATTAAGAAAGCTATGAAAGTTCTCGAATGTCCTCATTGTCATGCTAGACAACATAAGATAATATTAGAAAAACCAGCTAGTTTCTATGAAGAGCTAGAAGACGGTACGCCTGTTAAATTAACCCCAAGTGAAGTTAGGTCTAGACTTGAAAGAATACCTGATGAGGATCTTAAGCTATTAGGTTTTGATCCTGAGTATTCAAGACCCGAATGGATGGTTTTGACAGTACTTCCAGTCCCTCCAATATGTGTCCGCCCATCAATAACACTCGAATCTGGAATAAGGTCAGAGGATGACCTAACACATAAGCTAGTCGACATAATTAGGATAAATCAAAGGTTAAGAGAGAGCATAGATGCAGGCGCACCTCAATTGATTATTGATGATCTATGGGAACTCCTCCAATATCATGTAGCTACCTATTTTGACAACGAATTACCAGGAGTCCCTCCTGCTAAGCACAGGTCGGGAAGACCGCTTAGAACATTAGCACAGAGATTAAAAGGTAAGGAAGGCAGATTTAGAGGAAGCTTAGCTGGAAAGAGAGTAGACTTCTCAGCTAGGACAGTTATTTCACCAGATCCAAGCTTAAGTATTAATGAAGTAGGAGTTCCTATAGAAGTAGCCAAAATCCTTGTAATTCCTGAAAAAGTCACTGAATGGAACATTGAAGAACTGAGGGAATTAGTCAGAAGAGGTCCTTATGAATATCCAGGAGCTAACTATATCATAAGACCTGATGGAGGTAGAATAGACCTTAGGTTTGTCAAAGATAGAAACGCATTAGCAGATTCATTAGCTCCAGGATATATAGTGGAAAGACACTTAAAAGATGGAGATATTGTCCTCTTTAATAGGCAACCATCACTACACAGAATGTCGATAATGGCTCATAAAGTGAGAGTACTTCCTGGCAAGACCTTTAGATTAAACTTAAACGTATGTCCACCTTACAATGCAGACTTCGATGGAGACGAAATGAATTTACACGTCCCACAAAGCGAAGAGGCCAGAGCTGAAGCTAAAGTATTGATGTTAGTACAAGAACAAGTACTCTCTCCAAGATACGGAGGACCAATAATCGGTGCTATACATGATTATATAACAGCAGCCTACTTATTTACAAGAAAAGACTCTCTTTTTGATAAATCAGAAGTATGTCATTTGTTGATGGTAGCAAGTTATGAAGGAAAAATACCTGAACCAGCATTCAAGAAGCCTGAAGTTCTTTGGACTGGAAAGCAGATATTTAGTGTCTTCTTACCAAATAATTTTAACTATACAGGAAGGGCAAGCGTAGCCTCAGGTTTGGAGAAAGAGAAGTGCAGTGAAGAGTACTGTCCTTATGATGGATATGTTATAATCAGAAACGGCATGTTATTAACAGGTGTAATAGATAAGAGTTCCATAGGAGCTCAAAAACCTGAGTCTATGCTACACAAACTTATCAAAGACTATGGAACTGATTTTGCCAGAGAGTTTATGGATAACGTCTTCAGGATGTTACTAGTATATCTTGACAAAAGAGGATTCACTATGGGAATTGATAGTCTAGATATACCCCAGTATACTATCGAGAAGATAGAAAAAATATTCGAAAATGCTGAAAAGACGATAGAAGAACTAATAGAAAAAGCCAAAAGAAGAGAATTAGAACTAATTCCAGGAAAAACATTAGAAGAAAGCCTAGAAAGTAGAATTATGGAAACTCTATCAAAAGCTAGGGATAAGGCTGGAGAAACAGCTAGTAAGCATTTAGGCTTAAATAACGAAGCTGTCATAATGGCATCTACCGGAGCGAGAGCTAATCCACTAAACATAACCCAAATGGCAGCTTGTCTTGGCCAGCAATCAGTAAGAGGAGAGAGAATAAGAAGAGGTTATATGAACAGAGCACTACCTCACTTCAAACCAGGTGATATTGGAGCCAAAGCTAGGGGTTTCGTTTATAGTAGCTTCAAAAAAGGTTTAAGTCCTATAGAATTCTTCTTCCACGCTATGGGGGGTAGGGAAGGACTCGTTGATACAGCCGTAAGAACTGCTCAAAGTGGTTACATGTATAGAAGGTTAGCCAATGCCTTACAGGATCTTCATGTTGAGTATGATGGTACTGTGAGGACATCAACAGGAGTAATAGTTCAATTTAGATATGGAGAAGATGGAGTTGACCCCGCTAAAAGCTATCACGGAAAGTCTGTTGATATTGATGGCATAATTCAAAAAGTCCTAGGAGGTGAGGTCTAAATTGTCTAAGAAGCAAAAAGCTGAGGCTGTACTTGAAGAAAAAGTCAAAAAAGACCTTGAAAAATTAAGGTCAGTCATATATTCGTTAAGAGGGAGAATTTCTCAATCAGTAATAGAGGAGCTTTACACTAAATTAAGCAAAATTGTTGAAAAGCAAGGCTTTGATGAAAAGGTAATGGAGATAATAAGAGAAGTGGAGAAAGAGTATAGGAGGTCACTTGTAGAACCGGGAGAGGCAGTAGGTATAGTGGCTGCTCAATCTATCGGAGAGCCCAGTACCCAGATGACTCTCAGAACTTTTCACTTCGCTGGTGCAAGAGAGTTTAACATAACTTTAGGACTTCCTAGATTGATAGAAATAGTTGATGCCAGAAAGAAACCGTCAACTCCTATAATGACAATATACTTAGATGAAAAGCACCGTTATAGTAAAGAAAAAGCTTTAGAAATAGCTAGAAAAATAGAGCTAACAACTATCGAAATTGTCTCCAAGAGTATAGATTACGATTATGCTGAGTTCTCAATAATAATAAATCTAGACCCTGAAATGCTCAAGGACAGAGGAGTTACTATCAAAGACGTAGTTAAAGCTTTAAAGAAAATTAAAGGTAAAGAAGGTACTATAGAGGCAAACGAAAAAGAAAATAGAGTAATTTTCCGAACTCCTGCTAAAGACTTCATAAAGTTTAAGAGAATATATGACAAGATAGTCTCTCTTAAGCTTAAAGGAATAAAAGGAATTAAGAAAGTAATTGTCAAAAAAGAGAACAATGAATACGTCCTAATAGCTGAAGGTTCTAACTTATCAGCTGTAATAGAGATACCGGGAGTTGATCATACTAGAACCATTACAAATAACATACATGAAATAGCAGAGGTTCTGGGAATTGAAGCTGCAAGAGCTGCAATAATGAAGGAGATGAAGGGTGTATTGGAGGACCAAGGTTTAGACGTAGATATAAGGCATATAATGTTGGTCGCGGATATCATGACGCTAACAGGAAGAGTTCGTCAAGTAGGAAGACATGGAGTAGTTGGTGAAAAAGAAAGTGTGTTAGCCCGAGCAGCTTTTGAAACTACTGTAAAACACTTAGTAGATGCTGCAGCTAGAGCTGAAGTAGATAGACTTAGAGGAGTCACAGAAAGTGTAGTTGTAGGTTCCAACCCAATACCCCTGGGAACTGGGCTAACGGAAATACTTATGAAGTTAGGAAAGTTAAGCAAAGAAAAAGGAGGCTGAAAGATATGGTAGACATAGTCAGGGAGCTTAGAACTGCTATGAGCACAGGAAAAGTCGTCATTGGCTCTAAAAGGACTTTATCGCTTTGTAGATTTGGAAAAGCGAAGCTAGTTATAATTGCATTAAACTGTCCTAAAGAAATAAGAGATGAAATAGAATACCTTTGCAAGCTCTCTGAAATTCCAATATACGTATATCCTGGAACTAGTTGGGACTTAGGAGCAGTTTGCGGTAAACCTTTTATGGTAGCTAGTTTAGCAGTAGTGGATCCAGGCGAAAGTGATATAATGTCTCTAGTTGAAAAAAGTGAAGAGGAGGAGGGATAGGTATGCCGAACATAGTACTGACTGATGACGAAATGCGGTACATAGCACTGTTCGAGGAACTAACAGGCGTCATAGTGAAGGACTGCATCATAGACAAAGAGAGGGGCAGAATAATCTTCGTAGTAAAAGAGGGACAAGTAGGAAAAGCAGTGGGAAAAAATGGCATCAATGTCAAAATGCTCAACAAGATATTAAACAAAACAATTGAAGTAGTAGAGTACAGTGAAACACTGGAAGACATTATTAAAAAAAGTCTATTTCCAGCAAGAGTAAATGCAATAAAACTCACTAAGACATCTAACGGCAAAAAAGTTGTAATAGTAAACGTCCCTCCCTCCGACAAGGGGATAGCCATAGGAAAGGATGGTAGAAACGTCTCCAGAGCTCGAATACTGGCTAAGCGATATTTTGGGATAGACAAAGTGATGATAGCATAACCTTTATTAAGTCAATCCCTCCTTTAATTAGGAGCACGAGGTGGTGCAATGCCTGGGTCAAAGTCTCCTAGAGGGCTCTTCGCCGCTCGTAATCTTAAAGCTAAGAGAAAAAAGTTCAGATGGAGTGACATATATTACAAAAGGAGAATGTTAAGGCTAAATATCAAAGCTGATCCTCTCGAAGGGGCACCAATGGCTAGAGGTATAGTAATCGAGAAAGTTGGAATAGAAAGCAGACAACCAAACAGTGCAGTAAGAAAATGTGTAAGAGTTCAGTTGATAAAAAATGGCAAACAAGTGACTGCCTTCCTTCCAGGAGACGGAGCACTAAACTTTGTAGATGAACACGATGAAGTGATAATTGAAAGAATTGGAGGACCAGAAGGCAGGGCATATGGTGACTTGCCTGGAGTTAGGTTCAAAGTAATAAAGGTCAATGGAGTCTCACTTAAAGCATTGCTTGAAGGAAAGAAGCAAAAACCAATGAGATGAAAAGGGTAATCCATGAGCAACATAAAGGTAAAAATCCTTGAAAGATCAGAGACTAAATTAAAGTTCATTGTAGAAGGCATAACCCCATCTTTAGCTAATGCGCTCAGAAGAACAATGATAGCCGATGTTCCAGTTATGGCTATAGATGAGGTAGTCGTTTTAGAAAACACCTCAGTCTTACCTGATGAAATACTTGTGCACAGACTAGGATTAATACCTCTTAAGGTAGATTTAGAAACGTACCAAGACGTCTTCCTCATTGAAGAGGAGACTGAGTTTCCTCAGGTCAGATTAATGTTAGATGTAGAAGCCACAGATGGGCCAATGACAGTTTATTCAGGTCATTTGAAATCTGAAGATCCTCATGTAGTGCCAGCATATCATAACATTCCTATTGTAAAGCTTGAAAGAGGACAAAAAGTCGTATTAGAAGCCTTTGCAAGGTTTGGCAAGGGAAAGGAGCACGCAAAGTGGCAACCAGTCTCCGCTTGTGCTTACAAATATATGCCAATAATAAACATAAACAGAGAGAAATGTGATTGCTGTGGAGCGTGTGTGAACGAATGTCCCAAAGGAGTACTTGAAATTTCTAACGATGAATTGATAGTCAAAGACCTACTGAAATGTACCACTTGCAGAGCATGTGAACTTGTATGTCCTCAGGGGGCAATAAAAATCAGTTGGGATGATACTATCTTCATATTCAATATAGAGACTACTGGCTCACTGCCTCCAGAAGAGGTAGTCAAAAAAGCTATAGACATTATGGTAAGAAAGTCTGAAGTGTTCAAAGAAAAGGTAAGAAGCATTAAAGGTGAATAAAAATGAAGAGAACTGGTCCTACAAACATACACTTGAGACTGACTATCTCCTATCTAAGAAAGAAAAGCAGAGAGAACAAAACTAGAATATGGAAAAGAGTAGCTGAGATGCTTTCAGCACCAACAAGACAGCGCATAGTTGTTAATGTTTCTAGAATAAATAGACACACCACCGAGGGAGACATTGTAGTAGTTCCTGGAAAAGTTTTAGGAGCTGGAACGATAGACCATAAGGTAATAGTTGGTGCCTGGAAATTCTCCAAATCAGCTAAAGAAAAAATAGAAAAAGCAGGTGGAAAGGCTCTTACATTAGTAGAATTGGTTAATATGTACCCTAAAGGAAGCAATATCAAAATCCTTGCCTAAAGGTGGGAACGATGAATAAAGAAGTCGTGGTAGTGAACGCAGAGGGTCTTGTTGCTGGAAGATTAGCCTCTGTAGTCGCTAAAAGGTTACTTAAAGGAGAACGAGTGGTTATAGTTAATGCCGAAAAAGCAATAATAATTGGGAAGAGAAAAGAAGTAATTGGAAGATTCAAACGAAGGCTGACCTGGCGCACTTACTACAACCCGGAGAAGAGAGGACCAAAACTCCCAAAGAGACCTGACCTACTCTTAAAACGAATGATTCGTGGAATGTTACCATGGAAAAAGCCTAGAGGTAGAAAAGCTTATAGACGATTAAGAGTTTACATAGGAACACCACCTGAGTACAAAAATGTAAAGTATGAAGACATTCCTGAAGCTAGAAAGGAATTTATAAAACTTGAAGCTATAACGTTGGAGGAGTTAGCAAGAGAGATAGGGTGGAGTCCTCGTGGCTAAGGTAATATTAGTCTCAGCTAGAAGAAAAACAGCTGTAGCAAGGGCAATAATAAGAGAAGGTAAAGGAAGAGTGAGAATAAACGGAGTACCCTTAGAAATATACCAACCAGAGTTAGCTAGATGGAAGATTCTAGAGCCACTGCTACTTGCAGGCAACAATATTAGAGCTAAAGTAGACATAGACGTTAATGTAAGAGGAGGAGGCATTATGGGTCAAGCATCAGCTGCACGCACAGCAATAGCCAGAGCTCTAGTAGAATGGACTCAATCTCAAGAACTTAAGGAACTATTCTTAAAGTATGATAGACATTTACTAGTTGAAGACCCTAGACAAGCTGAACCCAAGAAACCAAGGGGAAGGTCAGCAAGAGCTAAACGACAGAAGAGTTATAGATAGAACAAAAAGAACGAATAACGAGTAGCTTGTTGTAACTGATAGAACTAGCAAAACTCTCTTCATAAATTCATGAGAAACTACTCTCTCTCCTTTCCGTGTCTTTCATAGAGAAGAAGTTTGTCTATAATCTCAACATGTGATAGTAACATTCTACGGCAACAATATCTAGTGACTCCTAAATCGTCAAGTATCCTTTCGGGATCCTCTCCGTTTTTCCATCTCTTTATAAATTCCTCCCATAGATGACCTATTACAGCACCACAAGTAAAGCATCTAACAGGCACTATCATATTTCATCACTCATTCCCCTTAAAACCCAGAACTAAGATATTAATCTTTCCTCTCAAATGAACCATAATGCGAAGGAGGTTCTCTCCTCTTAAAAATTTAAATATCCGTGTTTAAAGTTAGCTTAGTCAGGTGTTAATTGTGAGTGACAACGGAAAAGTAACAAACGAAGCCGAAAAAAGAGAAGAGGAGGAACTCCTAGTTCCTCTAGAAATATACCTTGCTGCAGGTTTAAGAATAGGAACTCATGTAAAAGACAAATACATGGAGCAGTTCATATATGGAGTAAGGTCAGATGGACTATACTTACTAGACGTTAGAAAGACTGACGAGAGAATAAGAATAGCAGCTAAATTCATTGCTAGGTACGAGCCTAACAAAGTAGTAGCAACATCGGCTAGACAGTACGGTCAAAGACCAGTACTTAAATTCTGTGAGTACACAAGAGCCATTCCAATAGTAGGAAGGTTCCTCCCTGGAACGTTTACTAATCCTAGCTTAAAGAATTACCTAGAACCAGAACTTGTGATAGTGACTGATCCTCGAGCTGACTCTCAAGCTGTGAAGGAAGCAGCGATTGTTGGAATACCAGTAATCGCGATATGTAATACTGATAGCAACTGCAGTTATGTAGACCTTGTAATACCGGCAAACAATAAGGGTAGAAAGGCATTAGCACTGATTTACTGGCTCTTGACACAACAAGTGCTGAGAGAGCGAGGAGAATTACCACCAAATGGAACACTCCCAGCATCTCCAGAAGATTTTGAGGCTAAGGTAACGATATACACTGAGTAGGTATTAAAACACTTATATTACATTGAAGCTATTCTATCTCATGCAAAGAGTAAGGTACCCAGTCGTAGCTGGAATGTTTTACGAATCAGATAAGAACTCGTTACTTAAAAGACTTGAGTGGTGCTTTTCACATGAATTAGGTCCTCGAAAACTCCCCTCTAAGTTTCCCACTCTCAAAGAGAGAGTTTTTGGAATTGTAAGCCCTCATGCTGGTTATATGTATTCAGGTCCAGTAGCAGCACATGGATACTATGAATTATCGCTCAGAGAAATACCAGACTTGATAGTTATTGTTGGACCGAATCATCATGGACGAGGTGCACCAATAGCTGTTCCAACTCACGACATATGGAGAACTCCTCTCGGAGATGTTGCAGTTGACCAAGACTTTGCAGATAGACTCGTTAAGAAGACTGAATTAATTGAATTTGACGATGCAGCACATGCATACGAACACTCAATAGAAGTTCAGTTGCCGTTCTTACAGTACATATATAGTAATCGAATCAAGAATCTAAAAATTTTACCTATAGCAATGCTCTTACAGAACCCAGATGTCAGCGATACTATAGGAAAGGCAATTAAAACTTTAGGAGATAAACTAGGATACTCTGTGACAGTAATAGCCAGCACAGACTTCACTCACTATGAGCCACAAAAAACTGCCTATTACAAGGATAAAATGGCTATAGACTCGATAATAAAGCTAGATTCAAGACTTCTTTACGATACTGTGATAGAGAATAACATTACTATGTGTGGTTTAGGTCCAGTGATGATGTTGATATCATATTTGCAAGCGGTGGGTGAGGTAAGCGCTCGTCTCTTAAAATATTCGACATCTGGTGACATAACTGGTGACTATAGCAGTGTAGTGGGATATGCTAGCATGATATTCACTAAGAAGTGAGGGGTTATTGTGAAGAAGTTAGAGAAAACAGAGAGGAGGAAAGTAGAACACTTATTCATCAGTCTTAGACTATACGATGAAAGTACTAGACCTACTAAAACATTGTTCGATGAAGTCTATTTTATTCATAATGCAGTTCCTGAGCTTGATCTTGAAGACATAGACATTTCAACTGAATTTCTAGGTTACAAATTCAAAGCGCCTATAATAGTTGAGGGAATGACAGGAGGTTTTAAGTTAGCTAAAAAACTTAATAAAGTAATAGCTTCGGCTGTAGAGCAACTAGGGCTAGGAATGGGAGTTGGGAGTCAAAGAGCAGCACTTGAGAATCCAAAAGTAATTGAGTCGTTTAAAGTAGTAAGAGAAGTAGCTCCCACGGCTTTTCTTATAAGCAACATAGGAGCTTCGCAAATTGTCTTGGACTACGGTTTGGAAGACATGGTTAAGATAATTGAAATGATAGACGCGAATGCCTTAGCCATACACTTTAATCCTCTTCAAGAATGCATACAGTTCGAAGGAGAACCTAAGTTTAAAGGTGTCATAGAAAAACTCAAAAAACTCTGCAGAGAGCTCAATAAACCCATAATAGCTAAAGAAACTGGCTGTGGTTTCTCAAGAGATGATGTAATTAAACTAATAAATGCTGGAGTAAACGCACTTGATGTAAGCGGAGCTGGAGGGACATCCTTTGCCTTAATAGAAGGATTAAGAGCAAAAATTCATGGTGATTTAGTGAAATATGAGATCAGTAAGACTTTTGTAGATTGGGGCATACCAACAGTACTTTCCATACTGGAAGTTAGAAGCATCTCCAAAGAAATACCACTGATTGCCTCTGGAGGTATAAGAACAGGTCTTGATATAGCGAAGGCTATAGCCTTAGGAGCAGATATAGTTGGAATAGGGCTTCCAATATTAAAACGAGCAGTTGAGGGAAATGTGGAAGGAGTCAAATCTTACTTAAGCAAGATTATCCTAGAACTCAAAATAACCATGTTCTTGGTAGGGGCTTCGAATATAAATGATTTGAAAAGGAAACCAGTAGTACTTTCTCAAAGGATTGTCAATTGGCTTAACCAACGTGGTATATCACTCAAAAATCTTAGTTAAGCCCCCTTAGACCCTTCTTCCTCTTCTACCACCTGGCTTCCTTATGGTATCAGTTGGTATAGGTGTGACGTCTTCGATGCTAGCTATCATTAGACCAGCTCTAACTAGTGCTTTAATAGCTGGAGAAGCCCCAGGTCCAGGCGTTTTAGGACCATAGCCGCCAGGAGCTCTAACTTTTACGTGAACTACCCTAATCCCTCTATCTAAAGCCATTTTCGCAGCACGGGTTGCAACTTGCATAGCAGCCCATGCACTATTTTTATCTCTGTCAGCCTTTACTACCATTCCTCCACTAACTCTGGCAACTGTTTCAGCACCACTTAGATCTGTAATTATGACGATCGTATTATTGTAGCTGGCATAAATGTGAGCTATTCCTACCTTCCCTCCCTTTAATGACTTCATTCTTTCTCACCCCTATTATAGTAAGGTGATGTAGGAGCATGTCCTATTAATTCTTCCTCCTCTCTGCTTACTAAATGACTGGGAGACGTTACTCTAACCCCACCTATTGATATGTGACCGTGAACTACTAATTGTCTAGCATGATATAAAGACTTCGCTAATCCCTTTTTATACACTATTGTCTGCAACCTTCTTTCTAGGATACTCTCAACAGTCAAGTTGAGTACTTCATCAAGAGGTATATCTGGACTAGGAACGATTCCCATTTTGTAAAGCCTATTAAGTAGGCTCTTCTCCTCTCTCTCCCTTATCTTAGGTGGTAGTGCTAATAGTCTCCTTGCTGAGGCTCTAATCCTCCTTAAAATTGTTTTAGCTATCCACAATTCCCTTTTATTTCTCAGACCATAGCGACCTAATAGCTCAAGTTCTTCTGCTAGAATTTCTTTTCTCCATGGATGTGATGGACCTTCCCACTTCTTTCTAGATTTCTTTGGATCTCCCACTATCTCACCCCAACTTTACTTCTTCCTCCTTCTAACACCAACTGTTATTCCTGTTCTTCCTGTAGTTCGAGTTCTCTGTCCTCTAACCTTTAACCCTAGCATATGTCTTACTCCTCTCCAGCATCTAATCTTTTTCAATAATTCTATGTCCATTTTAACCTTTACCAGGAGATCCGATCCGATTAAGTGAAGGTCTTCTCCAAGCTCTGGGTCTCTAGGTCTATTCAAGAACCACCCAGGAAAGCCTAATTTCCTTAGATCCCTTACGGCAGCATCAAGTCTCTTTATTTCAGCCTCAGATAGAGTTCCTAACTTCTTTAAGGGATCTATATTCAACTTACGACAAGCAGCAAATGCAGTATTAACTCCAATTCCCTTTATATCAGCGAGAGCATAAGCTACACTTTTATCCCCTCTTAGGTCTACATCAGCTATTCTTACTATTGGTTTAAACTCTTCGCTCATACCAACACCGCTGGTACACTGTATCATTAACCTCTATATTTACTTTTCTTCATGAGAAAGCAATGCTGATTCAGCAGTAAAAATCGCCAAGCAATGTTAAGTTACTTTTAAGGATGAAAGTGGCGCCGGGGGAGGGATTCGAACCCTCGTGTCCCGTAAGGGACACCGGCTGTCTGAGTTATGTCTCCAGGCCGGCGCCTTAGTCCACTCGGCCACCCCGGCGCATCAACTTTCAACTCTCAAATAAGAGAATAGAACTACAATATTATAAAAACTTCTTCTTAAAGAAGCAAATTTATTCGGTATAAAATTAAATGTTTACTTGAGCTCTATTTCTACTTTAACGTTGGGAGGGACTTTAACTCTCATTAACTGTCTCATAGCTCTCTCATCTGCATCCATGTCAATGATCCTTTTGTGTATTCTCATTTCCCAACGGTCAAAGGTATGTGTTCCTTCTCCTGATGGCGCTTTTCTAACTGTTACAACGAGTCTTTTTGTAGGTAGTGGTATAGGACCTCTTATTTTCACTCCCGTCTTCTTTGCTATCTCTTTTATCTCATTGCAGACCTCATTTAATGCTTCTACAGAGGTACTAGCTAGCTTAATTCTAACGAATCGAGGCATTACTAACACCGAGAATTATGAAGGCTACTTGAGCTTGGCTCTCTTTATTTCAATAACTGTTCCTGCAGCAATCGTCCTACCAGAGTCCCTAATAGCAAATCTTCCTAATTGTGGGATTTCAGAGTACTTCTCAATTACTACAGGCTTAAGTGGTTTGAACCTTATTATTGCAGCTTCTCCCTGTCTTACAAACGATGGGTGATCCTCTATTGTGGTACCAGTTCTGGGATCTAACTTCTTTATTAACTCAGCAAATCTTACTGGAACGGTTGCTGTGTGGACGTGAAGAACAGGTGTGTAGCCAGCACCTATAGCTGTTGGATGGTATAGTATGAAGACTCTGCCAACAAACTCTTCAACAACTGTTGGTGGATTGTCGGGATGCCCTGCGACATCTCCTCTTCTTAATTCATCTCTAGAGATTCCCTTAACGTTAAAACCTATGTTGTCTCCTGGAATTGCTTTTTCAATTCTTACGTGGTGTGTTTCGATTGATTTCACTTCGCCCACCTTGTTAGCTGGCATGAAGATTACTCTATCACCTACCTTTAACACGCCAGTCTCTACTCTTCCAACAGGCACTGTTCCAACACCTCTAATTGAGTAGACATCTTGAACTGGTATTCTCAATGGCTTGTCGACAGGTCTTGGAGGTTCTTTCAGCATATCAAAGGCTTCATATAGTGTTGGACCTGCATACCAAGACATGTTCTTGCTTCTTTCGACTAGATTGTCGCCAAGAAGACCTGAAGTGGGTATGAAATTGATCTCGGATATCTTGTATCCAGCCATTCTAAGTAATCTTGAAACTCCAGCTTTTACTTGTTCATACCTGTTTTTATCCCAGTTAACTAAATCCATTTTGTTTATTGCGACTATCATTTGGTCTATACCCATCGTTTTGGCTAAGAATATGTGCTCTCTAGTTTGTCCTTCAGGACTTATTCCAGCCTCATACTCTCCAGTTTTTGCTGAAACAACTAGTAATGCAGCGTCAGCTTGAGAGGCTCCTGTTACCATGTTCTTGACGAAGTCTCTGTGACCTGGGGCATCTATTAATGTGAATTCATACTTTTTGGTTTCGAATTTTAGATAGGCTAGGTCTATTGTAAGCCCTCTTTCTCTTTCCTCTTTGTATTTATCTAGTATCCATGCATATTTCCATGATTCCTTCCCCATTTTCTCTGCGACTTCTTCAATTTCTTTAAACTTACGCTCATCAACTGCTCCTAGTTTGAACAGGAAGTGTCCCATAAGTGTTGACTTGCCATGGTCGACATGTCCTATTACTACTAGATTCAAGTGAGGCTTTCTTCCTGACATGACTTACACCTACTTTCCATGTTTTCAAAAGGTAAGAAGAGCACATATATTTAAACCTTTTTTGCACATCTTTTACTTTAGAAACTGGTTGAGAGATATGATTCAAGATACAGTTAAAGCATTGCTTTCATGGCCACTCAGCTCCCTTACCTCAATTCTCATATCCTTTGCCTTACTACTGATAGTTACTTTTCCAAGTAGCCTTGTAATAGATGAGGAGAAAATGAGAGCATATGAAGAAGAAATAAGGGCTTGGGAAGAGGCTAAGCGTAGAGCAATTTTGAAAAAAGACCGGAAAATGTACACTAAAGTCCTCAGAAGGGAGACAAGAATTAGACGTCTAAGAGAAGAAATAGAGAAGATGAGGCTCAAAGCTTCAGGAATTTCATTTGTTATGTGGATAATCTCACTAAATCTTTTGTTAAGGGGTATAGGAAATCTTGAAGTAGTGTATTTCCCATTATTGAACATGAAGCTGACTTTGGTAGGCTGGTACTTCGTACTAAGTTTTTGGCTCTACCCATTAACTACTCGTGTAAATAAAGTTTTAAGTCGAGGTTTAAGGGGAATATTTAAGGGAGTAAGGAAACGCTAATAAAACACCAAGGTTTTATCGTAACAAGCCATAAGGTGAAAGTATGCCACGACCAGCTCATAGGTCTAGAACAATTAAGAGAATATACGTCAGAACTCCAGGAGGGCGTTTAGTGATTCATTACAGAAGGAAAAAGATAAACCAACCTAGATGTGCCATTTGTGGAAGAGTATTGAATGGCTTTCCTAAGATGACCTTAAGAGAGGCACGCAAAGGACATAGACCTCCTGGAAGGCCCTATGGCGGTTGTGTATGTCATGAGTGTTTAGCTAAAGCACTAAGAAATGCCATAAGAGCGACTTATTCAGTATGATATTTATTTTGGTGATATTGTGAAGTTAGT
>Ga0180302_10000734_pt1 | contig 15002 bp, 17 predicted proteins | sample GuaBasSediGuay17_FD_121794 | JGI IMG/M metagenome (GOLD analysis project Ga0180302, IMG submission 121794) | Subseafloor sediment microbial communities from Guaymas Basin, Gulf of California, Mexico - Guay17, Core 4571-4, 12-15 cm | ecosystem: Environmental > Aquatic > Marine > Hydrothermal... | reverse complement strand
TGGCTGAAGCCATTGAAGCCATGAAGACTAGGACGGCCTTGGAAAACGCCCTCTACGAGGTTTGGAACGATTTCCGCTGGTATCTGCGCAGGACAGCTCCCCACCAGCCCACCCTAAGAAAGGCTATAAAAATCTGGATTAGGCTTCTAGCCCCCTTCATTCCCCACCTCTGTGAGGAGCTCTGGGAAACCTTGGGCGAGAAAGGTTTTGTAGCGCAGGCTTCCTGGCCCAGCCGGGAGGAGGCGCCGGAAAACCTTGAAGCCGAAGAGCTGGAAGCCATGCTTAAAGAGCTGCTGGAAGACACGAAGCATATCCTGCGCGTTACCAGAGTGAAACCTAGGAAAGTCTACTATTATGTTCCGGCTGAATGGAAGTGGAAGGTTTATCTTGAAGCCTTATCTAAAGGGAAGGAGCAGGCTCGAGAGCTCATCAAAACCTTTGCCCCGTCTCCCGAGGTTGCTGGAAGCGGGAAACAGGCTGTGAGGCTACTAGTCCGTCTGGTTGAGGGGGCTACAAGACTTGACAGGCAGCTGGCTGAGAGGAGGCTTAGGGTTGGAAGGGTGGATGATGAAGGCTTCCTTCGAGAGGTTAAAGGCTTCCTTGAACGGGAGCTAAACGCTGAAGTGGAAGTTTTAAGGGAGGGTTCTCCAAGCCTCTACGACCCGAAGGGTAAGGCTTCCCAAGCTGAGCCCTACCGTCCAGCCATCTACATTGAATAAGAGGGGTTCAGCAGCCTCCCTCTTCAATTCTTTTCCAAGCTTTCATTCAATAAGGCCATCTCTCAAACCTTCAAGTTTTAGTTTCCCGTGTATAAAGGGGGGCCTGTCCCGTTCGGGGAAAAGCCTGTTAGAGCCTTTTTCTCGGAAGATTCCAGCTCACAAACCTTAATTCATAATTTGCCGTATGGGGCTTCGGTGATAAGCTATGGTCGAATGCCCACGCTGTAAAAGCACCGACGTGGAGCTCACCAAGTCTTGGGATGTGAAACCCAAGTCTGGTAGGGGCAGAGCCATCAGAGTTTCCATGTATCTATGCCACGCCTGCGGACACAAGTTCAGAAAGGCTGTGAAGCTGGAGGAGGCTGAGGAAGCCTCCAGCCCGGCGATAGTTCAAGCCACCCAGCCAGTCACTATCGGGTCCACAGCCAACACCGCCGATGATTCCGATCAGAAGGAGTCCTTCTTCGAGAGGCTGAAGAGGAGCTTCCACATCTTCTAATCCTTCCAGTCGAAATTCCACCCTCAAGGGAGAGGAGAGAGGGGGTAAAGGTTTGACCCTCCAATATGAGGCCTTGCAAAAGTTCATAGGGAAGCCGGCGAAAGACATTTACCGACGCTACATAGGCTACGTGGTAGGCATAACTCTGGACTCCAACGGCCGTCTAAACTCTGTAGGCGTTGACAGGGGAGGAAGCTTCGAAGAGTTTTCCAGCAACCAGATAATCATCGAAGATGACACCTTAATCCTAATTCCCAGCTGGAAGCTGGAGGCTGAAAAATTCAAGAAGCAGCATGACCTAACCCTGAAACGTTTCCAAGCCTTAGACGAGCTGCTGAAAAACAACGAGATTCCCGAATACGTTTACAACGAGCTTTGCAAGCAGTATAAGGACTCGCTAGCCGAGCTAGAGGAGGAACATAAAAACCTTATCGACAGCCTCAACAGGCGGATGAAGGCTTTAGAGGAGCATATCCGCCATCTTGAAAGGTTCCTAGGCCATCTTAAAGTTCAACATAAAGCCGGCGAAATCAGCGATGAAACCTACAGGCTTGCCAGCGAATATTTGACTTCCGTAATCTCTAAGACCATTGAAGAGAAGAAGGATGTTGAGTCAACCATTCAAATGTTGACAGCACCTCCAAAAGAGCCTCAATACGAGGAACCTAAACCCGAGGAGATGGTGGAAACTCCCCCCGCTGTTGAATCAGCACCTGCAGAAGAGGATGAACCCATAGTGGTCAGAGTTCTGCCTCAGACCAGCGAGGAATAAAAAGGGTTTCTAACAACCTACCCACCAAATTTTTTGGCCTCACCGGGAAATTGGCTCGTCTAGGTTGGGGTGTATGACCTTATGGGTTTGGAGGGGAGGAGTTTCGGAACCTCCCTTTGGCTAGGCTTGAAATGGTTTAAAAGCTCTTGGAGTAGGGTTAGGTTAGCCTTCGCCATTCTCTCCCTGCTCACAGCCAACTTCACCATAGTTTCTTTCACGCTTTTCCCAGGAGGAGAAATTCTCCCAATAGCCTCCATCATCGTGATTATGGCTGTAGCCTTCGCCGCCATCATGCTTCACCTAGTAAAGCTCTCCGCTCAAGACCTAGGCCTACTAAAGGCTTTAGGGGCGAAAAGAGGAACCCTAACCTTTGCGGTTCTCATAGAGCTAACCCTGCTAGGTTTAACCTCTGCCTTCCTAGGGCTTGCAGCCGGACTGTTAACGTTAATTCTGCTGGAAGGTTTAACCGTCTTCCGGATTTTCATCCTTCAAATCCTATATTTGGAGGTAGCTTCAGCCATTGCAGGCTCTCTGACTGGAGCCTTCTTCGTGTGGAGATATTCCCGAAAAACCGTTGCGGAGATATTGGCCAATGCCGGTTGACAGGGTTATCCTCCGCCTGGAGCATGTGAAGAAGACCTATAATGGTCAGGGTAAACCTTTAAAGGTTTTTGAAGACTTAAACCTGGAGGTTCGTAGAGGCGAGTTTTTAGCCATATTCGGGCCGACGGGCTGCGGCAAAACTACGCTTCTGAACCTTATTGCAGGCTTTGATAAGCCTGAAGCTGGGAAAATCTACGTAGACGGCCAGGAAATAACTAGGATGCCTGAAAGCCGGCTGGTAGAGCTTAGAAGAAAGAAGCTTGGAGTGGTTTTCCAAACCAACAATCTCATTCCCAGCATGACGGTTTTCGAAAACGTGGAGTTGCCTTTGGTTCTCAGCGGGGTAGGCCGCTCCGAGCGGAAGAAAAAGGTGGAGGAGGTTCTAAAGGCCTTCTGGATTTCCAATTACGCCGAGCGGAAGGTTGCCACCCTGAGCGTTGGAGAATGCCGGATGGTTTCGCTGGCTCGAGCCATGGTTACAGACCCGGAAATAGTTTTGCTGGATGAGCCAACCGATTTCCTCGACGCCTTAACCGTGGACCTAATGTTGGCTTCGCTTAAAGGGAAGCTTATGCAGGGCAAAACGATAATTGCCACTACCCATCGTGGAAGGCTTACCAAGGTGGCTGAGAGGGTTATCCGCCTGAAGAAGAGGCTTCCTTAAACGTCTAAGCCTAGGGTTTCCTTAAGCCCCTTATACCGGTTTCTAACCGTGACCTCAGTTACCCCGGCAGCTTCAGCAATATCCTTCTGTGTCTTCCGCTCGCCCGTCAGAACGCAGGCAATATAGAGGGCGGCAGCCGCTATCCCGATGGGGTCTTTACCAACCACAGCACCGCGCTTCTCGGTTTCATCCAGAAGCCTAATAGCCTCCATCTGGGTTCTCTCAGGTATCCCCGCCTTGGCAGCAATCTTGGACACGTAGTTTCGCGGGTCGGGTATAGGCATTTTAAGGTTTAACTCTTGAACCAGCAGCCTATAGCAGCGGGCGATATCCTTCTTTTTAACCCTGCTGACAGCGGCTATCTCTTTCAGCGACCTAGGCCTATCATATTTCCTGCAGGCCGCGTAAACCGAGGCTGCAACAATGGCGGAGATGGATCTCCCCCGCACAAGCCCTTTCTCCAAAGCCTTCCGGTAGATTTCAGCAGCCTCCTCTTGGAGGTCTTCAGGCAGATGGATTTTGTCGGCTATCCTATCCAGCTCGGCCAAGGCCTGAAGCAGGTTACGCTCCACCGGAGACTGATACTGGGTTCGAGTCTGCCAGCGTCTAAGCCTCAGCATCTGCATTCTTGTTTCCATGTCGACTTTCCGGCCGAAAGCATCCTTCCCAACCTTATCTATAATGGTTGGAAGCCCCTTGTCGGCGTGAAGAATGGAAATAGGGCTTCCAACCCTGCTTTTCTCAGCCTTCTCTTCAGGCGTGAAGGCCCTCCATTCAGGGCCTCTATCAAAAATTTCCTCACTGACTACAAGTCCACATTGACTGCAAACAACCTCTCCTGTATCGCTTTGAACCAGAATGTTGCTTCCACATTCAGGACACTGAGTAGGGATATCCCTCTCAGCACCCTGCTCCTTAGCTAAATTCTTCTGTTTTGCTTTCACTTCTACCCCCTCCCCCAACCACTTCATACACCCAAGAGGCTTCCTTCTCCCGGGGGTGGGGAGAGGCTGGGTGTAATCATGATTAGGGAAAATAAAGTTTAGGGGTTGGCTTACTGATGTTTGTTAAACTATTATATAAACTTTTCGGTTAAAATTTTTTAAACCCTAAATTTTTAACCTTCCAAATCTACATCTCTCGTGTAAGGGGTCCAATTTGCCTAAAATCCGCGGAATACGCTTTCCCGCCGACATCCTAGAAGGCCTTCTCAACTACGCCGAATACATACACCCGAAGGAAGCTTTCCTCCTCCTCAGAGGGAAAATTCTAAAAGAAGGCGAAATAGAAGTTAAGGAGTTCGTCGTGCCCCCATTTGCAGTTCAGGGAGAAGGCTTCTCCTCCTTCTCACCGTGGTTTCTACCCTTTGACCCATCCATTCTGGGAACAATCCATTCTCATCCTTCCGGCAGCCTTAAACCTTCAGAGGTAGATCTAAACCATTTCTATGGTAGAGTTATGGTTATTGTGGCTTACCCCTACCGGTCGGAGGTAGACATAGCCGCCTACAATAAGGAAGGCGAAAGAATACCGGTGAAAGTTATTTTCCAGTAAATGAAAGACTTAAACGTGGCGTTAAGGCATGTTTACTTTTAGGAGGAATAAAAACCTTGACTATAAGGGCTTTCATCTTGGTCACCACTAAGCCTGGAACCTCAGAAGAGGTTGTTCGAGCTCGAACAGTTAGAGGAGTAAAAATAGCTAATTCTGTTTTTGGAAGGTTTGATGCGGTTGTCGTGGTGGAAGCAAAAAACTTGGAAGAGTTGAGGAAGATAGTTTATGAGATGTTGGAGAAGCTGCCCAACGTTGTCCACACAGAAACCCTGATCTCGCTGCCTCCAGTAGATTAACCCATTAAGCTCAGGGAGTTAAAGTTATAAGAGTTTCAGTATGGGTAACGTTGGGAATCCTCTCTATTATCTTATAGGTTAATTTTGATAGTTCTTCCAGGCTTTCAGCCTCAACCACAGCCACAGCATCAAACCTTCCGTAAACAGAATCAGCCATTTTGACGCCTTTAAGACTTCTAGCCTTCTTGATAGCCCTAACTACTTCTTCGGAGGTTCCAGGCTTAGCTGTTATAAGAATGTAGGCTCTCAAAAACTTCCACCACCAGAAACACTTAAAGCAAAATCAAATAAAAACTTAACATGTATGATTTGCTGGTTAAGGATGCCCCGGTAGCGTAGCCTGGTTAGCGCGTGGCCTTGGTAAGGCCAAGGTCGCGGGTTCGAACCCCGCCCGGGGCTTCACCCACAAACACACGTTTTCTCCTCTTTTCCCTCACGCTTAAGGGGTGGGTGACAAATGAAAGTTTACTTCATTGTCACCCATGGAAAACGCTCACTCGACCTTTACAGTTTAAGGCTCTCCCGATACCTCAACGTTCCAAAGCTTCATACAAATCTCTACAGCAAAATAGCGGAAACCTTTGGAAGCTCCCTTCTGAAACCTTCAACCTTAAGAATGTTCCTAGAGGTTTGCAGGTTCTCCCGTGCTCTCAGAAAGCTTCCAGGAATCCCCCACCTGCCAAACCACCACATGGGAAGATTCACCCTTAAACTGGAAAAGCCTTTCATAATAACTGTCCACGATGTAATGCGCTATCTAGATATCGAATTCAATAGAGGTTTAATTTCGAAGAAGCCTACACCTCAAGATAAGTATTGGATTCGCCTGGACTTCGAAGGCATAAAGAAGGCTTCAAAAATAATTGTCCCCTCACATTTCACCGGTAAAGAACTCGCCAAATATGTAGGGGTTCCAGCCGACAAAATACACGTAATCTACCATGGAATAGATGAAGTTTTCAAGCCGAGGCCGGGGCAAACCCCATGCCCTAAACCTTACATCCTATATGTTGGCTCGGAGCACCCCAGAAAAAATCTTTCAACAGTCCTTCAAGCCTTCGCCAAACTCAAAAAGGAAAAGGTCCACCGGAAACTTAAGCTTGTAAAAGTGGGGTCGGCGGGAAGTAGAGAGGCAGATTTCAGAGCTGAAACTTTACAGTGGGTTAGCAAGCTGCATCTTCAGGGTGAGGTAATATTTTTGGGTTGGGTTTCACCGGAGACCCTTGCCACCCTTTACACGGAAGCAGAACTTCTAGTTTTCCCCTCAATCTATGAGGGTTTTGGCTGGCCTCCCCTAGAAGCCATGGCCTGCGGCTGTCCAGTTGTTTCCTCTAACAAGGCAAGCATGCCTGAAATATTTGGGGATGCCGCCCTTTACGTTAACCCTTACGATGTTGACGGTTGGGTTCACGTCTTAGATCAGGTTTTGCTAAGCGATCGGCTTAAACGCCGCCTTTCAAACCTTGGCAGGCAGCACGCTAAAAAGTTTACGTGGAAGAAGGCGGCAGAAGAAACCTTAAAAGTTTACCAGCAGGTTGCCGAAGATTCTCCGTTGATTTCATCCGGTTAAATTAGAGGAGAAGCCTCCTCATTTTTACCTGCGCAAGAAGTTATAGCGCGTAGAAGGTGGGTGGCTTCCCCCAATTCTACTATAGCTTTAAACGCCCAGTGTGCTCCTTCAGAAGTCGCCATGAAAAGGCTTCCTTTACCATCGCCGGGAACCCTTTTCACCAATCTTCGCTTAACCATAGCGTGGAGGGTGGGGTAAAGAGCGCTGGGAGCCACGAAAACCCCTGTATGCTCATAAATCTTCTCTATTAAACGGTAGCCTGAAAGGGCTCCGCAGTTCAGGAGAACAGAAATTATGGTTAAGTCTAGCAGGCCTTTGATGAGTCTCTCTCTAACCCCTTTCACCTCACCGTTAAACCTCATCAAGACACCTGTCTTTTGGCTGCTTTTTGGTGGCAAATTAAATTTTACATATGGATTTACTTATAAATTTTTCTATATGCACGGATTCATATGACTCTATTTAAAATGCATAATTTTACATGAATCCAAATTTAACAGATAAAAGCCTTTTTCCAAACCTTGAAACAAAACATGAAACAAGCCCGTATAAACTTTCTAAATAAGTATTATTTATACTGGGTTTCCCCAAAATTTTTGGGGAGTAAATTTGAATCTTAAAATTAAAGCCAACGGTTTCGAGAAAATCTACAGGAACATTACTCCCAGCGACGCCGTACAGATAGTCTGTGAAGCGGTGAAAAACAGGTCTTTCAAGGTTCTAGTGGAAAACAAACTTGTAATCTTTAAAATGTGAATTAGAGCTTCTTTTTCTCAACTTTCCTGCCGTTTAACCTTAATTTTCCGCTGGCGATTTGGAGGGCTAAATTTAAAATATAGATTGGCTGGCTTATTATTGGTTTGATGAGCCATGTCGGTTATTGTTGCTAGGGTTAGAGATGCCATGGACACCAACGTGTACTTTGTAGATGCTTCAGCGAAGGTGATGGACGCCCTTTACGTCATGCTCGAGAAAGGTGTATGGTCTGTGGTGGTGGAAAAGGAAGGGCTTCCCGTAGGAGTTATAACCGAAAGAGATATCCTCCGGAGATGTATAGCAAAACGGCTAGACCCTGGAAATGTCACCGCCGAGGAGATCATGAGCTCTCCGCTGCTAACCATTGAGCCTGATAAGCCTATCATGGAAGCCATGAAAACCATGACTGTGAAAGGTGTTAGAAGGCTTTATGTGATTGAGGAAGGAAAAATCATTGGGAGAGTGACTCAGACAGGCATTTTCTCGTACATGCTGGGCGCTCTCATGACCCTCCACGACCTAGGCGTTTGCCTCTAACGGCCTCCAGCAACCATCAAACCAACCATATTTTTAAGGCTCTCACAGGTTTTTTACTCAAATTTTCCCCTTTCAAAGGGGTAGCCTTCAGTTTGGAGGGGGAGGCTTGCCCTCTGCTAAAGCAGATGCCTCCATAGAACCTATCCCTCTCGATAAGCGTAGCCTTACGGCTCTTCAGCTGGCCTTCATCTGGCTTGGGGCAGGAATTTCAATAGCTGAAATTTGGGCTGGAAATCTTCTAGCGCCAGCCCTACCCTTAACTCTCGCCTTGACCGTCAACCTTGCAGGCCACCTAGTAGGCAACGGGTTTATGGCTGCCATAGCCCACATGGGCTCACGGATAGGAGTTCCCACCATGGTTCTTGTTAGAGGAAGCTTCGGCGTTAGAGGAAGCTACCTCGCCTCCACTCTGAACTATATTCAGCTGATAGGCTGGACTGCCATCATGATACTTATCGGCGGGAAAGCCTTAGACGAGGTTTTCAAAGCCTTTGGAACCGGAAGCCTATACCCGGTTTGGGCTTTAAGCCTAGGTTTAGCTACAACCCTCTGGGCTTTTGCAGGTCCCAGAAGCTGGAGGAAAATTCAGCCTGTAAGCGTTGGACTGCTAATAGTTTTAAGCGTTTGGATGGGTATTGTAGCCCTGCTACAGTCAGGAGGCAGACTGTTAACCTATGAGCCCACCTGGGAGATTTCCGTTGGGGAAGCCTTCGACCTTGTGGCAGCCATGCCTGTCTCTTGGGCCCCCCTGGTGGCCGACTATTCAAGGCTTGCGCTTCCAGGGTTTGGAGCAGCCCTAGCCACCTATCTTGGCTATATGGCCTCCAGCTTCGCCTTCTACACGATAGGCTCGGTGAGCAGCGCTGGAATTGGAGCCAGCGATCCCATCGCCGTCATAGCCGCCTACGGCCTAGGAATCCCAGCCTTCCTGATAATTGTGCTCTCCACCACCACAACAACCTTCCTCGACATCTACTCGGGAGCCATAACCTGGAAGAACATGAGGCCTCAGGACAGTCTACGCCTCCAGGTTTGGGTGGTTGGCCTAGCAGGAACCATTCTAGCCCTCTTCTTCCCCATGGAGCAGTATGAAAGCTTCCTGCTCTGGATTGGAGCCAGCTTCTTCCCGCTGGTAGCCATAATGGTTTCCGACTACTACCTGGTTAAGCGGAGCTACCGTGGCGTGGAACTTGTTCAGCCTAAAGGCGCCTACTGGTATTGGGGAGGCTTTAACCCTGTTGCCCTCGCCTGCTGGATAGCCGGCTTCCTCTTCTACATCTGGCTTCTCCAGTCTGGGATAGCCAGCCTTCTAGGGGCAACCCTGCCCACCGTAGCTTTAACAATGCTTCTATATTTTGCCGTCTCTAAAGTTAAGGGGCGAAGCATGCCTTGAAGCTTCCCAGAGCCCTAACCATTGCTGGAAGCGACTCTGGAGGCGGAGCAGGCATCCAGGCGGACCTTAAAACCTTCACCACCCTCGGCGTCTACGGCATGACAGCCATCACAGCTACAACAGCCCAAAACACTTTAGAGGTGAAGGAAAGCTTCGAGCTTCCAGCCGAACTGGTGAAAGCCCAGATTGAAGCCGTGGTGGAAGATATAGGCGTAGACGCAGCCAAAACAGGCATGCTCTACTCGAGCAGGATTATCGAGGCTGTGGCTGAAAGCCTTTCAGGCTGCGGTTTCCCCCTGGTTGTGGATCCTGTGATGGTCGCTAAAAGCGGGGCGGTCCTGCTTAAGCCCGAAGCCGTAGCGGCCTTGAAGAGGAGGCTTTTCCCCCTAGCCACCCTAGTGACGCCGAACAGGGCTGAGGCTGAGAGGCTTTCAGGCTTGAAGATTTCAGGTTTAAAGGAGGCAGTGGAAGCTGCGGAGCGCATAGCGGAGGAAACAGGGGTTGAAGCCGTGCTGGTTAAGGGGGGCCACCTAGAAGGGGAAGAAAGCATAGACATTCTCTACCGTAAAGGCGAGGTTAAACGGTACGCTTCTCCAAGGATTGAAACGCGAAACCTTCACGGCTCAGGCTGCAGCTTTTCAGCAGCCATCGCAGGCTGGCTGGCCAAAGGAGAAAGCCTTCCAGAAGCCGTAGGCAAAGCCAAAATCTTCATAACTGAAGCCATAAGGTTTGGCTTCCCGCTGGGTAAAGGATTCGGCCCGGTTAACCCTGCAGTCTGGCTTCAGCTCCCCGCAGAGAAATTCCATGTTTTGGCTAAGCTTTCGGAGGCGGTGGAAAGGCTTGAGGAGGCTGGGGAAACCTTCGCCAGGCTTATGCCGGAGGTTCAAATGAACCTGGCCTACGCTCTTCCGAAGCCCTACGCCAGAACAGTGGAAGATGTTGCAGCCATCCCCGGGAGAATAGTGAAAATAGACGGGAGGGTTAAGGCTTCAGCCCCACCACGGTTTGGAGCCTCCTCCCATCTGGCTCGGGCCCTCCTGAAAATGATGGAGTTTAACCCGGAGGCTAGGGCGGCCATAAACCTCAGGTTTGACAGGAGGCTGGTGGAGGCTGCTGAAGCCTTAGGTTTCAAGGTTTCCAGCTACCGGAGGGAGGAGGAGCCGGAGGAGGTTAAACGGGTTGAAGGGGCGACCATCCCTTGGGGAATAGAGTCTGCGGTTAGGAGGCTGGGTGAACCTCCCGACCTGGTATATCACCTGGGAGGCCACGGTAAGGAGCCCATGATAAATCTTTTCGGCCGCGACCCTGTAGAGGTGGTGGAGAAGGCTTTAAAGCTGGCTGCCCGAGCAGGCTTAACCCCAGCTAAACCGTAAAGGGAGAAGAGGAAGATTTATCGGTTAGCCTTCAAGCTATACCTTTCAAGAGGCCTAAAGGCAATGTCAGACCTAGAGGGGCTGGCAAATCTTCTCCTAGACCAAGGCTTACCTGAAGGGGAGATTGTGGAGAGGCTTAAACTTGAAATTGAAACTTTTAAGAGGCTTAGCGGTGAAGCTTCAAGAAGGCTGGCTGAAGCCGTGCTGGCTGAGGTTAAACAGAGCAGAGTTAAGCCTTCCAGCCCCCTCTTCCGCAGGCTTCTAGAGGCTTCCCAAAGCCGGGTTTCCATGGGTAGGATGGGGGTTGGCTGCCGGGGTGAGGGAGACTTCTACGTTCACAGCCTCATAGCCGACATAGCCTCGCTTGGAGGCTTGAAGCCGCTGCTCAGCCCCCTCGCCTTGGATGATGCTGGAGCCGTGGAGCATGAGGGAACGGTTGTCGTGGTGGCTGTGGATGGAACCCATTCAAGGTTGAGCAGGTTTCCCCTCATCGCAGGCTTCCATGTGGCTAGGGCAGCCCTCCGAGACGTCTACGTTAAAGGAGCTAAACCTGTAGCCCTCTTCGACGATTTACATCTGGCCGACGACGGCGACGTGGGCATGCTTTTCGACTTCGTTGCAGGGGTAAGCGCTGTTTCAGAGCTTGTGGGGGTTCCCTTAATCTCAGGAAGCACCCTTCGAGTTGGAGGAGACATGGTTATCGGGGATAGAATGGTTAGCTGCGTGGGGGCTGTAGGCCTCCTCAAGTCTCCGGAGCTACTTGCCGCCAAGAGGAGGGTTAAACCCGGAGACCTGATCCTGATGACGGAGGGTGCCGGAGGGGGAACCGTCGCCACCACAGCCATCTACAGCGGGAAACCTGAAGCCCTAAAGGAGACCTTAAACGTCCGCTTCCTAGAGGTTTGCCAGCACCTCCTCGACAAAGGCCTCCACAAGCTCATCCACTGCATGACCGATGTCACCAATGGGGGGATCCGGGGAGACGCAGTCAGCATCTGCCGGGAAGCCAAGGTGGGAATGATTGTTGATGGGGAAGCCTTCAGGAGGCTCATTAACCCTAAGGTTTTAAGGCTGCTCGAAGAGGAAGGTGTAGACCCGCTTGGAGTATCCGTGGATTCCCTGCTAGTTTTCGCCCCTGAAGAGCATGTGGAAACCCTCTTGAAGGAAATTAGAAGCCTTAACGTTAAAGTTGACGTGGTTGGGGAAGTGGTGGCTGAACCCAGGAAAGCCTACCTGAGGGAAGATGGCAGGCTTCGCGAGCTTAAACCTAAGTTTCGTGAGGCTGCCTACACGCTGGTTAAGAAGCTTGTAGGGGAGGAGGCTGAAGAATCCTTTGAGGAGCTTAAGGCCAGGGTGGAGAAGGCTTACCGTGAAGCCTTAGCCAAGCGGAGGCTGCTCGTCAACCTGGTTAAAGGCTTGGAGAGAGGGGAAGCCTTTGAAGGTTCAGGTTGAAACTCCCTCAAGGCTTCACTTTACCCTCATAGACCTTCATGGAGGCTTGGGCAGGGTAGATGGTGGGGTAGGTGTAGCCCTGGAAACGCCAGGCTGGAAGATAACCGTTGAACCCGCCTCTGAAGGCCTCCAGGTGGAAGGCTGCCCTTACGCTGAAGCCTCCGAAGTAAGAGAGCTCGCCCTAAAATTTTTCAAGCAGTATCCGGCTAGGCAGCCTTTGAAAATTAAGGTTTCCCAGGGGGTTCCCCGCCATGTGGGGTTGGGCTCGCGAACCCAGCTGGCTTTAGGGGTGGCTGCCAGCCTGGCAAGCTTCCTCCAGGTTGAGGCGCCGGTTAGATTTCTCGCCCAGCTTATGGGTAGGGGTGGAACCTCGGGGATAGGTGTAGCAGCCTTTGAGGCTGGAGGAGTTATTGTAGATGGAGGCCACACCTTCGGCCCGAAAGGTCAAAAGCAAAGCTTTCTTCCCTCCCGCTTCTCTAAGGCTCCTCCTCCCCCCGTCTTGGCCAGATACTATCCGCCGGAAGACTGGTTCTGGGTGGTGGCTGTCCCCCCAAAGGTTAAGGGAGCCCACGGCTTCAGGGAAGCTGAAATCTTCCAGAAGAGCTGTCCGCTTCCCAGAGGCGAAGTGGAGAAGGTTTCCCGTATTGTGCTTATGAAGCTTATGCCAGGCCTGGCTGAAGCCGACATCGAGGCTGTAGGGGAAGCCTTAAACCTAATCCAGAAAGTCGGCTTCAAGAAGATTGAGGTTAGGCTGGCGGGGAGGCTTCCCAGCAGGCTTATGAAGCTTTTCCTTGACCAGGGAGCCTACGGTTCAGGGTTAAGCAGCTTCGGCCCGGCGGTTTACGCCCTAGCCTCAGGCAGGAAGCAGGCTGAAAACCTCAGGAAGGCAGCCCTAGAATTTTTTGAGGAGAAAAACGTGGAGGGAACTGTTTTTAAGGCTAGGACTAGCCGTAGGGGGGCCAGAATTAGGAGGGAAACCTAAAGCCTGTAAACAGTTTCAGGCTGAGGAAGCTCCACCTGGAATTTTCCCTCAAGAAACCTGCGGAGCAGCATAGGCCTCTCACAGTGGATGGGGAAAACCCTCCCAGGCTTAACCTCCTCTAAAACTTGGAGGAGCTGCATAGGCATAATGTGGCCTGAAACATGGATATGGTATTTGGGCAGGCCGTAATGTTCCAGCCAGTTCAACATTCTCCAATAGTCGACTTCGGCTTCCTCCCCTATAGGCTCCGAGGAAGACAGGATATAGCAGCTTCCCGGGGGAAGCCTTAAACCTGAAAGCTCCCCGAAACCGTAGAAGGATAGGGCTAGAAGGGTTTTCTCAGGCTTCCCAGCAGCCTCCTCAACGGGAACAGTCTCATACCGGTCCATGAGCTCCCTCTCCCAAGCCAAGTAGCGCTTCTTAGCCTTCCGGTAGACGGCTATCCTGTCGTCGCTAAGCTTAGGCAGCCTGAGCTTCCGGTCCTTGGAAAGCTTCTCCAGAAGCCTGGCATGCCTCAGCCCTATGGTCAGCCTTCTCCCCGTCTTCTCAGCCACCCAAAGAAAGGAGTGGAACCTGTCTATGTCCGTGGCGGCGAAATCCGTTAAAACCAGCCCTTCAATCCTTGAAATCAGGCTTTCTAGGTCTTCTCTAAGCCTCTGCTCCGAGTGAACCACGCCGTCCACAAGGTTTGTCCCCTCAACAATGAAGATTTCAGGCTGGCTTTCCGCAGCTTTTTCCACGAAGTCCCAGGTGAGTTCAGGTCTTCCGCCGTGAAGCCTGAAGTCGCCGGTGTAGGCGAGGCTTCCCTCCGGCGTGTGAACAATGAAGCCGTAGGCTCCAGGAATAGAATGGTCCACGTGGACAGGCTCCACCTGGAAGCATCCAACCTTAACCTTCGAGCCTGTCCTGAAAACCTTAAACTTTAACCCTTCAAAGTCGTATTCGAAGCTTTTAACCCGAATTTCGCTTAGGGCCTCCAAAATCAGCCTTGTGGTTTCACCGCAGTAAACAGGGATTTCCCTTTTGAGGAAGGAAACATAGCCAGCATGGTCTAAATGCGCATGGGAAATAAAGACGGCGTTCACCTTGGGGGCAGCTTCATCAAACCTGTAGAGGCCTTCAATTCTGGGGAGGAGGCCGAACTCTAGGAGGTCTTCCCCGCTTCGGGGGGCGAGGAAGGGCTCCGAATAATACATACGTTTCCTGGCGAAGGGAACCCCGAAATCCAGCAGGATGGCCTCTCCACCACATTCGACAAGAATTTTGTTGCCTCCAATTTCCCCCACCCCTCCGAGAAAGCGGATTTCAACCCTACCCAAGCCTCTTTCACCCTGAAAGCATCATCCTCAAAGCCAAAAGCACGAGAACAACCCCTATAAACCTTCTAAGCTTCCCAGCCTCAAGCCGGCGGCAAACCTTCGAGCCCAGCTGGGCTCCCAGCAAGCTTCCAACCCCAACGGTTAAGGCTGCCCTAAGGTTGACGGTTCCAGCGAGTAGGTGGCCGCTGAACCCTGAAGCAGCATTAACCAGGTTGGTTAGGGAAACCGTGGCTACAGCTATGTGGATGGGCACCCCCAAAACCAGAGTCATAACGGGAACCGTAACCGTTCCCCCTCCAACTCCAACCATTCCGGAAATTAGGCCGGCTGCCATTCCCCCCATAGGAGCTAGCAGCGGGCTAACGTTATATTCGAACTTGGAGCCCCAACGGTCGGTAAGCTTCCTCTGCCAGCTAGGCCCAAAACACAGGTTTCCCCGCCGGGAAAACCGTAGGCTTAAAGCCATGTGGAGGCCGGCGTAGGTTAAAAGAATGGAAAATAGAAGTTTAAGGT
>Ga0180302_10000732_pt1 | contig 15019 bp, 11 predicted proteins | sample GuaBasSediGuay17_FD_121794 | JGI IMG/M metagenome (GOLD analysis project Ga0180302, IMG submission 121794) | Subseafloor sediment microbial communities from Guaymas Basin, Gulf of California, Mexico - Guay17, Core 4571-4, 12-15 cm | ecosystem: Environmental > Aquatic > Marine > Hydrothermal... | reverse complement strand
GACATGGCTGCGGGGGATGGAATATACACACTTGAGGCTGTCTCCATTTCTCCATGCACCGGATATTACTGCCTCTGGCGTGAGAACGCATGGGTTGATACCCTGAAAAGACCCATTACCTTCGATGCAGGGGATACGGTTAAGGTATTCTTTGATGTAAGGGATAGAAACGATGGATTTCTACCCTCAAAAAACATCTCCTACAACTCCTCCTTCCCCGAGATAATAAAAAAGCCTTATCTTTATGGGAACCTTACTTCCTGGAACCCTGAGGATACAAGTTTCATGCTTCTTCCTGAAGGTTCCCTTTATGTATTCTTTGGTGAGGTTCCTCTTTCCGTATGTTCCTTCTATGTTGCCGCTGATTCCTGCTTTATAGGGGCTTATGGACTCTCCCTTGAAAAGAAGGGAATGATGGTTGTTTCCCTTTCTTCCGGAGAGTGGCTCAGGGTTCAGGTTGACCCTGTGAGGGGAAGGGTTAAGGCAGAGGGAGTAATACCCATTCCTCCGGTTGTCATAAACGAATTTGCCACATCACCTGACGACATGGTGGAACTTTACAATGCCGGTGATGATACGGTTTATCTTGATAAATGGACCATCTCAGGAGATACACTCATATCCGGTCTTTCCATTCCTCCGGGAGGCTATCTTGTTATAACTGTTGCCGAGTGCCCTGGACTTAACCTGTGGAAGACAACAGGAACGATAATCCTTTGTGATTCCCTTGGGAGGGAGGTTGACAGGGTGGCATACGGAAGGGGAGGTGGAGCCCCTGACCCGCTTGATGGTGAATCCTGTGCAAGGTCTCCTGATGGAATCGATACGGGAAATGATGCAAGGGACTTCAATCTTGACCCGACTCCCACCTTTGGAGCACCCAATGACCCGCCTCCATCTGCCCTTGGAGACAGCCTTGTCTGGATAAATGAGGTTAAGTGGGGAGAATTTTTAGAACTTTACAATCCATCATGGGAGGACCGGAATCTTGGAGGATACTCAATCGTGTGCAATACAAGATATGTTCTTCCAGACACACTCATAAAAGGAAAGGGGTATTTAACCATTCCCTACGACCTCTGGACATCAAGTTCCTCTGACTCCTACGTTGTATTTATCTTTGACCCTGATGGAAGGAGAATAGACCAGTTTGGATGGTATGGATATCCATGCGATTCATCATGGGTTGTTATGCCTGATGGGAACAGGACAACATTTGAGGGGTATGACTGGTTCACATCGGGCTTTGTCTGCTCTCTTGCATCCCCCGGTGTTTCAAATGCAGGGTGGATTGAGCCCGATTCCTTGTGGGGAGAGGGAGGAGAGGGAGAGATAAGGCTTTACTGGAAGGGGTGTCCCGGTGCTGTGAAGTACTATATATGGTTGAAGGGGGACTCTTTATGGGGTTCTCCCATTGATTCAACCACCGATACTTTTTATGTTTATGCAACCCTGGATACGGGTCTATATGCGGTGAGTGCAGTTTATCCTGGAGGGTACAGTCCCAGAACAGACCCGATAGAACTTTTCCCGGCAGGGATAAGGGAGAGAAAACCCGGAATATATCCCTTCATATCCCGTGGGGTTTTCTATCTTTCGGTTCCCGATGGGGAGGAGGTTACCCTTTACGATGTAAGGGGGAGAAGGGTGTGGAGGGGAAAGGTGAGAAATGGGAAGATACATCTTGATGTTCCATCCGGCGTTTACTTCATAAAAACCGAAAAGATAAAAGGAAAGGTGGTGGTGATAAAATGAAAAGAAAGATTGAGGAACTTTCCTATAAGGAGTTTAAAGCCATTGTTCCTGAAAAGACAGACCTTGTGTTTTTGCCTGTTGGAACCCTTGAGGCACACGGGGGAGGCGCTCCCCTGGGAACGGACATAATCATCCCCTTTGATCTGGCATGTGAACTTGCAGAGAGGCTCAATGGACTGGTTGCACCTCCTGTTCCCTACGGGCTCACCCATTCCCTCTATCCCTATCCCGGCTCCCTTTCCCTTTCCGAGGATACCTTCCGGAAGCTTATAAAAGACATAATTCTTGGATTTAAAAAGAACGGGATAAAAAGGGTTGTTATCCTAAACGGTCATGGAGGAAATACACGTGCACTCACCGGGGTTCTTCAGGAGGCTGGAAGAGAGATAAATGTGATATCTATTGACTGGTGGATTCTGGTTAAGGATGTGACGCGTGAGGTTTTTGGAGAGGGTGGTGGGCATGCGGGATGTGATGAGGTCTCAATGGTTTATGCAACAAGGGAGGACCTGATAAATCCGGAACTTTTTGAACCCGGGGATGAATTTGAGTACCGGCAGGGCTTCTATGCAGTTCCATTCCCCGGGAGTGTTATACTTTACGGGGGGGAGGGAAGCCCTGTTTTTGATAGAGAGAAGGCAAGGGAATACAGGGAGAGGGTTCTGGATTATCTTGAACAGTTTCTGCGGAAGGTTTTTGAGGGGTGGGGGAGGGTATGACCTACCGGGAGGCCATTGAGTTCCTGGAGACCCTTTATGACAGTGAAAAGGATATAAAGCCACGGTATCCTGATTCTCTTGATGAGTATTATGCATTCCTTGAATTGCTTGGAAATCCACAGGAAGGTCTGAGAGGTTTTCACATAGCCGGAACAAAGGGGAAGGGTTCAACAGCATATATTCTTTCCGAGATTTTGAAATCCCAGGGATACAGGGTTGGTCTCTTTCTTTCCCCCCATATTTTTGACATAAGGGAAAGAATACAGATAAATGGGGAATGGATAGGTGAGGCGGACTTTGCGCGCCATATGGAAAAAATAAAGCCTTATGTCCGTGCAAGGGGATGGAGGTCTGTTTTTGAGATTTTAACCACGATGGCGTTTCTGCATTTTAAGGAAAAGGAGGTGGACTTCTGTGTTTTTGAGGTTGGGCTTGGTGGAAGGCTTGATGCAACCAATGTAATAAGGGTGGAGGACGGGATAATAACCTCCATAAGCCTTGACCACACACATGTCCTGGGAGATACAGTTGAGGAGATAGCAAGGGAGAAGTGCGGAATAATAAAGGAGGGGATGAGGATAATTTCTCAGCCCCAGCGGAGAAGCGTTGAGAGGATTATAAGGAAGATGGTAAGGGAAAAAAAGGCAGGAGTTTACTTCCTTGGGGAGGAGATACCTTTTGAGGTTGTGAGGGCATCTTTAAATGGAACGGAGTTCTACTTTGCAGATAGAAAATACACGGTCTCTCTCATTGGAAGGCACCAGGCACTTAATGTGGGTGTTGCACTTGCCTCCGCAGACATGGCGGGAGTGGTGGAAGACGAGGAGAAGATAGAGGAGGCTTTAAAAAATCTTTCGTTTCCTGGAAGATTCCAGATTTTGAAGGATGACCCCCTCATCATAGCAGATGGGGCACACAATGTTGACTCTGCAAGGAGATTAAAGGAGACGGTGGAGGAGGTTCTCGGGGAAAATGTATCTTTGATTTACGGGAGTTTGAGAAGGAAGGATGTGAGGGGGATACTCGGGGTTTTGAAGGATATAGCAAAGGAAATATACTTTGTTCCGGTGAACTCTCCAAGGAGCCATACTCCCGAACATCTGAAGGAGGAGGCGGTATTGCTTGGAATTTCCGGGGAGGTTTGTGAAACTCTTGAAAGGGCTCTTTCCTTTGCCTCCAGAAATCCACCGGTTCTTATTACCGGCTCCCTTTATCTCTGTGCAGAGGCTGTAAAACTTTTCAGTGCTCCTCCAGTTCCAGGAAGACCTTGAGTTTCTTAGCCTTGTACTGCCTAAGTTTTTTCAGTGCCTTTTCCTGAATCTGTCTCACCCTCTCACGGGTGACGTTGAGCATCTGGCCAACCTGCTCAAGGGTCCTTGGATTTCCGTCAAGCAATCCAAACCTCAGTTCTAAAACGAGTCTTTCCCTGTCGTTGAGTGTCTCAAATGTCTCCTCAAGTCTTTCTCTCAGGAGTGAAAGGGATGCCTGATAGAATGGGGAGCGTGTTTTTGCATCCTCTATGAAGTCCCCAAAGAATGTATCCTCGTCGTCGTTTATCGGCTTATCAAGAGAAATAGCATCCTGGGCAATCTGGTATATGTTCTCCACCTTTTCAACCTCCATTCCCAGTCTTTCAGCAATCTCCTCTATGGTGGGTTCTCTCCCGAGTTCATGCGCAAGCTGTCTGGATGCCTTTGATACCTTGTGTATTATCTCTATCATGTGAACCGGGACCCTTATGGTTCTTCCCTGGTCTGCTATTGCCCTGGTTATTGCCTGCTTTATCCACCAGGTTGCGTAGGTTGAGAATTTGTATCCTTTTTTATAGTCAAACTTGTCAACCGCCTTCATCAATCCTGCATTTCCCTCCTGGATGAGGTCCGAGAAGTCAAGCCCTCTTCCCATGTACTTCTTTGCAATGCTTATAACAAGCCTCACATTTGCCCTCACCATCTTCTCCTTTGCCTCCTCAACCTTCCTCTCCCAGTAAAGAATCTGTTCCATTCTCTTCTCTATCTCTTCAAGCGTTGTGAGGTACCATCTTTCGTATGTTCTTATTCTTCTTCTGTGTTCCTTCAGAACAGAGGCAATTTCCTTTAATTCCTCAAGGGAAATTCCCATCTTCTTATGCCTCTTTTTCTTTGCCCGCTTCAGGATTCTTTCCGCAGAAAGACCAAATCTTTCCTCTATCTTCCTTATTGCATCCCTTTCCTGTTTTATTTTTTCGTATATCTCCTTCTCAACCTCCACCATCTTGAAGAGATAGGGTGCCTGGATTCTTATCCTGCTCAGTTCTTTCACTATTTTCCTCTCAAGTTCATCCACCTTCTTTCTCAGTTCCTCCCTTCTTTCCTTTTTTCTCCTCATCTGCTTTTTTGCACTTACTATCTCATCCCTCCACCTTCTAACCCTTCTGAATACCCCAAGGATTCTCCTTTTTGCATTTTTATCGTTGATGTCAACATGAACAAATTCCTCAACAGGGAGAGAGTTTTCCTTTATTTTCACCTCATATTTGAGAAACTCGTCCACAGCAGGGATGGAGGTGAATAATGCACCTGCTATCCTTGCCCTTCCCTCGTCCATTTCCTTTGCTATTGCCTGCTCCTCCTCCTTTGTTAAGAGAGGATGTTTCCCCATCTCCCTCATGTACATCTTTATCGGGTCATCAATCCTGGTTATAATCCTGTCTGACTGGGACCTGAATCTGAATTCCTCTTCCTTCTTTTCTTCTTCCTCTCCCTCTCCCACCACCTTTATTCCAGCCTTTTTCAGCTTCTGGATGACCTCCTCAAGTGTATCGTGGTCATCCGGGAAGAGGGCTTCAAGTTTTTCATACTCAACCCTTTTCTTTTTCCTGTCAATGAGTTTCATTATCTCGTCCCAGTCAATGTGGTCCATCATTCCCTACCTCCCGAGGTTTGCTATTTTTTTTCTTTCACTCAGGATTTCCTGCTGCTGGCGGAGGAGGAGGTCAACCGGCTCTCCCCTCCTCTCCTTTTCTTCTATTTCCCTTCTTATCCTCAGGAGCTGACGCTCAAGGGAAAGTCTTTTGAGTTTTGCACCAAGTTTTACTGTATAATCCCTTATCTCGTCTTCGTTTTCATGCTCGTGATTTGAAAATGCTGCCCTTGTATATGTTTTCCTCTGGGATGGTTCGAGTTCTTCCATCACAGATACGAACGATGGAATATCTCCGGCATGCATTCTTCTCATGACTTCTCTTGCTATAGGGAGCTCAAGGTCGTCAGGAGAAAGAAAGTCAAGAGAGGAGAGAAAGTGGGGGAACTGGAGGAGAAGAGAGATGAGTTCTATTTCAAGGTCCTGTGGGGAGAAGGATGGAACGGTAAGGGGTTTTTTGTGGGGTTTCTCCTTTTCATCAAACACACTTGATACCACTGCAAGGCGCCCGGCAAATGCCTCCTGGTACAGTTTCCTTCTTACAGGATGTTTTATCCTGGATAAAAGTTCCTTTACTTCTCTTATTGCAAGTTCCTTGTGCTTCATTCTTGAAAGGTCGTATTTCCTTCTCAATTCCTCAACCACAAAGTCAACGAAGTCCACTGCCTGCTCCATTACCCTTTCTATTCCCTCTTTTCCCTCCTTTCTCATGAGTTCATCCGGGTCCTTTCCGTTTTCCATTATCCCTATCTTTATCTCAAGCCCTGATGAGACAAGCAGTTCAATTCCCCTCAAAGATGCCCTTCTTCCTGCCTGGTCTGCATCGTAAAAAAGATAAACCTTTTCAACGTTCCTTGAGAGGATGGATGCCTGTGAGTCCGTAAATGCGGTCCCGAGGGAGGCAAGAACGTTTTTAATCCCTCCCTGATAAAGGGAAAGGTAATCAAAGTAACCCTCAACCAGAATGCAGGTTCTCTTTTCCCTTAAGGCGTTTTTTGAATGATAGAGGGAATAGAAATTTGAGCCCTTTCGGTATATTGGAGTGTCCGGTGAATTGAGATACTTTGGCTCTCCCTCTCCCAGGATTCTTCCACCAAATGCAATTACCTTTCCGGATGTTGAGAATATGGGAAACATTATCCTTCTTCTGAACCTGTCCACGTATCCCCTTTCCCTCCTTATTGCAAGCCCTGCACGTTCAACGTCCTGGAGTCTGAACCTCTCCTTTGCCTTTTTCAAAAATGTGGTTCCCTCAGGAGGTGCATATCCGAGTTTGAATTCCTCAATAATTCTGTCCTCAACGCCTCTTTCTTTGAGATATTCCCGTGCTCTCTTTCCCTGGTCTGAGAGAAGATACCGGTGGTAAAAATCGCATGCAAACTGGTTTATCTCATAAAGAACAGAAAATCTTTCTCCACTTTCTTCCGGAATATCAAGTCCTGCCCTTCTTGCAAGTTCCTTTACCGCCTCTGAGAAGGTGAGTTTTTCGTATTCCATGAGGAATGTTATGACGTTTCCACTTGCACCGCATCCAAAGCAGTGATAGACCTGTTTTTCGGGGGATACGTAGAAGGAGGGGGTATCTTCCTGGTGAAAGGGACAGAGTGCGCGATATTCTTTTCCGCTCTTTGTGAGCCGGAGCCTCTCCCCTATAACCTCAACAATATCAGTTCGAGAAAGAACCTCCTCGATAAAAGACGAAGGAAGTTTTCCCATTTACTTTTAATATAATCACTTTTTCCCGGCTCGCAACCTGATAGATTTCTGTCTGTGTTTTTCGTTAAATCCTTGAGAATCACAATCTTAAAAGGATTTTTACCCTTAAATCCCTTCCCCTCACATGAAGAAGATACCCCTGAAAGGTGCGTTCCATTCCGCTTTCAGAACTTGAGACAGTCCATATCTCCTCAAGGGAGTGTTCCTCAACCCCTTCCCAGGTTATCTCCATCCTTATCTTTTTCTCATTTTCACTGAATACAATTCCATGTTCATGCTCCTCAACCCCGGGAGACAGAAGAAAGACAGGAATTATCGTTTCAACCTCCCCCTCATATTTAACCTCAAATCCTGAAGGAAGCAATCTGTACTCTTTATTTATTTTCTCCCCATAAAGCCTCACCGTATTTTTCTCCACAACCCACCTGTAATTTTCCCTGTCCCTGAACATGAGCAGTCTTTCACGGTCGTATCTGAGATACCTCTCAAGGTCCTTTTCCTTTGCAGTTATAACCTCATGGATTGTCTTCCTTCCATCAAAACTCTCGCTCCTTCCCAGGAATCTGTGATATGCCTCCCTCCTGCGTGTTAAAACCGCCATGAAGTTAAAAGGGGCAGGATAAAAATCCAGTTCCTTTATCCCGCCTCCATCCTCAGGAGAAATGAACATCTTTAAATTCTCGTTGGTTAAAATCACCTCAATTTTTCCATCTGCATCAAAATCAAGCACCTCAACTTCTTTTTTATTGAGATTTTCCTCACGCTCCGCCCTTATGAGATTTTCGTAAACCGCACTCCTGAGATGGGGGAGATAAAGCCCTCCAAATATCCCGTGCCAGTATGCGCAGTTGCACTGACCCATGAAAAGATACTTTTTACCCTTATCCTTTATTCTCTCGGACACATAAATCATGCGCTTGTGCAGCTGGTTTGCCTCTGGATATTTGACAAAGAAGTTCCTGAAAAATCCCCCCTTTATAAATTTGCTCAAATTTTCATCATGCTTCAACTCCTCAACCCTTTCCCTCTCCTCCGTTGGAAGGCACCACTCGGTCATCTCCTCATAGGATGCAGGAGGAAGATAACAGGGACCCTTCTTCGGAAAATCATCAAGTGCGGTTGCGAAGGTTGATGTCTCTATTCCTTCATTTATGAGTCTTTCAAGAAAACGCTCAAGCCACCTCTCCTTATAAACCCTGTCATAAGTCCCGGGCCATGACCCGAATTTTTCTCCATCATCAGCAAGTATGGCACATCCCTCCACACCCTTTATGTAATTCACAACCTCGTCTATCTCCCGGAATGGGACAAGATACCTCAGAGTTTTTGATATCGGGAAAATGCAGATTCTATCCCCGTTATTTTCGGTTATGAAGGGAAATGTTAAATCCTCAACCCTCCATCCGCAGGATGTGAAGTGATATTCATCCACAATTGTATATTCAATCCCCGCCTTTTTCAGCAAAGAAGGGAGATGGGGCTCCCACACCCTTTCTGATAGCCATATACCCCTTGGTTTAACACCAAATCTCTTTTCAATATACTCATTCATCATCTCAAGTTGTTCAAGGGCATCATCCTCAGGAATTACCGGAAGGATGGGTTCATAAAATCCACCGGACAATATCTCAACCTGTCTTCTCTCAATCATCTCCCCCACCAGGTCAAAGAATTCCTTCCAGTGCTTCTCAAAGAATTCGTACAGTATCCCTGAATAGTGAAGGGTGAATTTCACCTCCGGGAACCTTCCTATGGTTTCCAGGAAGGGCTTGTATGATATCTCGGTTACCTTTTTTATAACCCACTCAAAATTCCCAACCGGCTGATGGCAGTGAACACCAAAGAGAAACCTTCCCATCTCAATCCACCGTTATGGTTTTGGATATGTTCCTGGGATGGTCAGGGTCTATCCCTTTCAGAACACCAAGATTATATGCAAGAACCTGGAAAAAGACGGTTGCGGATATTGGAATAAGGAAGTAGTTGCTGGTGGGAAGAGGAATGTATATGTCCGATATCCTCTCAAGTTCAGGGTCAGGTGGTGCAACCGTTATTATCTTTCCTCTTCTCGTCTTCACCTCATTCATGTGGGAAAGAACCATGTGCCTGTCTTCACGGGTGGTTATGAAGAACACAGGATATCCATCCTCAACTATGGATAAAGGACCATGTTTGAACTCTCCAGAATACATTCCTTCTGAATGGACATACACAACCTCCTTCACCTTCAGACTTCCCTCGAGTGCAGCAGGATAGGTTATCCCGTATCCAAGGATGTAGAATTCTTTTATGTCCTTTATAGCATCAATAACCTCTGACACCTTTTCCTTTGCAATCCCTATGCTTTCTTTTACAACCCCCGGAACAAGTTCAAGAATGTCAAATCCAGCAGGGGAGGGAATCATTCTCTTTTTTGCAGAAAGAAGGGAAAGATAGAGAAATACCGTAACCTGATTTATGAAAGTCTTGGTTGCAGGAACGGATATCTCAATATCAGAGGCAATGGGAAGAACAAGGTCGCTTTTCAATGCAATGGTTGAACCAAGAACATTCACAATCCCTATCACCTTTCCCTTTGAGTGCTCCCTGAAATAATCAAGAACATTTTTAACATCCTTTGTTTCACCACTCTGGGATACAACCAGGAGCAGGTCCTGGTCCTCAAGAACAGGTCCATGAAGTTCTGCAAATTCTGATGCGAATGATATGAGGAGGGGTTTCTTTGCTATCTTTGAGAAGTAGTAAACCCCGAGCAGTGCTGCATGATACGATGTTCCTGCCCCGGTTATGTAAATTTTTTCGGTTGCATTTATGAGGTCAACTGCCTCCTCATAGGAAGGATGGGAGGGAAGAAGATGCAGGAGTTCCTCTGCCTTCTTTGGTGATTCCTCTATTTCCTTTATCATGAAGTGGGGATATCCCTCCTTCTCTGCCTCCTTCACCTCCATGTCCGTATGCTGGGGTTCCTTCCATATAACCTCTCCTGTCTCAAGGTCTCTCAGGATGAAGTTGTCCGGACCAAATTCAACAAATTCACCATCCTCAAGGGGAAGGATGTGCCTTGTGTGGTCAAGGATTGCAGGAAGGTCGCTTGATACACATATAAATCCATCTCCAACTCCGAGAAAGAGTGAAGAACCCTTCTTCACCGCATACATCTTTTCTCCGTATCTTTCGGTGAGGACACATGCGTAATCACCTTCAAGGTCGTGTGCCGCCTTCATTATTGCGGCAACCATGTTTCCTTCCCTCTTCCAGTATTTTTCCACAACGTGAACGAGCAGTTCCCCATCGTTTTCTCCCCTGAATTTATGCCCCTCCTTTATAAGTTTCTCCCTTAAAGAATGTGTATTGACAACATTTCCATTGTGTGCCCCGAATATGAGTTCATCGCAGTCTGCATGGGGCTGTGCATTCTCAGGGGAGGGATATCCAAATGTTGCCCATCTTAACTGGACAATCCCCCTTTTTCCGGATAACTCATGGAAGTTCATTCTATTGGCAACTTCATCTATCTTTCCCACATCCTTTCTCAGGTCAAAATTTCCCTTATCATCAAGCACCACCACTCCTGATGTATCGTATCCGCGATAGGAGAGTCTCCTTCCTGCCTTTGTGAGTATTTTCCCCATCTCCTTATTTTCCTTATCAAACACTATTGCAAAGAATCCACACATTTTTCCCTCCGTATCATTTCCTTTATCCATTCCCATTCTTTTTCAATTCCTGCTTCCAGGGAGGTTTTGGGATTATACCCGAATTCTTTTGCCTTCTCTATACAGGCAAGGGTATGCCTTATTTCCCCCTTTTTTTCCCCTGTCTTTTTTATTTTTGCCTCTTTTCCGGTTATCCTGTGTATAATCTCCAGAACCTCATTTATCCGGTATCTTTTTCCACTTCCCAGGTTGTAAATCCCTTCTTTTTCCCTTCCCAGGTATGTTCCTTCAACAATGTCCTTTACATAGGTGAAGTCCCTGGAACTTTTCCCATCCCCATAAATCTCAATCTCTCTTTTTTCTTCTATGGCACGTAAGAATTTGTGAAATGCCATATCCGGTCGCTGTCTTGGGCCATAAACCGAAAAGTATCTGAAGATGACAGAACGAACACCGTAATTTTTTGAATAGAGTTCAACGAGTTTTTCACCTGCCAGTTTTGTTACCCCATAGGGAGAAACAGGGGAGGGGAGATTTTCTTCCCTCATGGGTATGGGAGAGTCTCCATATACCGAGGATGAGGAAATGTAAACAAATTTTATGTCTTTATCCTTAATTTCCTCAAGCAACCTCTGGGTTGTCAGGATGTTATTTTTCACATAAATTTCAAAGTTTTTTCCCCATGAGTAAATCACCCCTGGCTGGGCTGCAAGATGAAAGATAAAGGATGCTCCATCCAGTATTTTTTCCGCATCCATTTTCATTATGTCTTCTTCAAAAAAAACAAATCTTTTTGAACTTTTAAGCGCTTCAAGGTTCCATTCCTTCAACCATCTCGGGTAAAATGGTTCAAGAGAATCAATGCCCCATACATCCCATCCTTCTTCAAGCATCTTTTCTGCAAGATGAGACCCGATAAATCCTGCCACTCCCGTTATCACACACTTCATCTTTCTTTATACCATTCTTCCATGAACTTCCTGAACTCCTCATTTTCCTCCATTATGCGCCTCCACCATGGTTCATTCTCCACGTACCATCTCACTGTTTCCTTCAGTCCTTCCTCAAATGGTTTTTCAGGCTTCCATCCGAGTTCACGCTCTGCCTTTTCAGAATTGAGCGCATACCTTCTATCATGAGCAGGTCTGTCCTTCACAAACCTTATCAGAGACTCAGGCTTTCCAAGTTCCTCAAGAATTCTTTTAACAACCTCAATGTTTTCCCTTTCCTCTCCTCCTGCAAGATTGTAAACCTCACCATCCTTACCTTTATCATGCGCAAGCATAACTCCCCTTGCTGTATCGTAAACCCACAACCAGTCCCTCCTCTGTTTTCCATCTCCGTAGATGGGTAAATGTTCATTGTTTATTGCCCTTATGGTCATGAGGGGAATGAGTTTTTCCGGGAACTGATATGGACCATAGTTGTTTGATGGTCTCACGACAACAACGGGAAGGCCATATGCTATGAAGTAAGAACGTGCAATGATATCAGCAGATGCCTTTGCAGCAGAGTAGGGATTCCTGGGGCGGAGAGGTGCATTTTCGTCGTAGAATACTCCAAAGGGTGCTTCTCCATATATCTCATCCGTTGATACATGAACAAACCTTTTGATTTCCTCATTTCTGCAAGCCTCAAGCAGGGTGAATGTTCCGTTTATGTCTGTGTATATGAAGGATTCAGGGTTGAGGAGAGAGCGGTCAACGTGGGTCTCTGCTGCAAAGTGGACAACCGTTTCAACAAAGGGCAGGATTTCATGAAGGAGTTTTTTATCGCATATGTCCCCAACAACAAAGATAAACTCTTCTTCCTGAAGTTCCTGAAGTTTCTTCTTCACATCATCAACCCGGTGTACCTGATAATCCCTGAGTTTTATTGAAAGGAGTTTTTCCTCAACCCTTTCGGGTTTAAACTCCCTCACAAATCCATCAAGATTAAAAGAGACCCTTTTTATTTTTTCTCCCTTTACCGGGAGCAAAAGATTTCTTTCATTTATGAATTCCTTTAAATTGTCAGGATTTCCGGCATACGTGAGTGCATCAAGAACAATTACCCTTCTTCCTTCCTTTCTTGCGTATCTTACAAACGCAGAACCTATGAATCCTGCTCCTCCGGTTACAAGCATGTGCTTATCCATCCTTCCTCCCCCAGTCATAAGGAATATCCCCATGTGCGGGTCTTCTCAACTCATCAGGATTTTCGTGATTGTAGGGCTGGGTCGGGATGTTTATCACCAGGCATTCCTCAGTTCCTATGTTTTTGAAACCGTGCCATACTTCTCTGGGGACATGAACAAGAATGGGATTGTGTTCACCCATAAAGAATTCGTTTATCATTCCCCTGGTCGGGCTTTCCTCTCTATCGTCGTATATCACAAGTTTTATCATTCCCTTAACACAGACTATATTATCATCCTGGTTTTTATGTGCGTGCCATGCCTTCACAACCCCGGGATATGCGGTGGTCATGTAAACCTGACCGAAGCGTTCAAATATCTCATCGTCGCATCTCAGGATTTCCACAACCCTTCCCCTTTCATCCGGTATGCATCTCAGTTTTTTTACCTTTACTCCATCAATTAACCTCATCTCTCCTCCTTTAAAATTTTTTTTGGATTTTCATAAAAAAGTTCCCTTGCCTTCCATAGACCAAGTTTCTTTTTCACCATCTCATATGCCCTTCTCATGTTGAAGGGTCTGAAGGAGTGGGCATCGGATGCTATTATATCAATTATTCCATTTTTTACAAGGGAAATGAACGATGGATTTTCCAGAAGAGAGCCGGCATTCAACTGAAATAAAAAGTTGTGCTTTTTCAATTCCTGCATAAGAGCGAGGTTTTTTATAAAAGAAGGGTATCTTTCAACATGGACAAGAACTACAGAAAGATTCATCTTTTTAAAAATCTCCAGAACCACAGGATTTAAAGAAAAATGGGGGAATTCAAGCAGAAGGTATGTTTCGTTTATGGAAAACTTCCGGTATTCTTCTTCTGAAAAATCGGGGTCTGCCATCACCTCAAATCCGGGGTGGAGTTTTATTCGTGTATGGGGCTGGAGTTCGCGGGTGAGTTTCTCAAGGGTGCTTTTTGCAGGTTCATACAATCCCTTTATGTAATGGGAAACGCATAACATCTCCACGATTCCCTCTTCCTCTGCATTTTCCAGCATTTTTAAACTTTCCTCCAGGGAGGGGGAACCATCGTCAACTTCCGGAAGGATATGCACGTGGATATCAATGATTTCTTCCATCAGTAAGCCCCTTTTCTTGAAAGCACCACAAAGAATGTTTTCATGAGAAGGACTATATCCCTTGAGAGACTCCAGGATTCCACGTATTTAAGGTCCATCTCTATCATTTTTTCAAAAGGAACCTGTGAGCGTCCGCTGCACTGCCATTCTCCTGTTATTCCTGGTTTTACCAAAAGCCTCTTTTTTGCCCTTTCATCGTACATTTCCACCTCATACTCAATGGGTGGTCTCGGTCCAACCAGTGACATCTCTCCTTTAAGCACGTTTATAAGTTGTGGAAGTTCATCAAGACTTGTCCTTCTGAGAAAATATCCCACCCGCGTAACCCTCGGGTCTCTCTTTAACTTGTATTCCTTTGTCTTTCCCTGCATGAAATCCTCAACAAATTTTTTGTGCAGGGACTGGTCTGCATTCCAGTGCATGCTCCTGAATTTTAAAAAGGTAAATGGCTTCCCGTCCTTTCCTATTCTTTTCTGTTTGTAGAAAACAGGACCCCTTGAGTCAAGTTTTATGAGTAGTGCAATTATGAAGAAAAGGGGCGCAAGTAAGAAAAGGAGCAAAAGAGATACTGATATATCCATCCATCTTTTAAAAACTTCCCTTTCACTCCTGTCCATGGGAGAGAGTATATAAAAATTGTGAAAAAAGTCAATACATCCGGTTTGACAAGATAAAAAAGCGGGGTATAATGAAAATGTAAGGAGGAAAGGAATGAGAAATTGTAAAGATTTCATGGTTATCCATCTTGCCCCTTTCTGTTACTGAGTGGTGGAAGGAAAAATCAGGGGTTGACAAAGTGGGAAAAATTTTAAAAATTTAAAAGAGGGGCAAAAATGAGTAAGCATAAAAGAGATTTGGTGATTTACGCTGTTTCTTCTTCCTCCCGTAAGGAAGAAAAAGGTGGGAAGATTTTTATTAGAGTCGGGTACGGGCTAAGAGCACTTTTTCTTGTTTTTCTTCTTTTCCTTTTTTCAGGCAGTTTCTGTCACAGGGAGGATAAGGAAAGTTTGCCCTTTCAGGTG
>Ga0180302_10000731_pt1 | contig 15021 bp, 16 predicted proteins | sample GuaBasSediGuay17_FD_121794 | JGI IMG/M metagenome (GOLD analysis project Ga0180302, IMG submission 121794) | Subseafloor sediment microbial communities from Guaymas Basin, Gulf of California, Mexico - Guay17, Core 4571-4, 12-15 cm | ecosystem: Environmental > Aquatic > Marine > Hydrothermal... | reverse complement strand
CTACTGATGTGTATGGGCAGACTCTAGCAGTAGCAGTCATCTGTGGAATATTTGCACTAATTGGATTCATAGTACTATTCAATGAAAGGATAATGAGCTTTCTACTAGATAGAACTTCAAATACCATCAAAAAATTCTTAGCGAAGTTTAGGTTGGAGCACTACATAGCCTCTGTAGAGGGAGGACTAAACTCTTTCAAGTATACTATTCACTTACTATATAAAAAACGATTACCAATAACTCTAGGCTTTATACTACTCCTGATTCAGTGGATGTTCGGTATACTGATACCGTACATGGTGTTTAAAGCTCTATACTATCCAATTAGTTTCTGGATTCTTTCATTGGCCTATCCACTCTATGGAGTAATAGACAATATACCCCTAGGAATTCCTGTCAATGCAGGACTTCTAGATACTGCTATGATTACTACCTTTGTACTATTAGGTATAGATAAAGAGGCATCAGTCTCAGCTACAATGCTTACTAGAGCGATAACAGTAGCATACGAAGCTCTACTTACAGGAACTATATCACTAGCCTTTGGCATTAGAAGCCTAATAGGATCTAGTAGGAATAAATGGTAGAAAAGTCAGCTATTTTCTATCTCAGCTCCTGCTCTTATCAGCTCTCTCTTGAGCTCATCTTTCACCTGTACTAATTTATCCTCTGCCTCCTCCCTTCTATATCCTGAAGTATACATATGAATAATTACCACGGGTTTTCCTAATTCACAACCCGAAGGGTGACTTTTTATGTAGACAGCATGAACTTTCCTCATTACCTTTTCTATAATAGGAGCTATAGTGGATTCCGGTAAACCCCTACACACAAATTGATCTTCTAAAAATACCACTCCTGGAGCTACTTTTTTGAGCAGAGGTTCTACATACTGCTCGAACATATTCTTCATCTCTTCGGGAACTCCCGGAAGCACAATAAGCAACGTTTTACCGAATCTAATGAGTATTCCAGGTGCAGTACCTACGGGATTGGGTATGGGTTCCGCTCCCTCAGGCATTTTAGCCATCTTCAATCTATGTTCTGTCATTTCAAGTCCTCTTTCTTTGTACTTTTTCTCAATCATCCTAAGAGCCCTCTGATTGACAACCCAGGGTCTTTTGAGAGCTAGTGATAACGATTGACTAGTTTTATCATCGAAAGTAGGTCCTAGTCCTCCGGTAATCAGCAATATATCAACACCTCTAGTTATAGATTCTCTCACTCCTCGAGCAATTTCCTCTTCCTCATCTGGGAGGACTATTACTCGCCTCACTTTAATACCCAAATAAGTAAGTTTTCTACAGAGCCATGTGGAATTCGTATTTACAATCCTTCCTATAAGTAGTTCATTACCAATAGTAAGTATCTCTGCAGTAGGCACTCTAACTCACCTGCTAAATACGAGTGATTAAGTGTACTTAAATTCTTGCCCTCCTCAGGAGTCCGAATCTTCCTCTGTTTTCAGATCCTTCAAAAGAATCTTATGCTTCCTATATTAAGGTCGTTGAGCTATTTTCAGCTGTTCCTATAGATGGAGTTGAGTTATGAGTTGCCTGTGAATACTTTCACTTAAGTCTTCTGATACCGACCCAGAGACTTCAAGTGGATCTATATAGCACCTCTTAAAGCCTTCTTGTAAATATCGCGTACATCTGAGGCACTAACTGCACGTGGATTATTCTTGAGATTTCTCTCATACTTCATAGCTATAGAGACCATTAATTCGAGCTCATCCTCACGTACGCCTAGATCACTCAATTTCAGTGGAATTCCTACATCTTTTCTTAGCTTTAAAATGATATTAATCAATCTTCTAGCATCTTCAAGTGGATCACCACTGCTCACTCCAAGAGCTTCAGCCAGATTAACTATTTTCTCTTCAGCAACGGGAGTATTGAACTCTATAGCATAGGGAAGCAACATAGCATTAGCTAAACCATGGTGTATATTATGATGTGTTGTCAGGTAATAGCCAAGACCGTGGACCATTATAGTTCCAGCTATATTAATAGCCAATCCTGCCAAGTGGCTAGCATAAAATAACCAAGTTTTATCTTCTAGCGATCCCTTGTATCCTCCTATCATATGATTAGTTATAATTTTCACACTTTCTACGGAGAAGAGATCAGATATGGGAGTACTGAGCTTAGAGAGATAGGCTTCTATAGCGTGGGAAAGAGCGTCAAAGGATGTGTAGGCTGTTAGGTTAGGAGGTAGTACTTCTAGAACCACGGGATCGAGTATAGATACCAGAGGAACTATTCCTGGACCTACTAGAACACACTTCCTTCTAAGCTGAGTATCAGTGAGCACGGCATACTTAGTTACCTCACTACCAGTTCCACAGGTGGTAGGAATTGCTATTAGAGGTATCGTATCTTCCTCCACTATATAGGGGTAGAGATAGTCCCTGATACTTCCCTCTTTTACACCTAGTAATGAGATACCCTTGGCTGCATCAAGAGCACTACCACCACCAAAGGCTACTATTACATCAATATTATTGGCCTTAACTAGTTTAGATCCAGACTCTACAGTCTCAAGAGAGGGATTAGGCTCGACTTTATCGAAGATATAGACTTCTAAACCTTCAGAACTTAGGGTTTTCTCTAGCTTACTGAGAAATCCATACTTTCTAGCAAAGGTTCTTCCACATACTATTAGCGATCTTCTACCAAATCTTGCTGCCTCCCTACCTACGAGTTCGAGCGATCCCTTTTCAAATATTATCTTCCTAGGATTATGCCTTATGAACTTGAGCATCGATTTAAATAAATGGAATGACCTTTTATACTTAACAATCAGTCGCACTGGTATTCCCCCGAAGGGCAGTCTATCTTTAATAGAAGATAGAAGAGTAGGAGTATGGGGATTTATTTGAGTCTATCTTAAGTAAACATGTGAAATGTAGACTTATTGAAGAAGGACTTGAACCCTGTGGAAATACTATAACTACTCCTAATGGCACGAAGTCCCTTCCCTGCGATGCTGGAATAAGGTACAAGGATGGTAAGTGGTATAGATTGATCTACGATTATGTACTAAGTAGACCTGAGGACTATTTATCTATATACCAGTCCTCCTGTAATCACAAATGTCTATTCTGTCACAGTCATTATTTCTCACAACATAGTATCGGAACCTGGATGTCAGCCGAAGATATAGTCGAAATAGCGAGTATTTACCTAGATATGGTGACTGTAAAAGAACCTAGAGAAAGAGCTACCATGTGGCATGCTTCAGATCTATGTAGACATTGTGGTTATTGTATCGAGTATGAAGTTAGAGGTAGAATGTGTCCAGGTGTTCTTAAACCAAGTCAAGTAGTATTATCACCACAGGGGTATGGACCAGCTAGAAATATAGTCTCCTTTACTGGTGGTGATCTCTACTGTAGAATAGAGTTCTACGAAGAGACCTTTAAGCTTATGAAACATGAATTTGGAGATGAGCTATGGATTCATATAGAGACTAATGGATATGGATTGACTCAAAGAAATCTTACTGAACTTGTTAGTGCTGGACTGGATTCAGTATGGCTTGACATGAAGGCCTATGATAGTCGAATCTATAGAAGACTATGTGGTACTTCTAACGAGACCATACTGACACTACCAGCTAGAATGAAGGATCTGGACTTGATATTTGAGGTAGTACTCCTGTATATACCCCACTGGGTTGAACTAGATCAACTTAGAATGTTTGCTGAGCTCCTTGTAGAAGTTGATCCCTATATACCCACAATGCTACTAGCATACTTCCCCGAGTATAGGCTTAATGACCCACCCCCTACCCTGGATAATATGATAAAAGCCTACAAGATTTTGAAGAATTCAGGGTTAAAAAGAGTAAAGTTAGGAAATATTGGAGTATTCTGTAGAAGTAGAGAGGAAATAGATAGACTAGTGGAAAGTGTAGGTCTTGAAGCTATATCCTAAGTATTCAGAACTCAAGAGTCACTGTGTATTTACAATGATAACTATATTAACCCCTAGATACAAAATCTCAAGATGATATTAGGGGTCTTAAAGAAATTATTACGGATACGGAAAAGAAATAGTGTCAACACCAAGGTTTCAGAACTCAGAAATAGTTTTATACAGACTATAGGAGTTAAAGAGAACCTAAAGAGTATCGATGTTAAAAGGGAAGGAGAATCTCTTAAAGCAGTTATAGAGGAATTACGTAGAAGAGAGGACTATCTGGAACTAGAGCTTTGATCCTTATTCAGCCCTTACTACTATTCTCCTTCTATAGATAGTCTGTAGAACACTCAATAAGTGGTCCTTAGAGAGTATTCTATTCCTATCCCTTTTAGATCGTGTTATAATCATCAGTAAGCCCTTGTTACAGTGTATATCGATCTTAGAACTCACTATTCTTGCAATTGCATACCTTATATCCTCTTCATCAATTGAGGGGAGTACCTCTATACAGTTGACCGGACAGTTTAGACACATATTAGTATAGCATAGTCCATAGCAAGGTATTCTAATACCACTTGTGAGGAAAATATTGTAGGTATTAGCACAGCATGCAGAAGGTAGTGGTACAATACCAATATTCCTCGCAATCTCTACGAGTTCTCTCTTAATGTCACTATATGGAACGCTTACCTGTCGATTCCCAAGTAGTCTTTTTCCCTTTAACCTCTTCTTTATCTCTCTAGTATCAAATCTCAAGGTCTCTAGTTTACGTAGTATGGTTCGAGTTACTCTAAGTCCTCCTATTACGACAGAAGCGACTCCTGCTCTTTTCGCTTCAAGCATTATGTCAGTGGCTTCATTCTCGTTTATTCCAGGTATTATAGGACGTAAGAAGAGTGTAGGCTTAAGACCCTTCTTACACAAGTTTTTAATCGATTCGAGTCGTAGAGTAGGGGAAGGAGCTTTGGGTTCAAGACGTCTATAATGATCCAGAGTAACAATTGTAATGAGTATACTTATAGGACCTCTTCGGGAGAGTGCTTTAAATCTATCAGCTATCTCTTCAGATATATATTGCTTAGTGGATATTTGTACGGGATTTTTAAGATATTTTAGAATAGAACTCATATACTCAAAGGTTCGCTCTCTCACCGATGGTGTTGCTAGAGGCTCTGTAACACTTCCTATGGCTACATAAGTACCATAGAGACTCGGTACGAAGTATCTATTATTTACTAGCGCGTAAACTAGCTCTAGACTCGTTAGAGCATATGGTTGAACTCTATCTGTTGGAAAACCCATATCACCGATGTAACAGTAAATACAGTCAAATACACAACCTATGGCTGTATGAACAGTCATACCACAAGGCCTTGGACGTCTTCGTGAATGGGAATCCTTGAGAGATCTTTTGAGAGACTCGAGGGGTAGGATATTCTTCAGTTCTAAAAGAAGACGTCTCTTCTCTAGGGAGTACTCTTTAAAGTTCAAAGTACTGTATCACCTTAGTTCAGCTTATATCGATAAGATCTCTTCTACTCACTTTCCTCAATTTTCTCTCAATACTAGCGAATTTTCTCTCCTCCTCTAATATCTCTTCTTCTAGACTTCTCCTCTTAGGGGCCTTCTTAGGAGATAGTAGGGTACAGGTACCATCCGGTAGCATTGCATGTGCTAGGCAGAGGGCATATGTACACTTATATCCTTTACATGGATCATTAACCCATGTACACCAAGCTATATTTTTTCCTCCCATAAATCTCCTCCTTAACGCCTTCTTCAGACATCTAAATTTAGGGCAGAAGACATTACACTTAGTACTCACAATCCTTTACCTCTTCCCCTTATTTTGAGACATTTCATCTTTAAAATTCTTTTTCTTATTTAAGAGCATAGCTAGATTACTGGCTAAGTTTGAATAACCTCTCTCCTGAAGGAATTCTAGGATCTCAGAGAGAAAGGGAGAAGATCTTGCTCCTCTTCGCATTACCTTAAGTCCAGCAGCAGCATTAGCAAATACCAGTGCATCATAGGGTTTTAATCCAAGGGAAGAACCTACTAGAAGGGCAGCATTAAATACATCACCAGCACCCGTAGTATCGACTACCTCAACATCAAAGGCCTTAGCATAATAGTGCCTACCACTTCTCTCGATGAGCATTGCACCCAGCTTCCCCTTCTTAACTACCACATATTCCAAATTACCTTTAAAGATTTCTTGCGCATCCCTACAGTATCTCAATAAGCTAGAGTATTCTGTCTCATTTAGAAGTAGAATATTCACTATCCCTATCATCTCTACGATGTCCCTAGTAGCATATAAAATAGTACTTCCAGGATCGTAGGAGATTTTAATATCTCTCACCAGCGATCTAGCCTTTTCGGCAATCTCTACCATTAAATCCCCTCTAAGACTAGCTATGTGTAGTATCTCCACTTCCTTCAGTGAGCTGTGGGTTATATTTTCAGAGCTTAACCTCTTGTTCGCTCCTCTATAAGCTACCATTGTTCTCTCTCCTCTCTCGTCAATCAGTATTACGACTATACCGCTTCTCTCATCAACCTCACTTATAAATGAAGTGTCAACTCCTTCCTCGTAAAGTTCCCTTACTAGCCGCTTCCCGACTTCATCATTACCTATACATCCTATGAACCTAGCTCTAACTCCCAATCTAGCTACGGCAACTGCTAAATTTGCTGCTGCCCCTCCTCCGCTTGTATAGTGCTCTAGAGTCTCTATAGCAGTCCCTCTCTTGGGTAGTTTAGGCACTTTAAAGAACATATCCAAGCTAATGTTGCCCACAGAGGCAATCATATGATCATCCTTTAGTAACCACTATAGAACATTTATGAATTACTACTGTAATCATACGGGAGTGTAGCTCGGAGCCTAGGAAGGTATTGTGCGTATATTTAATAGGGAGAAAAGACAGTAATCAGTGATAGCAATGGAGGAAGATAGAGTTAAGAAATTGGCTAGTATTAAGACTAAACTTGAAAGAAGACTAGAAGAGCTCGAGGAAGAAACTTCTTTCATAAGAGAACTTCTAGAAGTGATAGACTCGATACTTGGATCCATCAGTTTTAAACCGGCCTCAGAATTAGTAAGGCCAGAGGCTGTAGAGAAAAAGAGAGTTCCTATAAAGGAAATAAAAGTAGTATCTAGAAGGGATAAAGAGACTATAGGAAAAGTTATAGTATACGAGGACCTACTCGAACTCATACCCACAGTCAAAGTGAGAACATCTACACCACCCTTTGAGAGTTTCTTCATAAGAAGACTACTGGACAAGATGAAAGAGGACGACTTAAAGAGAGTAGAAGAGGGAATACTAAGTCCAGAGGATGTCCTAGAGTATGAGATTATTGAAGAAGAGGGAGTTCTAACAAAAGTCCTTGTGAGAAACTGTAGGGATGAGAGGAGAATAAGAGATATAAGAGGAGCTTTCCGCTGGACTCTTGAGAGAATGCTAGATAGGGAAAAGTCCAGTCAGTAATGCTAGTCGATATTCTAGAGAGGGATACTATCTAGTGGGTGTCTTCTTCTGTAATTTATACATTTCAATAATCTCTTTAATAGTAGTAGCTTGCTCTGGACTCTTATCGAACCTATACCTTCCTGTAAATCTCGGGAATCTTATGGCTAGACCAGCATTCTCCCTAATAACGCTCCAGGCGCAGGTATGTAGTGGGCTTAATGTAATTTCTGCACCTATAACCTCTATTACAAGAGATGGAGTAAACCAGACATCAGCCTCCATTTTAGAGTCTACTCTCGGATGCTTATGAGGAATTTCGTAGGGCTTTAGCATTTCTGGAAGTTTAGCTAGATCTTCATCTGTAAATCCACTACCCACCTTGCATACAGTCCTAAACATATCTTCCTCAGGATCATAAGCAGCTACGAGTAGTGCACCATAAGTACCAGCACGTCTTCCAGTACCATAAAAGGCACCAACTACAACGAGATCTACAGTATCACTCATCTCATATCTATAGTCACGCTTGAACTTTATCCAAAGCCATCCTCTAGCTCCCATCTGGTAAATAGACTCACCCTTTATCGACTTACACATTATTCCCTCACATCCCTCACTTACAGCTCTCTCGAAGAATACCTCTAAGGCCTTCGCGTCATTTACAATCTCTCCTGTAGCTATTTTCAGTCTATCGGAGATCTCTACGATCTCCTCAAGTCTTCTCCTTCTCTCAATTAGTGGTCTGTCTATAAGTTCTTCACCATCAACGTATAGACAATCGAATAGGTAGAGACAGACTGGATACTTTTCTACCATTTTTTCTATATCATATTTTCTCCTCCTATGCATTAATTCTTGGAAGGGTAGCATTTCACCACTAATGGGATCTATAGCAACTCCCTCTCCCTCAACTATAGCCTCTCTGCATTTCACTCCTTCTCTAATGAGCTCGATTACATCTGGGTAGTGGTGTGTTATGTTCTCTAACCTTCTACTGAATATAGTGATCTTATCTCCTAGCTTATGTATCTGCATTCTTTCACCATCATACTTGTACTCAGCCAGACAGGTACCGCCTAGTTTTTCTAGTATTTCCGTGGGAGATGTCAATCTCTCAGCTAACATCGGTAGTATAGGAATTCCTATGGTAATTCTCACTTTCTTTATACCTTCTAATCCCTCCTCAGCCATGAGCTTAGCTATATAGCCTAGATCCGGGTAGGTGTTATAGGCTCTCTCTACAATGCTCCTATAAGTTTTCGCTCCAGTGAAGGTGATAGTAAGAGCATCTAGAATAGTCATATCAGCAATTCCGAGTCTAAGTTTACCCGTAATGGTCCTCATTATATATTTAGCCTCTTTTGAAGATGCCTCTCTAAGTAGTGAGGCTAATAGTGAGATCTTAGTATCCTGAGATCCTGGGCCTGAGGCTTTAGCCATTTTCATGAGAGTTCCATACACCTTATCTATGGTTAATTTCTCCTTCTCAGTGGGAGTACCGAAGAAATCGAGGATACTCGTAGTCCTATACTTGCTCAGTATTTCTTCAGCTACAAGTCCTAGATCCCCGAGGCGCTTATACAATTTCTCTATTTCAGATATAGGTCTTCCAGATACCTGTGCAATACTTCTCATAGCTAGTTTTTCCGCAATCCCAAGCTCTATACCCATCCAATCGGGTGCGAGTTTTCCTTGGATAAGATAGATGACCTTGTCGATGAGGTCTCTAGGGGTCTTCTTCAGTAGATCTACTAGAAGCGCCGTCATCTCAAGCCTACTAGAGGTAGCTTCTATCTTCTCAAGTATTTTAACGAGTTCTTCATAATACAACTCAGACACCCGAGTAAATATCGCTTAGGAGAGTTATTAAAATAACTGTCAAAGTCGAATTATAGTCCTACACTCCTTCTCTAACTCCCTATTATGAGCACTTTAGTGCCTAAAGCCTGTCCAGGTAGACCCTTTCTGAAGACAGCTAGGAGCTTACCCTTTCTCCCATGAGGTCTTCTTATTTTACCGATTATCTTCTTCCCAGTTGGTGTAATCCAAACTACCTTTTTGTTTATGAACCTCATAGCCTCAGCTAGGGATTTCACTCCCTCTATCTCTATGATGACTCTGTCTGGATACTGACGCTTACCTCCCAGTTCGAAGTTGACTATTCTAGCCTCCAAGGACATACCCACCCTAATGGGCAATCCGTCCTAATAATACTATCGTAGTCATGAACTCTTTATTGAATTATTTAAGAGATTTAAGGTAGAGAAGCACTCTTACAAAGTGATATGAAGACAGGAATCGTAGTACTAGGACCAGCAGGATGTGGAAAGAGTACACTAGTAGCTAATTTGAAGAAGTGGATAGAGAGGAGTGTAGGCTTAAGTGTAGGAATTGTGAATTTGGATCCAGGAGTACGCTATCTACCCTATAGACCGGACTTAGATGTAAGAGATATAGTGAGAGTAGTAGACATAATGGATTCAGAGAAGCTAGGACCTAATGGAGCCTTCATAAGAGCTATGGATATAATAGCGACAAAGTGTGGTGACATGGTCGAAAATATAATGAACCTAGAGAAGGATTACATACTTATAGATACTCCAGGACAGATGGAACTATTCATATTCACTAGAGCTGGACCCACTGTAATCAATAGGCTACATGAACACATGAAGCTTCTAGGACTACTACTAATGGATGCCTCACTAACTACAAGTGTATCGGATATAGTTACAGCAAGACTACTATTAGTGATAGTACAATTAAGATTAGGAATACCTGGAGTATTAGTAATCAACAAGGCCGATCTACTGAGTAAAGAGAGCTACGATCTAATATTAGGCGGTCTAGAGAGACTCGAGAGAACAGTGGAGGAGACGGATGAAGGATTACTAGGACAAATATCCGAGACTTTAATAGACCTTATTAGAGCTACTGAGACTGTCTGTAGACCCATAATAATCTCAGCTAAGAGATCAGAAGGACTTGAAATAGTATACGACATTATACATGAGGTCTTCTGTACATGTGGGGATATGACTTAAAGAGGGCCAATCCTATCTAGAGAGTTACCTAGAGGAAAATAATAATAATAGAGACGTTTGATAGGGAAGGGAATAGGAAATGCTAGACAGTACTAATAGAGCCTTCGGAATATCCAACGAATTATCCTATGAAATGATCCCCTCTATCTCGACTAGCGTTTTCCCAGAACTAGAGTTGGAGGAGGAAATCAAGAGATTAGCAAAGATAGGTTGGAGGTGTGTAGAGATAAATCTCGGCTCCTCTAGAGTTGATAAGGGTAGAGTGAGTAAAATAGCAAAACTGTGTGAGGAACTAGATATCTCCATAATCCAAGTACATGGACGTAATCCCGGAATGGCCAGAAGATCAGAGGAGGAGAGACGTAAGTTCATGAGGCAAGCTAAGGAGTCTATTATCTGGGCTGGAGAATTAGGAGCTAAGTGGGTAGTACTCCATCCCAGTAATAGAAAAGCCGGATATAGGACTCTAGAGGCCTTAAATGATGTTAAGAGAAGTAATCTCGAAGGTTTTCTAGAGCTACTAGAGGTTGCTGAGGCAACGGGAGTGGGAATAGCCATAGAGAACCTACCCCCAGTACTTCACGACTCCTTACCAGGAGAGAGTATATTCGGTGCAGATCCATATGAACTACTCTGGCTTGTCAAGAGCATTAACTCTAAGAGAATAGGTATATGTCTAGATACAAATCACATAATTCCAAGTATCCAAGGTTTCGATCAGTATCAGGTTATAAAAATCATAGGTCAACATCTAGTGGCAACTCACATATCGGATAACGATGGGTTCAGAGAGCAACACCTTTTACCCTTCATGGGTAAAATAGACTGGAATGCTGTAGTAAGAGGACTTAAAGAAGTAGGATACAGAGGAGCTTTTAACTTAGAAGTAGGTTTCACAAGAGTTCCTCTCAAACTGAGGGATAGCCTAGTGAGCTACGCTCTAAGACTACTCGAGGAGCTTGTTAAAGGTCAAGTGTAGGGGTAAAAGGATATTGGAGATAATCTTACAGTAATGTAAGAGCTCTCATGAAATTCCATCCTATCGATATTAGGTTTCCATAGAATAACGACACCATAAAGTTAAGGAGTCACTCTTGCACTTCTTCATCTTCAAGTCTCTTTTTCTCTAATATCTTCATATATTCCTCTAACTCCATCTCTAGGATTATTGATCCCACGTAGCCACAGTCAAGACAGCGATAGATCTTACCAGCATAACCACCAAGATAGAGATCAATCCTCGACCCAAGGCATATAGGACAGACTACTATTTTACTACTCTCCATTTTTCTGATACACCTTATTCCCTACATTCACATGCTATAAAACTCTATTTCATCAAAGTTTCTACTTTTCATTAGTGTAAGGTAGCTAGATTTTGAGCATTACCTATTAGGATAGGACTAGTAGAATTTTAGCTTTCAATCTGAGATCATTAAGCTCACTCAGGGGTATGTCGAATAACTTTGAAATCATCTTGAGATCTCCTGTTTCTACTAGTAGTTTTAGTGCTGTTTTTATGAGTTCTGGTTGTTTTTCTATAAAATTCCAATCTGCTGATTCTCTTCTAATTCTTCTAGCTTCTTCATCAGCTTTACGCCACTCCTCTAACAACTCCAATAACCTACTCTCATTGACCCTAAGCTTCATCACTTACCTAGAGTACTTAAAACTACAAGAGTTTACTGATTATAAAGGGATGAAACGATCCATTCTAGTGTACGTGGTAGTACTCTAGCTCTACTATCACACCTAGATTATCGAAAATTCCTACCCACAGAATTCTCTCTGGAATCGTGATTTCTCCTCTAGGTCTGTACTCGACCCTAACATTAAAATCGTGCTCTGGTAATCTTCGTATACTGACAGTCCAAATACCCTTATCGGTGTGAGTGAACAAATGTAGAGTCTCCCCCTCTACCATCTTCTTTTCATACTTCCATTCAAATTTCTCCGGCATTCTTTTAGCGGCATCTGAATGATGTGATCTTATATAGTTTAATACAGCATCTCTAACCACTACTATCATTGAATACTCCTTCCATTTTTTATAAGAATCTTCAGAGTATGACTTGAGCCAGGTACTATTGCATGCTAGACAGCGCCACATAAAGTTCTCACTTCTAGTACCAATCGGTGTCCACACCATCCTACTATGACACTTAGGACACTCGATGATCTCTGGTCTACGCAGAAGGGGCAATAGATACGTGACTAGTACAATACCTACAATTATAAATATTAAAGCTAAAATTACCAGTCTTCCAAGCATCATAATTAGTCCTCGATATCGGTAATAAGGTGCTACATTTAAAGTTGATTTTGACAAATTCACCAGGATACTTCGTGAAGAATACGATAATTAGTGGTATAAGAGAACGAACAATACTGTGGGCAAAGTAGGATAACAGAATGGTTAAGTCTGTAAAAGAGCAATAATCACTAGAAGTATCCTAGGGATAGCGTTAAATAGAGAATGGTTAAACTCACCAAAGGTGTGATAGATTGAAGTTTAAGTTGGCCGTGATAGGCTGTGGAGGAGTTGGAATTCGGCATATTGAAGGAATAGCTCAGCTCTACAGGGCCGGGTTTGAGGACATAGAGATAGCAGCTGTATGCGATCTGGACAGAGTTAAGGCTGAACAGGCAATCGCTAAGATAGCAGTCCTCCAAGGTACTACTCCAAGAGTATATACGGATTATAAGAGAATGATCAAAGAGGTCGACTTAGATGCAGTCGATATTTGCCTTCCTCACCACCTACACCATACAGTAGCTATAGACTGTCTAGAGGAGGGGTTGAATGTTCTGATAGAAAAGCCATTAGCAATAACCATGAGAGCTGCTAGGAGGATAATGGAGACTGCAGAGAAGTACAATAAAGTACTAGCAGTAGCCGAAAACTATCGAAGACGAATTGAGGATAGAGCTGTAAAGGTCGCAGTAGACAAAGGCCTAATAGGAGAGCCTAGACTCGTAATCTGGACTATCACACACTGGAATCCCTACCATGCGGGTTGGAGAGAGGATAAGTTCAAGGCTGGAGGTAGTTGGATACTCGATGGAGGTGTTCATATGGCAGATCTCGATCGATATCATCTAGGTAAGGAACCTATAGAAGTATACGGTAAGGTAACTCTCTACGAGCCTATAAAGAGTGGTCTAAAGGTCACAGTAGACGATACTTCACTCGCACTGATAGTCTACGAGGGAAATGCATACTCCCATTGGTTCTGGAGCAGAGCGACACCAGCATATACCATTGAGACTAGGATGATCTATGGATCCAAAGGAGCTATAGCGATAGAAGGACCACCCTGGGCCTATAGACTTAAATCCATTAGAATACAACATAAAGACTATGTAGAAGAACTATCAGGACGCTATATCGGAGATAGACTCAGGAGTTTAATGGATAAAGAGCTAGAGGAGAGATGGTTTCCATATGGAGTTACCTACTCTTTCGCTACCGAGATATACGACTTCTACTATGCATGTACACATGGAGTAAAGCCTGAGGTAGATGGTTGGGAAGCCTATAGAGACATGGCAGTAATCTTTGCCATATACGAGTCCTCAGTACTAGGAGAACCTGTAAAGATAGAAGATATAGAAAAACTAAAGATAGAGGAATACCAGAGCGAGATAAACGAAAAATTAGGAATAGAATAGGTATTTTAGGAACCGTCAACTACAATAGATCCTTTAATCTAAAATAAGTTAAGTAAGCTATATGCATATTGTAAGTGATATGATTATTAAATGACGTCCAAAATAGTTGAGCAATAGATACCTCAGGCCTCTAGAGAATGCTAAGCTTGTCCATAAGTTATGCCTTAAGCTCCTTAAAGAGCTCTATTGTTCTACATAATTAATAGTTGACTTAAAGAATACTCAGGACATGATTATAGCACTACCAGTTTTAGAAGTTATCGAATTTGTAGTACAGCAGAACCCTTCAACTTACCATGCTTTAAGTCCTTCAAGGCTCTGTTTGCTTCACTGAGAGAATACACGGTTACCGTCGGTTTAATGCCTATCCTAGAGGCTTCATCAAGAAATTCTCTAACATCACTCCTGGTCACATTAGCCACGCTCTTGATTTCACGCTCTAGCCATAGAAGATCGTAGTTTAAGTGCTCTATTGGAGACATGTATATACCTGCTAGGACAAGTCTACCGGCTTTACCGAGCTTTTTCAAAGCCTCAACTGCAACCCATCCAGCTGGTGCAAAAACTATAGCAGCATCCAACCTAACACCCGGATCATCTGTAGGAGTGCCAGCCCAGGTAGCTCCAAGTTCAAGAGCATGCTCTTGTCTCATCTTGGACCTAGTGAAGACATATACTTCAAGCCCACGGCTAACTGCAACTCGAATCACCATGTGAGCTGAAGATCCAAAACCGAACATTCCAAGCCTACCTTCACCTACCTCCAGTAACTTAGTCAGTTTAAGTGCTCTATATCCAATAGCTCCACCACATAGTAGCGGAGCAGCGTGTAGGTCGTCTATTCCACTTGGAATTAAATGTGTAAAGCGTTCTCGCGCTATCATGTATTCAGCATAT
>Ga0180302_10000730_pt1 | contig 15028 bp, 11 predicted proteins | sample GuaBasSediGuay17_FD_121794 | JGI IMG/M metagenome (GOLD analysis project Ga0180302, IMG submission 121794) | Subseafloor sediment microbial communities from Guaymas Basin, Gulf of California, Mexico - Guay17, Core 4571-4, 12-15 cm | ecosystem: Environmental > Aquatic > Marine > Hydrothermal... | reverse complement strand
TTTCAGCGTTATTCTAATCACCTTCCTCTTGTAATCCACTTTCATCAACGTTATTTTGCATCTAGCGAACCTCCTCCTGATTCCTGGCTTACACTTCTTGGCTTTCCCCTTAACATACCTCTTCCTCCAGGAATCCATGATGGAGTAAGCAGTCCTAATTATGGCAACCACCCAATGTCTGGCGTAAGGGTTATTCTCCATCAACACGTTCCTCAGCTCTCTCTTGAACCCAGCACTCTTTGGGATTACTGGAACCTTAACCATAGCATGCCTTCTTTTCCTATAATTCTTTAAGTCATACCTCCACGTAATGTTGTTCCAAATGATGTCCACCGCCTTCTGCAGCATCCTTATGTACCACGAGATAAGCTCTCTAACTCTATTATCTTCAAACGGTATCGAGTATATCGGTACTCTCTCAACCTTCCTTAGCACCATGCTCCCCCTTCAATATTTTCTCAATATCGCTCCTATAATACCTAAGTCTGCCCGAGGGAAGCCTAACATAGCGTATCTTGCCCTGATAAGCCCACCTTCTAACCGTCGAGGCTGATACGTCCAACATCCTACATGCTTCCTTCGGTGCAATCAACTCCTCTGACATCAATGACCCCAATAAATCAAGTAACCCAAACAAGTATGTAAATCAATCTATGTTGAAACAGTTTCACAAGGCGGTACTCTGGGATTACGTAGTGACTAACTCATAGAGTTTTAAAGAGGTAGTTAAATGTAAGTTTAATACTTAAACCCTAGAATTACTCCTGGGGGTGTTTAAGATTAAGGATGTAGTAACAGATCTTACCGGTAAGGACTTAATAACCACGCAAGAGTGGAGCGTGGATGAGATTAGGCTGGCACTGGAGCTAGCTAGGGACATTAAGAAGAGGTACATATTTTACGGCATTAACGGCATCCCTAAGCTCCTTGAGAGGAAGACGTTTTTCATGCTGTTCTTCGCGCCATCAACCAGGACTAGGTCGGCATTTGAGGCTGCAATGACCCTTCTAGGGGGTCACGCACAGTACCTTGAGCCTAGAATGACTAGGGCTGGCGAGGGTGAGGCCCTCAAGGATATAGCTAAGATGTATGAGAGGTACGGCCACGGCCTCGGTATAAGGATCCTCGATAAGGCTATAGACTACGTGTATGGGAGGGGTAACGTAGTGATTAGGGAAATGGCTAAGTGGGCTAAGGTACCAGTAATTAACATGGCTGACGACATGTTCCACCCAACTCAGGGCCTCGCGGACTACCTAACGTTTGAGGAGACCTTCCCCAAGCCTAGGGGTAAGAAGTACGTGATCATGTGGGCATACTCCCCAGAGATTAGGGGTTGGTGCAGCATTCAGGAGGACCTCCTAATCTTTACTAGGATGGGTGTAGACGTTACCGTCGTCTCACCTCCAGGCTTCACCCTAGACCCTAAAGTCGTTGAGTGGGCTAGGAGCAATGCCGAAGCAACTGGTGCATCCCTAGAGTTCAGCAACGACTTCAAGGCAGCTGTTGAAGGCGCTCACGCGGTGTTCCCAAGGAATTGGGCGTCACCCAAGCTGGTCCAGGTAGGGTACAGCAAGTTTGCTGAGGAGGAGAGGAGGTTGTACGAGAAGTTTAGGGACTGGAGGGTGAGTAGGGAGTTATTTGACAGAATGGATAAGAGTGCCGTCCTAATGCACGTAATGCCCATCTTCAGGGGCTATGAAGCGGATGAGGACGTCATCGATAGTCCCAGATCGCTCCTCTACGAGCAGGCTGAGAACGGTCTCTATACTAAAGCAGCAGTTCTAGCATTGACTATGGCAGGCATGAAGTAAGAATTTACACATATAAGTTAAGAAGTAGTTTTTAATTAACGCATGCTCGCTATTAAGACTTTACCCATCGCAATTATAACAAGTTTTTAATCACTCCTAGTAAACACGATCCGAGGAATCCATTATGGGTAAGCCATGGTATGTTGGGTATTTTGAAGGTAAGAGCTGGCTTATGAATGTAGCCTTCACGCAGGACGACATAAGGAAGGTGATCGACGCGGCAAAGGACCTTAAGTATAAGTTTAAGGCTAAGGTACCAACCCCCTACCTAGTAGGTAAGACCCTGTTCATGCTGTTCTACAACAGGTCCTTAAGGACCAGGAATAGCTTTGAAGCAGGCATGTTCCAGTTGGGAGGCCACGCACACTTCCTAAGCCCTCAGGACGTCTACACACCAACGCTTCCAGAGGATATGATCCCCTACAAGACTGAGGCGATAAGCGACGTAGCGAGGGTTCTGAGCAGGTACGGGGATGCTATCGCTATAAGGATTTACGGTGATGCTGCTAAGTGGATCATAGGTAGGGGTCATAGGGTTGTTGAGGAGTTTGCTAAGTGGTCCGCGATCCCCGTCCTTAACATGGAGGACGACCTCTACCACCCATTCCAGGCGTTAGCTGACATAATGACGGTGCTGGAGGTTATACCCAATATTAAGGGGAAGAAGTTCGTAGTATCCTACGCGTACTCAGGCGGTCTTAAACCCCTAGCGGTACCCCAGAGCGTAGCAGCTATAGCTGCGATGTTCGGCGCTGAGGTGGTGATAGCCCACCCACCCGGCTTCGAGTTCGTCGACGACATCATGAGCAAGATAAGGGAGCTCTCAGATACCTACGGTGGAAGCGTTACCGTAACACACAATATGAAGGAGGCATTTGAGGGTGCAGCGGTCGTATATCCGAAGGCGTGGAGCCCTAAGGGCTTCTTCCCGCCGTATAGCTCAGCAGTTAATAAGGACGGGGCTAAGGAGTACCAGAACAAGTTTAAGGACTGGATAGTAACTATGGAGCTGCTTGAAGCATCTGGTAAGCCCTACTACATGCACTGCGGCCCCGCCGATAGGGGGCAGGAGGTCACCGATGAAGTCCTAGATAAGTACGAGAAGTCCCTGTACTTCAATGAAGCTGAGAACAGGCTCCACGTTCAGAAGGCCGTTATGGCAATGGTTATGGGGAGTAAATACGAGTAATTTTTAGAACCTTAACCACACCTTAAAAGAACATTACCCCGTTAATTAAGACTTAAAAAACCGTTATGCACAACCATAGTAGGTATGAAATATTTAAAATACGGTGGGTATAATGGGCGAGAGGGATGAGAAGTACCTCCTCATAGCCTTAGGAGGTAACGCTTTCCAAACTAAGGGTGAGGTTGGCACCCCGGAGAACTACTGGAGGAACGCCTACAGAGCTGCGGAGACCATAGTTCGAATAGTTAAGGAGGGCTACAGGGTCGCTATTACACACGGCAACGGTCCCCAGGTAGGAGTTATTATGGAGTGGATGGAGAGGTCTAAGGACGTTATACCCCCCATGTCCATGGATATCGCTGGGGCAATGACCCAGGGGTGGCTGGGTTACCTACTAATGCAGTCTATACACAACACCTTAATTAAGTACGGAATCAAGGACAGCGTTAAGGGTGTTGTAGCGATAGTTAACCAGGTCCTTGTAAGTAAGGAGGACCCTGCGTGGCGGAACCCAACTAAGTACGTTGGCAGCTACTTCACCGAGGAGGAGGCTAAGAAGCTAGCTAAGGAGAAGGGGTGGACGTTTAAGCCCGACCCCAGAGGTGGATGGAGGAGGGTGGTGCCGTCTCCCGACCCTAAGGAGAATGTAGAGGTTGAGGCTGTGAAGAAGTTGCTCGACGAGGGCTGGATCGTGGTAGCCTCAGGCGGGGGCGGTATCCCAGTAATTAGGAATAACGACGGGTCCCTGCAAGGCGTTGAGGCAGTTATAGATAAGGACCTAGCTGGTGAGGTCCTAGCAACCGCTCTAGAAGTCGGTACTTTTATAGTGCTAACAGACGTGGATGGAGCATACATAGACTTCGGTAAGCCCACTCAGAGGAAGATAGATGTAATGACAGCATCTGAGGCGGAGAAGTACTACAAGCAGGGCCACTTTAAACCAGGTGCCATGGGCCCGAAGGTCCTAGCAAGCATTAGGTTTGTTAGGCGTGGCGGGAAGAAGGCGATAATAGGTCACCTATATAAGGGCTACGAAGTAATTAAGGGACTTTCAGGAACTACGATAGTCCCGGACTGAAACCACATTTTTTAATGAACTCCCTCCCATTTTCTTAGCTAGTGTTCTCCTTGGTTAACGTTTTCCTATTTGTGGGTAGACAGCGTTAATACCATTTAATTAATGAACACTTAAATAATAATTGCTACATACGGACTTGGGAAGAATATGCGTGAAAAGGTGGATATTCTAATAAATCAAGCCTTAATAGTTACCATGAATAGGGATAGAGCAGTTATACCAAGGGGTTATGTAGCTGTAAGGGAAGGTAAGATAGTTGATGTTGGCTCAGGAGATGGGTTAAGTAAGTATGTTTCTGAGGAGGTTGTTGAGGGTAGTGGCACTATAGTGACACCGGGCTTTATATGCGCCCACACCCACCTCTACGGCATACTGCTGAGGGCATCGGTATGGTTTGGGGTTATCGAGCCCCCAACAGACTTCCAGCAGAACCTCCAGAGGATCTGGTGGGCTGTTGATGAGGCAATGAATTATGAGGATGCCTACGCTAGCGCTCTAATGGGTGCAGCGGAGTTCGCTAGAACGGGCACCACGATGTTTAAGGACACGTTCTCAGGGCCTAACGCTATCGATGGCGTGCTAGACCGTATAAAGAAGGGTGTGGATGAGGTAGGTATTAAGGGCTTCATAGCGTTTGAAGCGACCGAGAGGAGGAGTAGGGATGAAGGGTTAAGGGGTTTGAGGGAGAACGAGAGATTCATAAGTAGGTACAACAGCGACCCGGACGAGCTCGTTAAGGGGGTCTTCTCGCTGCACGCATCGTTCACCGTTACCGACGACCTCATGGTCAAAACCAAAGAGCTGGCCGATAAGTATGGCGCAAGGTACACGATGCACGTTGAGGAAGGCCTTATAGACGTATACCACAACATTGAGAGGTACGGTAAGAGACCCTTTGAGAGATTTAGGGATATAGGGTTCCTCTCCCCGAACTTCATAGCAGTCCACGTTGTTCAAGCGATAGATGACGAGCTCGAGCTCATTAAACAGCACGACGTTAAGGTAGCTCACAACCCTATGAGTAACATGCTTAACGCTGTAGGCGTCCCACCGGTGCCGAAGCTGATAGGTATGGGGGTCACCGTGGGCTTAGGAAACGACGGCTACATATTCGACGTCTTCGAGAACATGAGGTCTGCATACCTACTACATAAAGTACACCTCAAGGACCCCAGGGCTATGCCGCCGCTTAAGGTTGTAGAGATGGCGACAATAGATGCTGCTAAGGTGTTGGGTGTTGATGGCCATACAGGATCCATCGAAGTTGGGAAGGACGCGGATATAACTATAATAAGGCCTGAGTACGTACCCACACTCGTAAATGAGGAGACGGTGTACGGACACCTAGTTAACACGTTTAACGGGAGGGATGTATGGGGCGTTCTTGTTAGGGGTAGGTGGGTGACTAAGGAGAGGAGGCTTGTTAACGTGGATGTGGGGAAGGTCATGGAGTACGTCCACGGCGTTGCGGAGAGGTTGTGGGATAGGATGCTTAAAATGGAGCCTAAATATAAAGTTGAGTACCTTAAGTTATAATGTCGGTGACCCGGTATGGCGGTGGATTTAACCGTTGAGATCGCCGGCCTTAAATTCCGTAATCCCATACTGAACTCCGCCTGCCCCATATCGAGAGACGGGCCGGCGATGGAGAGGCTTGCTGAGAACGGTATCGGGGGCCTAGTGAGCAAAACCATTAGTGTCGTAGCAGCTAAGGTTCCGAGACCCCATATGGGGGTTATTAATAGGGGGTATATATCGCTCCTAGTCCCTCAGTATAGGGATGGTAAGTTAGTGACTAGGTTGACGCGCGTACGCGGCGCTATATACGGCTTCCTAAACGCCGAGCTGTGGAGTGACCTACCCCCTGAGAGGTGGTTTGAGAGGGAGTTGCCGTACGCGAGGAGGGTAGCTGATAGGCACGGGATACCCCTCATAGCTAGCCTCGGGTATAAGGCCCACGAACTTAGGGATTTAGGCCCTAAGGCCGTTAAAGCTGGTGCTCACGCCGTAGAGTTCTCAACGCATTACCTAGGCTACGACTACAAGCCGGTTATCGAGTCGGCTAAGGCCCTTAAGGAGGTTGTTGACGTACCGGTGTTCCCTAAGTTAAGCCCCCACATAATGGGACTGCATGAAATGGTTAAGGAGCTTGAGGCGGTAGGTGTTGACGGTATCGTAGCTATAAACACGTTAGGGCCTACCCTACACATCGACGTGGAGACCGGCAGGCCGTTAATGGGCGGTCCCAACGGCCATGGATGGCTCTCGGGGCCAGCTCTTAAGCCGCTAGGTGTTGCAATAGTTGCTGAAATAGCTAAGGTGACTAAGCTACCAATAATAGGTGTTGGAGGTATTAGCGAGCCTGAGGACGTGGTAGAGTATGTAATGGTTGGGGCCTCGGCCGTTCAGGTATGTACGCAGGCCATAGTTGAGGGCCCCCAGGTGTTTAAGAGGCTGGCTGACGGAGTTGCTAAGTGGCTTAAAGAGCACGGGTACTCATCGATAGAGGACATTAAGGGTAAGGCCCTTAAGTACCTAACAGGTCAGCCCGGCTGGTTTGAGGCGAGACCACCGGTGATAGATGAGGATAAGTGCATAGCGTGCGGTCTCTGCGAGCAGACATGCGAGTATGGCGCTGTGAAGGTTGTAGCTAAGGGCGGTAGACAGGTAGCTGTTGTCGATCATAGCTTGTGCTACGGCTGCGGTGAGTGCACGTCCATATGCCCTACGAGAGCTATATACTTCCCGGAGTCTTTCTATAGGGCCGGGGGCTAGGACGGATTAGCCTTAAAACCCAACCCCGAGGTTTTTACGTAGGTGGTTTAGGTTGGGCAGGTTCATAAAGTACTTAAGGTGCGCTAGATGCGGCCGTAAGTACGATTACAGCTCTAAACCCATAACGTGCCTATCCAATGACCTAGGCAGGCTGGACATTTACTACGATTACGAGGGGTTGAAGGAGTTCTTTAATAGAGACTACATAGCTAGGAAGCCCCTGCTGAATCAGTGGAAGTACTTCGACCTCCTCCCGCCGATGGAGGAGAGGAACGTAGTAAGCCTTGGCGAGGGGGCTACACCCCTCCTTAAGGCTAGTAGGTTAGCTGAGGAGCTCGGTATGAGGAGGCTTTACGTGAAGGATGAGACGAGGAACCCAACAGCGAGTTTCAAGGATAGGGGGATGTCCGTCTCGGTGAGTGTGGCTAAGGAGTTCGGCTTCAATAAGCTCGTAACAGCCTCAAGCGGTAATGCTGCTGCAGCCTTAGCTGCGTACGCTGCTAAAGCGGGTATGGAGATCTACGCCTTCGTTATAGAACAGGCGGGCTATGGGAAGGTAGCCCAGCTCCTGCTGTATGGTGCTAAGGTCTTCAGGGTTAGGGGCTTAGGGGCTGAGGACCCCACGGTTAAGTTGATGAGGGCTACATACGAGGAGTTTAAGTTCTTCCCATCACCTAGTTTCGGCCCGTTCAACCCATACCAGATTGAGGGCCCTAAAACTATATCCTACGAGATCGTGGAGCAGCTTAACTGGGAGGTGCCTGACTGGGTCTTCGTCCCAGTAGGTGCTGCATCCCTCCTCACGGGCGTGTGGAAGGGCTTCAACGACTACTATAACATAGGCTTGATAGATGAGCTACCGCACCTGTTTGCCGTGCAGTCTACAGGTAACCCACCATTCGTAAGGGCTTTTAAGGAGGGGCAGGACCCCTTCAACATAAGGCCGTGGCCTAAGCCGCACACCATAGCCTGGGGCCTCGAGGATCCATACCCGTGGGATGGGGATGCCGGGCTGAGGGCCCTTAAGGAGACTAAAGGGGATGCGGAGGAGGTCCCCGATGAGCTCATTGTTAAAGCCATGAAGCTCCTTGCTAGGTGCGAAGGGATCTTCGCTGAACCCTCAGGTGCTGCCGGGCTAGCAGGGCTCATAGCAGCTCTAGATGTCGGCAGAGTTGATAAGGGTGATGAGGTGGTCGTGCTCGTTACAGGTCATGGTCTTAAAGACCCGGACATAGTTAGGGATGTAGCTGGTGATGCACCAACCATAAAACCGGACCTTAATGAGTTCAGAGATGTTTTAGGGAGGAGATATGGTGTTAAGCTCTAAAACTACGTAGGAAAGCTTTTTTATAGCTGGGGGTGAGCGGCGTTAGTATTAGCTAAGGAGTTTGAGGGCTTAAAGATAATAGGTGATGGGGGGATAGTGGTAAGGGATGACGCTGTCATCGATGGGCACGTGGATGGGATGCCTAGAGTCGTAACACATATTCACTCAGACCACATAGTTGGGATATCTAGGACCATAAGCCTTGGCCAGGCAATCATTGGAACCCCGCTAACCGTGGAATGGCTTAACGCCTTAGGGTTTAGAGTCCCTTTAAGCACTACCTACAGGCTTAGTTACGGCCAGCGCCTTAAGCTGGGTGGAGGCGTTATAGAGCTGGTTAAGGCGGAGCACATACCGGGGACCGCCCAAGTTATTTATGAGGATGCAGAGGGGTTGAGAACAGTATATACAAGCGACTTTAAGAAGCCCGGAGTTAGCACACCTATTATTGAGGCCGACGTTCTAGTCATCGACGCCGTTTACGGCGACCCTAGATACGTTAGGGACTTCGATGACTACATAGATGATGTCCTGGCTGATTTAGTTAGGCAGCTGCTCTCCCAAGGCCCTGTCTACATCTATGGGTATTACGGGAAGGTTCAGGAGGTTATGCAGCTGCTAAGGAGTAAGGGTATTAGCGCGCCGTTCCTACTACCCCACAAGCAGTTCCTACTAACCAAGGTTGCTGAGAGGTTAGGCATGTATTTCGGCGACTACTTCCACGCATCGTCAAGTGAGGGTAGGGAGGTTATAAGGGGCGGCTGGTACGTCTACTTAAGACACTACGGCGGGAGGGTTAACGGCCCCGGCAACCACTTAGTGCTGTCTGGATGGGAGTTCTCAAGACCTTTCAGGATGCTCGGCAATAGGAGGTGGTTAGTAGCGTTTAGCGACCACGCCGACTTTAACGGCCTTATAAGCTACGTCAAGGAGTCTAAAGCTAGGTTAGTAGTAGTTAACAGGTTTAGGAGTAGCGGGGCTGGAGCGTTTGCTAACTACGTTAGGAGGAAGCTAGGTATAGACGCTGTACTACTCCCTTAACTCCTCCTCCTTAAGCTCTGTTTCCTCAGCAACCCCGACGATCTCTTTAATACTTAAGCCGTACTCCTCCATGAGTATTAAAATCGCTGCTTGAGGAGGTATAACGCCCTTCTCAGTTATTATCGCGTCTATGTATTCGGGTGGTGTTACATCGAACACCGGGTTGAAGACCTCCACCCCGGGGTTCTTCCTTAACCACTCCTCACTAACTATCTCCGCCGGCTCCCTAACCTCGATGGGAACCAGCTCCCCAACAACTGTCATGGGGCTGAACTTGTAGGTCTCAGCTGCTACATACACCCTCACTCTAGCCTCCTTAGCTGCTAGCGCTACAAGGGATGTCCCGATCTTATTAACAACAGCACCATTAGCAGCAACGGTGTCAGCTCCAACCACGACCTTATTCACCTTCTTCATGAAGTACCTAGCCGATGAATCCGGTATTAGTATGACGTCGAGGCCTTCGTCGGCCAGCGCCTTAGCCGTTATGAGGCCCTGCATCCTAGGCCTGGTCTCCTTAACGTAAACGGTGTTCACCTTACCCATCCTGTGGGCTGTAGCTATGACGGAGACCGCTGCAGTGCTGTGGCAGTGGGTCATGATGACGTCGCCGTTCTCTATCCTCTTAGCCCCAAGCTCCCCTATCACCTTAACAGCCCTTAAGGAGTAGCTTATGAAAGTCCTAGCAGCCTTAACTACGAGCTCCCTAGCCTCGCTAACACTCAGCGGCTTAGCCCTCCTAAGCCTAGTGATTACGTATGAGATAGCGTTAGGTAGCGATACAGCGGTTGGGCGAGCACTCCTCACGTAATCGGCTACATCCTCTATGTACTTAAGGAAGCCCGCCAGGTCATCCCCTCTGTACAGCTCAGCGGCTATAGCTAGGGCTTTAGCACCTGCCCTAGCAATCTTACCTGCCCCCCTAATCCTCATAACCCTTATGTCCTCTCTAATCCGTGTTACCTCACTAGGGAACCTAGCTCTGTAGACCTCCAACCCCCTGCACCTCCTTAAGTATTGACTCAATAGACTTAACCCTCGGGGGCCACCCGTAGACCCCCTTCATTAATATGGGTATTGCCTGGGGGGCCACGAGCCCGTGCTCAGTTATTATCGCGTCTATGTATTCGGGTGGTGTTACATCGAACAACGGCTCCCTAGCAACGACCCTACCAGCCAGCTTCTCAACCCACTCCTTACACGGTATTATTAGGTTGGGGTCGTTCAGCATGACCCCCTCTATTAGCTCCCCGAAGACTGTCTCGAACCCGAACTTGTAGGTACCCGCTGCTACGTACACCCTCACTCTAGCCTCCTTAGCTGCTAGCGCTACAAGGGATGTCCCGATCTTATTAACAACAGCACCATTAGCAGCAACGGCGTCAGCTCCAACCACGACCTTATTCACCTTCTTCATAACGAACCTAACAGCTGAGTCAACAACTAGGATCGTCTTAATACCCATTCTAGATAGGGCCTCAGCTGTAATCAGCCCCTCCCCTATAGGTCTAGATTCGGTTACGTAGACGGAGAAAGTGACCCCCCTCTCTAAAGCCTTACGCAGCAGGTTGATTATCGTTGAGCTATAGGAGTGCGTTAATATTACATCACCATCAGATATCCTGCGGGACCCCAGGGATGCGACCGCATCCCTCACACTGCTAACGTGTCTCTTAATGCTGTCAACGATATCCTTAACCCTACCTAGGGCTTCATCAACTCCTCCCTCCCTTAACGCCTCTAAGTACCTCTCAAGAAACTCCCTGGTTAGGTTTATCATGACTAGGGAGGTGGGCCTTGACTCTATTATACGTGGAACCCACTCTATTAAGTAGCTATTGAATAGCTTACCGCACTCCCCAGCAGCTGTGGTGAGCGTATCAAGGGTCTTGCAGGCAGCCTCCGTTGAACCCAGAATCCTGCCCTGCTTCAAGTCCTTACATAACCTCTCCGTATCCCTAACAGCCTTAGGGCACTCACTTGGGAGCAGCATAGGTGGTACCCTATACCTATGGGTGCTTAGTAAGATGTTAGCAACAGCCTATATTAACCTATATGGGGTAACCTTCACAGCACTCTTACACATACTTAAGTACTTGGACACCAATTCGTTACGGGTTGGAGATCCCCGCGGATCCTCCCTTGAAGCCTTAATAGAGGCAGCACATGATGCGTAAATAGCGCTCTCCAGGTCGTCGTGGCCTAAAGCCTTCATTGCTGAGAATACACCTATGAATGCGTCGCCGCACCCAACGGTTGAGACGGTTTTTAAACCTAGGGCTTCAGGGGGGACGCTACTAACGCGGTATGCCTGCATGTTAGGGTACAGGATCCTAACACCCTCCTTACCCTCCTTGGAAATTACTACTAGGCCGTTGTTAAGGCCCCAGAGGGTCTTCGCTGAGTCTTGAAGGCTCTGTGAGGAGGTCATTAATAATAGCTCACCTTTATTAGGCGCTATGTAGTTGGCTAACCTCACTAACTTACTGAGGACCCCTATACCGTGTCTCGACATGGTTCCCGGGTCCCAGACAACTAAAACGCCTAGTTCCTTAGCTATAAACGCGAGTTCCTCAGCAACCTTAACTGGCGGGTTCATTATTAGCGCAACCTTCACCCTCTTCATGAAGTCCTTAACATCATCTACGGTGTCTTTAATGTCGAGTAGGGAGTTAGCTCCGTAGTAGCTATAGATGGCGTTCTCTCCATCAGGCCTTATAGCTATGTATGCCTGCCCAGATTCAACACCCTTTAAGACACTAATTAACGATGCATCGACCCCTTCCCTCCTAAGCGCCTCTAGGTGCATCGCTCCTATATCGTCATCACCTACTGCAGCTAGCATCGCTACCTTACCCGGCCCTAGAAACCTTGCAGCAGCTACTGCAGCGTTACCCCCCGAACCCCCTAGGAACCTCTTAATACCCTTAACCACGGACTTAGGTGGGGCGAAGCGTTCAACGTAGAGGTTTACGTCGTAGTTTAGAGAGCCGGCTACGAGGAGCATTAACCTAGCCTCCTAATACCTATCCTGACCTTCATGCCCTCAATGACCCATGACTTACTGAACATGTCATCTGTAACGGTTGTTACGACCTTCCTCGCCCTAACTTCGTTAGCTATGAACCCCATGTGCCTCCTGAGGGCTTCAGCGATGTCTTCATCACTGGTATCGATGCCTAGCACTACGTACTCCTCAACGTTTAGGTTCATTAAGTTCCTCATAACCTGCGCCCTCCTTATAAGCTCCCTAGCTAGGGCCTCATAGTAGAGGTCCTTATCCAGCGTCCTAGGTAGGTAAACCCTTACCCCGCCAGCTTCAGCAGTCACGTAATTGCCTCCTAAGCACTCTAGGGGCTCCTCAGTAACAACCCTCACGCTCTTTACGTTGCCTAAGAATTCAAGAACTCCCCTAACCTCGTTGAGGGCCTTAGCTAGCTCGCTATCGCTAGTAAGCACTACGACCTCCCTTACAGGCCACCTAAGCTTGATCCCCACGGAGTTCCTTAAGGACGCTATTAGGGATACAACGTTAAAGGCATGTGCAAACGCTTCCTCAAGCCCACTATTAATGAAGCCCTCATCAACGGGTTCCATAACGCTCAGGTGTATGCTCACCTCTAGGTCGGGCTCGATAACCCTAAAGAATTCCTGCCATAAAGCCTCGGAGAAGTGCGGCACTATCGGTGCTAGTGCTTTAAGAGCCCTCATTAATACGTAATAGAGGACGCTGTAGACCACGTATTTATCGTTGCCCTCCTCCCTCCACACCCTAGGCCTAGCAAGCCTTAGGTAGCCATGGCTTACGTCCTCGATGAAGAAATTCATTACCTCCCTAGTAGCTTTATGGAGCTCGTAGGACCTCACAGCCTCGTTATACCTCCTGAGCATGCTGTTAACACGTGAAAGTATCCACAGGTCCTCCTTCCTAGCTAGGTGGATTAAGGATTTAAGGGGGTACCTCCTGGGGGTGAAGCGGTCTAGCTTCATGTAGGTTAACGCGAACCTAAACACGTTCCAGATTATGTTAAGCTTACTTACAGCCTCCTTAACCTCGTCTGGGTCGAACATGAAGGGCTCTCCCGGCGGGTACTTTGAAAGGATGTAAAGCCTTAGGGGGTCAGCACCGTATTTCTCTAGGATGTCCTTAGCCCAAACGACGTTACCTAGGTGTTTAGACATCTTCCTCCCGAACTTATCGAGCACTAAGCCCTGCATTAGTATCTGCTTATAGGGAGCCCTCCCGGTCAGGATTACCGAGGTCGCTATTAGTGAGTAGAACCAGCCCCTAGTCTGGTCAATGCCCTCCGTTACGAAGTTGTACGGGAAGAGCTTAGTGAACAGCTCCTTGTTCCTTAAACCATCCACTGACGCTATCCAGGCTATACCGCTATCTAGCCATACGTCGAGGACGTAAGGCTCCCTAACCCACTCCCTGCATTCATTAGTAGCTAGCCTTACCCTATCTATCCATGGTCTGTGAACCATGTCGTCATCGCTGACGTTAGGGGCTCCTAGGGAGTACCTTTTGAGCTCCTCAATGCTTCCAATAACTAGCACCTTATTGGGATCCTCCCTACACCTCCATATGGGTAGCGGGGTGCCCCAGATCCTAGACCTGGATATGGTCCAGTCCTTAATGTTTGCAAGCCAGTTCTCGAACCTAGCCCTAAGCTTTTCAGGGAATATCTCGACCTCGCCTAAAGCCCTTAATAGCTCGCCGCGTAGGGAGCTCACCCTTAGATACCACTGCTTATCCGCTCTATAGATGAGGGGTGTGTGGCACCTCCAGCAGTGGGGGTAGGAGTGGGTTATCACGCCTTCATGTATGAGGAGCCCCTTCTCCCTAAGAACCTCGACAACCTTCTTTGAGGCTTCATCTACGTACAGCCCCTTGAAAAGCCCTCCCAGCTCGTTGAACACACCATTGATCTCGACGTTGCTAGTGATCGGTAGCCCGTACGTAAGCCCTACCTCAAAGTCCTCGGGCCCGTGGCCAGGCGCTATGTGGACCAGGCCCGTTCCCTCCTCCAGCGATACGAAGTCGGCGAGTACGACTTTATGTGCGTTTACGTGATCCTTATGGATTGGGACCTCCTCCAGCAGTGGGTGAACGTATCGTAACCCTTTAAGGGCCTCCCCTCTAAACTCGCTAACGCACTCCCAGCTAGGCACCCCCGCCTTCCTCATAACGTCATCGACCAGGTTCTTAGCTACGATCCAAGTCTCATCCCCAATCCTAACCCTACAGTAAATACCGTCTGGTTTAACTGCTACCGCCTCGTTATCTATGAGGGTCCATGGGGTCGTAGTCCATATTACTAGGTACTCCCTATTACTGCCGCTAACCTTGAACTTAACGTATATCGATGGGGACACCTTTTCCTGGTACCCCTGATCTACCTCGGCATCGCTTAACGCGGTCTCGCACCTGGGGCAGAAGGGGAGCACCCTGAAGCCCTCGTACAGTAACCCCTTCCTCCAGGCCTCCTTTATTAGGTGCCATACGTACTGTATGTACCTAGCCCTCCTCGTCTCGTAAGCGTTGTCGAGGTCGAGCCATAAGCCCAGCTTAACCGTTACGTAGTCCTTCCAGTACCTTAGATAGTACTCAACTAAGTTGTTACACTCCTTAACAAACCTCTCTAGACCCACTCTCTCCGAGATCTCCTTCTTCCTCCTCACTCCGAGCTTCTTCTCAACCTCCACCTCGACTGGGAGGCCCTGCTCGTCCCACCCTGCCTGGGCCCAGACGTTGTAGCCCTTCAGCCTGTAGTACCTAAGTACGAAGTCCTTATACACCC
>Ga0180302_10000729_pt1 | contig 15030 bp, 14 predicted proteins | sample GuaBasSediGuay17_FD_121794 | JGI IMG/M metagenome (GOLD analysis project Ga0180302, IMG submission 121794) | Subseafloor sediment microbial communities from Guaymas Basin, Gulf of California, Mexico - Guay17, Core 4571-4, 12-15 cm | ecosystem: Environmental > Aquatic > Marine > Hydrothermal... | reverse complement strand
GATATGATGTTAGGGAGGGAAATAGCTTTCCTCCCACTATTTTTGGTGGCCCTCTTTATCCTAATACCAATCCAATATATTCAAATAGAAAATGAACTAGTAATGCCCACCGAAAAACAATTTTCTAAAGCATCTTATGTACCAAAGGTTAACTATAAATCCAACCAGCAGAAATTTAGTGTGCAAGCACAAGCAGAAACTATAGACATGAGCCACATCGCCATTGGTGAAATTGGAATAATCTCAGTTAGCCAAGCGAATAGATTTGAGAAACATAGTCTGAGACTCGGAAGAATATTCAATAAGATTGATACTAGCGAAGGTTTCATGGCAAGACTACTCAGATATGGAGATCCCGTAGTCTTCATGGGACCCCTATCTTATTTCGGATCTCAACCAGCACACATAAGACTATCATATTGGACAAGACCAAAAGCTGGTATTGTTGATTACGGATACAAAATAGAAGAATGGAAATACCTCGATGGTAGCCATGCTCAAGAATATGTCTCATATATTGCCGTTGAGAGAGGGATTCATATGCTACCTGATGGAACTATAATAGAAGCAAACAAAATAAAACTACCAATCCAGGCACCGAATGAATGGACTAAAATAAACTTTAAGTATAAGTTCAACTCACCCCCCATATTACTAGTTCAGTTACAGACTGACTGGGGGTCAGAACCAGCGATAGTCCGTATTAGGAGGGTAACTAACAATGGCTTTGAAGTTATGATCCAAGAGGAAGAAGCTGCCGATGGCTGGCATACCACAGAAATTCTAGGCTATATAGCCATATGGAACTCTATACTGAACGACGCAACAGCAACATCGATATATCTAGGAAGCGTAAAGCTAATCGCGAGGAGATTAACATTAAATAGTAATTGGAAAAACTTTTTTAGATTGTCTAACGAACTTTTAGCCTCGGAATGGATTTACCTGCTAGCTTCATTAGTAACCGCAAATGGTGGTGATCCCTGCGATATAAGATATACTGTAGAATATGGTTGTGTAAAGTTAAAACTTCAAGAAGAAGAATCAAAAGATTCAGAAACTTACCACACATATGAGGACGTCTGGGTTCTGAGAACAGAACAGGCAATACAGCCCAAAGATTTCTGGTCGCCAATATTGGCTGGTAGATCAATAAATATCTATGTTATAGATATAGCACAAGCAACAAACAGTTTCGTTTATGATAGAAATTATGTTTACAGTGGTATATTACAAGCCGTGGATGATGCAAATAAAAGAAGTATTGTGAGAGTTCCTCATGAGATAATAGCAGTGCATAGAATCACAACAATGGAGGAATTCGATTACTTAGTTTGGAACCCTCCTTTAAGAGCAGTCGTTATAAATACTCATGGCGAGGTTCTACCCCCTTCCAGATAATTACTGGACTTATGAAGGAGTTGTGGGAGGATGCCCGTATGTCGCGGTTTATACCACCTCTGGATGGATAACCTTAAATAATATTCTGGGCGCATCAGAGGCGAATAGTAGTGATGTGTATGATTACTACCTATTGGATACATCTCCCATGCTCCTTAATGGTAAATACTATAGGATTGCTATTACGGAATTTGAGAATGAGCATGACTTCATTGATTATTTAGCACTTTATAGGATTGTTTACCCACCAACATTCGACATTGCAGTCTCACCGATGGGGGAAATAATAACATACAAATACCCGAGGCCCCCAACAGTAGCGATTAATTCAAAAGGTAACAACATATTATGGGACGTAGCCGTTATCGATAACGATACATACAGTGGATTTCGAGGTGACTACCTAGAATTAACCTTTAGGAACATCACACCAGGACTTATCAAGCTTCTTCTCATAGCTGATAATAGGAACATCGACTATAACAAACCAGAGGTTTATGCACAACTAGCAGATCTAATAGAGAAGAAATCTTTAGTAATACAGATATGGGACAACGAATTAGAGGCATGGATAAATATCAGCACAATAATCCCGAGAAACAACCCATATATGTTTGGTATTGACTTAACTAAATACTTTCTAATGAAGTTAGCACACCATTGTAGAAACATCCCTAGTGATTGTATCAATATGGGAGATAAATTATGGAGATTAAACCACTTGAAAAAGGTGATTAGAGACCTTATACCAGAAACATTGAGGATAAGGATCGTGTTTACAAGACCCCACGCCATAGATTATATAGCCCTAGAAAACACACCGATAGAAGAGGAGACTAATAGGTGGCGCCAGATGAAAATCTGGAAGCAACACCTAAAAAAGGTAGAAATACCCGAAATGAAAGAAGCAAAGAAATTGTTGAAGAGACCCGACGGAAAATATGTTGAGATTTCTCCAGGACAAAACATAACAGTTCTATTCAGACGAGATAAGCATAAGACAAACCAGACATATACGGAAAAACTTCTACTTATCATTAGAGGACACTACAAAACACAAACTCAGATAAGAACTATGAGGACTAGGGTTGTTGGTTGGCAACCAAAATATTGGCAAAACTTCGTAAAGAAAATAGGAGAAAACTGTAGAAACTACGGCTGGGTATTCACACACATCGCAGGATACCCGTTGAAGTACATAAGCAATAAAAAATATTTAAGCATATATAACATAGAAAGCCAAGGAATAAAGCAATTATTAGGATTTCTGCCAGATATAAAGCACTATAATAGAATCCGTGTGGAGCGCCGCTTTTATGGTGAACTCGAGGCATATAAGGACTATCCATTTAGACTTGGAGATTATTTATCAAGTTTATATGCAGATTATGTTATTGATGCTACGAAGATTGAGAGAGCTACTAATGTGATATTAACTAAAGGCTTTTATGATACTGTTGCTTCTTTTGTTATTTCAATGGATGATCATAACGTTGGCGGCTTTGCATTCAACGGTTTTTCAAAAATAGTCGATGATTCCACAAAGGGTTATATATCCACGGCTAATGCTCTTGAGTATACCAGAACGTATATTATAGACCCCCTAATAGCATATCAGCCGAAAGACAAGTATCTCGTCACAGTGCCTGCTGGTTCAACGCGTATTGAATATTATGCCAAAAGTTCGCTGATATTTGCTATAAGACTCGTTCCTGGTACTATATACTTCGGGCAAGAAAACAGTGCAATATTATTTGCTATTTCTATAGGTGCCGCTACATACTCTCATGACTCTAATGATGTTAAGATCTCAATAGGAAAATGGGTCGACATCAATATCAAAACTCAGAACGAGTATGCTTGTGGTTTTGTCTGGGGAACTTTTAGGCCTATACGCGATATAGAAGAAAAAATCTGCGCGATTAATGATGGCTATGTGTCTTTAGAGGAACCATATCGAGATCCTTGGGAAAGCCTGCTTTCTGTTGCAGGTTTTGCGGCCAGTGTGATCAGTTTTATCTTAGATGGCGATTTGTCAACCATATTGTCTGCATTATCATTATCTATCTCGTATCTGCAACTTTACAAAGGTTCCTTACTGCCCTATGTCAGGGAAGGTAGTAATTATGCTAATATTATTAATATGCCTTTGTTTGTCGATGAGAATTATCGTGATACTGCCTACTGTTCAGCATGGTTAAGAATGTTTGTGTTTGGTAAATCTAGCACGACTTTAACAATAGATGTTTCATCAACCCTATACTATAACTATCTAACAATATTAGGCGAGAAAAGAGTGCCTCTAGCCTCAATATCAATAAAACTTAACTTAATATATGATGGTGGATTAGTTGCGTAATCTCCTACCAATCCTCTTACTATTATTTGTACTTGTAGGGCAAACTCTATCTTTCCAAGATCCGAATCTCCTTAGAGATAAGCTTGATAGTTTTGAGGTTCCTAGGGTACGTGTGGAACGCTATGTTCCTCGTAATTTAATGCTTGATAAACGTATTATGGCTACATATGTAGTAAGCCCCGAAGCGCTTACTGTGATTAAAAATAAGACCGTAGTTCTTAATGGTACAGTGTGCCTAAATAACACTCTCTTCGATAACTGCACAATACTTGTTCACAACGCAACCATATTTACATCTGGTCTAATAATTCTCAATAAAACTAGGGTGACCCTTATAGAAGGACAAATGATAATTCAAGGCGATTCTAGTTCTAAGATAAACTTAAATAATGTTTTGTTAGTATCAGAAAATAAAAATTATTCTATTTTGTCTTCTTTTAAGAAATATGCGGTTTTGATAATGGATATAGATTCTGTCATAATCAGAAGTTCATTTCTAAATGTTAGTATTGAGTTTAGATTTGTGAACAATATTTATGCTTTTCAGACAATCTCAAGGGATATACTTGTTACTCTTGGTAAGACAAATCGAAATTACACCATAGAGATCTTTAACACAACAATTGTGTCTGTAATGTCTATTTTTGATGATTTACCAATGCGTAAGTCGAACGTATCGTTGATGGTTGCTAATTCGACTGGTAGGACTATTAGTGTATGTCTAGAAAGCCTTATTGATACACTAGTAACGGTTTCCATAGAAAATTCTGTTTTTGATGATGTTTTCATCGGATTTCATCCTTTCGGTCATGCTATGATCCGTATTTTGAATAATTATTTTGATTACCTTAGCTTATCGGTTGATATGATAAATCGTGAAGGACCTGATATTGCAAATATTCTTCTTGTTGCTAATAACATAGCCAATGAGGCTAGTTTTGATCTATCCCATAATTTTAATTTTTCGTTTATAGGTAATATTGTTGGTGTAACTGAAATATTTTGTCTAGTAACATCTAGCCCTACTATAATTGTTAATGGCAATATTTTTCTGAGAGAGTTTCTATTCGCTTATAGCTATTTGGAATATCCTGCGGAAGGGACATTCACAGTCAACATTTCTAGGAACATTTTCTATTCTATGTTAAATTTGATGACGTATGCTTTTATTATTTCTGATGATATTGAGAAAAACTATGATTTATCTAGATACTACAATCTCTTTATTTATGATAACTTTTTCTACACCAATAATACTCCACTATACTCAAAAGCGAAAGCTGTAATGATTATTGAGTCACCTATTGGGTTCTTTCTAGTTTATAATAACACTTTTATTAACAAGCGTAGAATAACAGATAGTGCAATAATTGTGAGCGAGTTTGCTTTGATTTCAAATGGGTCACAACTTCACATATTCTGGAACAGTATAATGAACTTTACTGAGCCATTTATAGTAGAGATTCCCAATAGGATACGCATAGCTGGTATTGCGGTGAAGGTATTGAGGATATATCTCAACACAATAATCGCATCGAGGGTAAGTCTGGAGGATGCTGGTTTCGAATACGATTGGGGTGGCTATGGGAACTACTGGTCATGCTACAACGTCACTGATAAGAACCATGATGGTATAGGTGACGCGCCAATCTGGTTCGATGATGATAGTGTGGACCGCCATCCCCTCGTGAAGCCTCACTGGTACTACAACATTACATGCCCAATATACGAATCCAAGGAAATTCCTAATCTTACCATAGTTGTGACTCTTTCTGTTTTTGGCGTCTTAAGTTTGGGAATTTTTGTTGTTATACGGAGGCGATTTCTGCATTCCCAAAGAAGCAAGTGAGTATCTCAAAAGCAAGAGAAACACTAACATATTACATATTGCTTTTTATTTATATCTGATTTTTTCTATTGTGAGGAGGGTGATCCGTGTGGCGACTGATGCTAGTTTGAAGGACTACTTAATGCTTCTTAGGGGGGATCTCAGGAATCTTATAGCTAGGTTTTCTCCCGAAGAGATAGATGTTTTTGATGATGTATTTGATAACATAATCAGGAAGTCCGATGTTATTCGTGAGCAGGGCGAGAATATTATTGGTAAGGAATCCACGTTGGGTTTCTTTGGAAGCGGTGCGCTTACACTTATACTAGCAATTGCCGTCTCCGAGGCAATCAGATTATTCGTTGAGAAAGCATTGACTATAAGCGTAGAGAAGATAAGGGAGTTACTAAGACGCACTATCAGGAAGACTAGTCTTGATCTTACTAAGGAGGAGATTAATGAGTTAGCGGAGGAGCTCGCTAGGGTGCTAACTAAGCTTAGAACCTAGTGTAGCAGGATGATTCTTCGATGTCCTCACTGTGGCTTCGAGAATTATAGCTCATATAGATATTGTGTGAGATGCGAGCTCCCTATAACTATTAGGAACCCCTCAGAGCACCTCAAATATCTTCGAGCCGCACAGCTATTTGTCTTGATATTCTATGTTCTTATCTACTACCTACTATTCGATTTTTGGGGCATAATAGCACCACTGATAATAGTACTGATTTTATTCTTTATTCCACTCAACAGGGTGGATAGGAAAAAATGTTTCTCTGATCGCGGAGTAGACAGTATAGCGAAGAACTTATGTGATGCTCTAGGACTGCCAAAAAACATTAGGGTTCTAGTATGCGAAAAACGAGGGGCCTTCATATCTGGGAATATACATAATTACTTCGTAGTAATCCCAAAAGCTATTTTGAACGATGAAACAAAACTAGTTGGTGTTCTCGCTCACGAATTATCTCACATAAAAAATAAGGATCACATCTTTTTAAGAATACTATTTACCAATTTCGTTCTAGTCTGTGGATTGATACTGTGGACTGCTTATAAAATAGCTCTTGTAATTAGCATAGTACCTGCCCTGATAGGCTACATCTTCTTTGGGATCATACACATATTAACCTTGTTATCTTTGAAATACTCATATATATCAGCAGAAATTTTTGCTGACTACATTGTGGTCAAACACGGATATATTAATGAGTTGAAAAAAGCTATTAGTGAGTTCCTACCCACCGAGACTCATGGCTTTATTTTGCCTATTTTTCGTGTACATCCAACACTTAGGGACAGAATAAACATTATCCGTGGAGGGGTCTACTCCTGGATTCCACTAAGTAGACTAATTGGGTTTCTCCTTCCTTTCTTGATATACATATTAAATCTTATTTTTGGACTTTTATTATGGCTTCTCATAGAACTTGCACTTAGATCCTTTCTTGTAGTCCTTATGGTCCAAGCGACCTTCATTTTCAGCATTCCCTGTATATATCTTTTCTACTTATCAAACGAATACATATACTTCACAAGGGACCCAGCTATCAAAAATTTTTTGTATAGTTTTCATAATCGGATCTTCATATGGTTGTTCATGGTTCTTTTCTCAAACATTGTGTCCTTTGGACTATATATCCAACCTACGGAGTCGTTAGAATTCGCAATCCTCATGATGGGGTATACGCTTCCATCTATAAGCTATTTTGTATCTTTCTTCTCGGGCGTGGCAGGAATAGCAGTAATATACGCGGTGTCAATAATAGTCTATGCTCTCCTACATATGATAGGGAGATCCATATACGAAAACGATTTTCTAAGTAGGAGAGGCCTATTAAATGAAGTTAAACTCAAGCGCATAGTCGAATACTCAGTAATTGTTCTGGCGGTTATATTTATGGTTTTCTTTATAATTGCTATCCTACTAGCCATCATAAATCTTTTAGAATTACCATCGCCAATAGGTTTTAATGTATTCATCAAAGTATTTCTGATTCTAGCAATATTTACATTCGCATACTTGCTAATAATAACTCCTCTTGCAGGATTATACTCATATAAAACCAGCAAAATGCTTGGAAAAATCGAAATCGATGATAGAAGCATATCTCGTCTAAGAATGATAGCTAGGAAAGTATTCATCGTAGAGCTGGTATTGTGTATAGTGCCTTTCGTAGCTATGCTAAATTTCGTAGCGTCTTTGGGAGATTTAAATTTGGACTATGCCTCAACCGCAATCTTATATATTCTCCTTTCTTTTTCTCCAGCAATATTTGTAGATTTATTTGCATATCAGAGATTTTCTCTCCCATTTGTAAGGAGATTGAAATATAGGCGAAGTCTCATGGTTAGAAGGGTCCAAGAAAAACAGAGAGTTTACTACCTATTATTTCCAGTTGCCGCACTTATAATATTCTTATCGTCCATAGTTCCCAAAGAACCAGACATGTTTACTATGATCCTAACACTGTTGATACTCCTCCAAAATAAGTATCTTAGCCAAGCAATACCACAGTTTTTATCAATACGTGCAATAAACGTGCTCTCAAGCCTAATTCTTCTCCCTTTTCTAGCTCCCTACGCACAATCGGCATGTGCTATATCGCTTGTACTGCTATTCATACCAAGCTTAAGTAGCCTCTATGGTAGTGAAACAGAAACTTTGATGGAACTAAACTACATGGTAATACAGTTAACGGAAATCCTAGTACTAATATTTCTATTTGTTTATCTTATCAGCTCGAGGAAACATGGTTAGGCTATTTGAATAATATAGGTCTATACATTTATTTTTTGTGTTTCCCATCTTACATATCAAAGGAGTAGTATATCTTTCTGAATTTTGATGTTAGGTTTCTCACAATGTTTTTTGCTTCATTCATTCTGTTGCTTGGTGCTAGGTATATTACCTCGGCTGTTTTATGCATTTCGGATTCTTTCTGGCGTTTTCACTCATCACATTTTCTGATGCTACAAGATTAAATGAGTTCTGGCGGAAGGACTCATGTTTCCTCGGAGGAGAATCTAGCTCATCCATATCCGAGGGCCTCACCACCCCAAAATTTTCTACATATTTTTAGTATTCAGATATAAAAGCCAAAAAGAGTTTCAATTTCTGATGAAAATGGAGACAATAGTATATGTCGGCATATTAATAGTCTTAGCAGGGATTATAGCACTGGAAATGAGAATACCAGTAGCCATAATGGAGATAATCCTCGGTGTGCTCGCATTCAACATATTGGGGCTAACAACGGATTTGTGGATAGAATTCATGGCGAATCTCGGAGTCCTAGGAATAATGTTCTTTGCTGGGCTTGAGATAGATCCCAATGTTTTGAAGAGAGATTTTCTTAAGAGTTCAAGTACTGGTGCTCTGATATACTTATGTAGGCTGGCGATAGTATTCGTAGTGGCGTTTCTGTTCTTTGGATATAATCTATACACCTCTCTGCTCATCGGAATCTCTCTTTCAACAACCTCATTGGCTCTGGTATATCCCATTGTTAAGGAGAGGGGCTCAATAAAAACGGATTATGGTCAGGCAATACTGAGCGTTGCTATGGTAATAGATATTCTTAGCACGATATCACTAATAATCTTCGTTCAGCCAGAACATGAAGCATTTCTTGCGATCTACATAGTAATCTCATTTCTAATATTTCTGTTCGCTCCAAAGGTAACTAAGAAGATCTTCGCGAGGTATGGCGGAAACATAGCGGAAATAGAGGTAAGATTCATACTGCTTTTCCTAGTGGCGGCTGGGTTCCTCGCTGAGAAACTCATGCTTAGCGAAGTTATATTTGCTTTCTTTCTTGGATTGATATTCTCCGAAATACTTACTGATAGGAAGGATGTTGAGGAGAAGCTCCGGGGGATCATCTTTGGTTTTCTGGCACCAGTATTCTTCTTTAAGGCTGGTATGCTCATGGATCTACGCAGTCTAAATATTGATGTGTTCTTCTTTATCCTTGTGTTTGGTACAATAGCATATCTAAGCGTATACCTAATCGCAAAGCACATATTTACCAGATGGTTTGACCCAGAGATAGGAAAGTGTACAGGTCTCATATTCAACTTCAGGCTAAGCTTTGGCATCATAGCAGCAATATTTGGACTGAGAATGAGTCTGATAACAGTTCCTATTTACACCGGCATAGTAACGATAATACTACTCGCATCGGTAGTCTCATCTATTCTCCTCAAATTCATTCCATCTCCCGAACTTGTAGAATAGTTCCTTCTGGGTCATCAGAAGATTTGATCTGGACTCGCACATCTGAACTTAGAAGTAGCTGTCTGAATGGAATTAAGCTCTATTGGCATATTCTCTAAATATTTTTTGATGAAGACATTGGTGCTATTATTTTTCCAGCGTGATGGGCTCTACGCGTTTCTGTTGCTTATATATCTCTGATTAATAAAATTTGAGAGTTCGATAAGTAGTTCTATTCTTGCCCATATTCTCTCGTCTTGAGAGATACTGAGTGAGGGGTCTGAGTTTAGTGTAACTATTCTGTAGATTCCAGGTTGAATAATTATTTCTCTCTCCCCGTGTTCTGGATGTGTGATTCTCATTGTATGTCTTCTTATTGCTATAAAGCTGTTTCTCTCTAAGCCTGGTATTCTTATAGATCTAGATTCTAAGGCATCCATGTGTATTCCGTAGGTATAGATAATATGGTTTCCCAACGTGAATCTGAGTTTACGCTCATTATAAGTAAATGTTTTCCAGGCATTCTCTACAAACTCATCAATAATTTTGTCCAGTAAGCAATTATTTTCTATGAGAGTATATGGCATGCCTGTTAAATCAGTTATGTAGTTCAAAACCTGCATTTTCTTTCGTTTTAGCGCCAATCTAAAAGTTTCTCTAAGTAGGGGTCTCAGCCATTCCTTAAGATAATCAATACCATATATATGGACTTCATAGGGAGGATCAACGATCCTATACTTTGGGAATCCGCAGACGTCCCTAACGATGCTCTCTATGAGTCTTAGGAGCAGATATAGCAGAATGCTGTATGTGTCACTGAACAACATCAAAACCTCAAGAACGAGGTCCCCTTGAACTCTTATCCTCATATTGTTCTCAAAGCCATTTACCTCCCACCAGTGATGCGTGAAGCCCATCAATAGCTTTATATCGTTGACCGTTAATGTGTTCTTAAAAACATAATCCACAAGGTTTCCAGGTAGGTAGTGGACGAAGAGATAGCCTTCATCATCAATGCCGATCACAGCACATCGCCAGAAATTTCTTCCTACTTTTATGCAGCTCAGTATGTAGTCGCGAACAAATCTATTTACATATGCACTATGGATCATTTTGTTGATAAGCTCTGAGAACCTCTCATAGTGGTCGCCACGTGAGTGTAAGTTGAAGGCCCTCAAAGCAGCTTTCCAAAGCTTATTCTTGAGCAATAGGTATAAATCATTGAGCAAAGAGCCTCCACACCGACTAATAGTACTCACCATAAAAAAATAATACCAAAACAAAATCTTATAAAAATTTCTGTTACTAAATTTGTGCAAAATATGACTTTACGGGTTTTGGTATGCTAGATTTTGTTTTTCGCTTAAGTTTTCATTAGCTAACTTTATTCTGTTCCCCGCATATGCCGATTCTTTCCATGAAACCTTATTTTTTGTGAGACCTATCATCTAAGAAGAATAAACAGAGAGGAGGGGCTAGGGCTGCTGAGTTCTATTGTAGCCATATTCGTTTTATTCCTTCAAGATCATCAAAGTCGTCGTTTTCGCTTATGATTATCGGAATGTTATGTGTTAGCATCACTGCGGCATGAATCGCGTCGGATGGTCTCATCCTATATTTTATGAGAACATCAAAGAATGTATCCATTATTCTTGAATCTATTTGCAGGACATCCACATAGGGAAGAACAGCATTACGGATAAAGTCCAGTGTTATATCATAGGGGACACCATACTTCTTTTTTGATATCCAGATGAGTTCATCAAGAACGAGAAGATCAGTAGATACTATAAATGAGCTAAGAATATCGTAGTATAGAGCCTCATAGGGCTTTCTTTCGTCTTCCTCCTTCATACAATTGAGGTATATTAATAGGTTAGCATCAACAAAAGCATATTGCCTATTCGAATTCCTCTTCAAGTGATACATCCTTTAACTCCCCAGGCCTCGGCGATTTGGTGTCGAGATTCTTAAGCCTACTCACATGGGATCTAAGAAATTTTTTCAATTCATCGATATCTGCTGCTGGTTTAAGCAATATTCCTTCCTCTCTGAGCTCGACAAGAACCCATCCTCCCTCCTCAAATCCATATTTTTCTCGGAGTATCTTGGGAATTATAAGATAGCCTTTCTTACCTAGTCTCAATCTTAATGTTACCGTAGTATCCACCATTTTCAAACCAATATTCCAACAATATCATATAATAAATCAAACTTAATATAAGAGAAATTTTGTAGATAAAGGCGTGGTCAAACTATTTTAGCTGGTGATCGGTAATGAACCTCAGTTTTGAGAAGGATTTTCCGATCCTTATATATATCTCTGCTCTAGTGATTCTTATGTTACTTGGAATATTGTATGATGCATGGCACCTTCTCCATCTAATCATATTCCCACTAGTGGTTGTCATGGTGTTTATGCTTCTGAGGTTGGGGGTGATAGGCCGTGATTGACCCACTTACACCAATGCTACTTGTGGTATTCTCAGCAGTAATATATTGCTGGCATCTATATAAAGTCAGAGGACATCGAGATCTGCGGATACTTATAGCGGTTTTTATGCCAATAGCCATAATCATAGAATTCATAGGTGTTTATAGCGGTGCGTACGAGTATATCTGGAGGAACTATCTACTCAATAGCATATTCGTAGCTTTTGGCTGGATATCAAACATATACCCGAATATGCATGTTGCGATGATGCTAATCGAGGGGAAAAACTACTATAGAAAGAAAACGATACCTATAAGGCGAAACATAATGATTGGTTTCCTAACGGGAATCTTTGCTGTGCTATACGACCTATTCTTAGACCCAATAGCAGTCCACTTAGGGATATGGACATGGAATGTTCCAACCCACTGGTATGGTGCGCCACTAGGAAACTTCATCGGTTGGTGGCTAATAGCATTTTCATCCACAAGCACATATATACTACTCGCATATCCGAACAGGAAATACAGATTAGAACTTTGGATACCAATCATGGTGATCATAGACATAGTATTCATAGTCCTTATGCTTGGGGTCTTTGGACAGATACTCACGTTGATGCTAGCTGGCCCATAAATACTTCTTTTGTCATAAACATAGCGTCTATTCTTCCTCCCAGGATATTTTCTAGGTAATACCATCGTTTTTTATTTCTCGTCTAAACATACTATTCTCTGGTGGCTAAAAATGTATAGCTTTATGAAATCTATATACTCTCACCTCCCTAAAAAATATGCTATCCTCCGTGAAAAGCTTGGACCAGAAGATTTTGCTGAGCTTATGAGACGGTTAATGTCCCTCAGATTTAGGATGCGTCCCTTGCCCCGCCGGATGTGGATCAGAACTCATGGTAGATCTGTATGTGTAGGTTCAAAAATAATTAGAATAGCTGATTGTCTCCTCGAGGAGCTTATCAATACCTTTAGAAAACATGGCGTAAATCCAGAGATCGCAATCAAACAACTAGGCAGTTAGAACCACTCATAACTCTCTCAATAGCAATTATGTGGACAATCTTATATCTCAAATATCTATATTTATTTATGGAGCTCCCCAATACGTATTTTATTTTCTCCATATATTCCCACTAGAATAATTAGAACAAGCCAATATTATTGAGAAACCTTAATTTGAGATTGATTTAATTTTCGTATTTTTCTTAATATTTTGATTGGTGCAAGTATATGTCAATAATCATTGAAATCCCAGAATCGATAGCCTCCAAAATCGCCGAGTTGGGCCTAGATATAGAAAGAGAAATAATCGAATATATTATTCGAAAACTAAACCTCGACCCTAACACAGAGGCAAAACTCCATATGGATCTAGCTAAGAGATTTCTTAGTGAGGGAAGAAAGATCGTTGAGAAAGACCCCATCCAAGCTGCGGAGAAACTCTACAAGGCTACTGAGGAGGCCATAAAAGCTCTTACAATAGCGCTGAATATAGATGAGATTACTTCTAAGGTTTCTAATCAGGGTAGATGGACTATAACCGATTTGGAAAAAGCTGTTAGGATTCTCAAAAAGCGTATAGGAAAAGTAGTTATGGAGGCTTGGGATAGTGCTTGGTATCTTCACATTCTTGGTTTTCATGAGGCTAAACTTGATAGCGAAGGAGTGGAAGAAAGGATTGATACCATAGAAACCCTAATTGAAATTTCCCAGAAAGAACTTGCTAAACATTTGAGTTGAGAAGACCTAAAAATATATTCTATTGATAAGTGCAGGAGAAAAACGAGTGGGTGTATTGGATGGAAACTTATGATATAATCACTAGACATGTAGGATCCGTTGTGGATATTTCTGTGTCTCCCGATAATAGATACATTGCAAGTCTGGGCGCAGATAGATACCTCGTTGTTCATAGCTTTATGGATAAAAGAACATTCTCATTTATTGTCGATCCCAACATAGCACCAACATGCATGTGTTGGTCACCAGACTCTAAATATGTAGCCATTGGTATGGGTGATTCAAGAATTGATATATGGGATATCACCCATGGTAAGATCATTAGCCAGATGCTTGGTCATCAACAATCTGTAAGCTGCTTGGCTTGGGGGAAATACCTAGCTAGCGGTAGTAAGGATAAGACTATTAGGATTTGGGATCATAGCTCTGGGGACTGTATAACTATACTTCGTGGACATACATCAGATGTACTTAGTCTGGACTGGCTGGCCGATAGTGATTATCTCGTAAGTTGTGGTGCCGATATGCGAGTAATTCTGTGGGATGTCTCCTATGGTAGGCAAATCGCCACATTTTCTGGGCATCTAGGAGTGGTTATATCAGCAATATTTGTGGATGACAAAACAATTATTAGTTGTGGAAAAGACGGGTTAATCCGCTTCTGGAATATAAAAACCAGAAAATCCACAAAAGTGCTGAGACTTAATTGCGAACCAGAATGTGTAAGTTGTGAACCAAACACAATGAGAATAGCCATCGGCTGTAGCGATGGAAAAATACTCCTACTAGAAAATGAGAAGAAAGTTAGTATTGATGCGCATAAAGGTAAAGTCACCGCACTAAGTTGGTCTACAGATGGCAGAGTTCTGGTAAGTGGCGGGGAATATGGAGAGGTTAAACTATGGAAACTTGATTAAAAACTTTAATAACTAGTTCTATTAAATTATTAGAGGGTGAAATCCTTGGCTTTCTGGAAAAAGAAGAAGAAAACAGAGTTAAGGGAGGAGAAAGCGGCTACCGAGATGCCAGAAACAT
>Ga0180302_10000728_pt1 | contig 15031 bp, 14 predicted proteins | sample GuaBasSediGuay17_FD_121794 | JGI IMG/M metagenome (GOLD analysis project Ga0180302, IMG submission 121794) | Subseafloor sediment microbial communities from Guaymas Basin, Gulf of California, Mexico - Guay17, Core 4571-4, 12-15 cm | ecosystem: Environmental > Aquatic > Marine > Hydrothermal... | reverse complement strand
TTCTAAAGATGCTCTTAACGCTTTAGTTAGAGCTTGTGCAAGTGGAGTTGGGGGAGCTGCTTCTGCTATTAGGTGGATTCTTCGGGAGAAGCCTGAGTTGTTGGAGGAGCACGAATTGTTGAGGGATGCTCTTAACGCTTTAGTTAGAGCTTGTGCAAGTGGAGTTAGGGAAGCTGCTTCTGCTATCGAGGATATTGCTTGGGAGAAGCCTGAGCTATTTAGGATGTGCAGTTTGTCGTCAGTTCGTTTAGGGTGTCTCGACGGAGTGAACAAGCTTTGTGAGATTTTGTCTGCTCTAAACGTAAGTGGAAATGTTAATTAACTTATTGTACTCATTATCGTTTAAGTTCTCCACATCAAGCTTTAGTTGGTGGACTATGCGGGATGCGAGTTGGATTAGAACTCTTAGTTAATGACATAACTTCATTACGTGGTAAGTATATAGGGGTTATTACGAACCATACTGGTGTTCTGTCGGATTTTGTTCATGTGATAGATCTTTTTCTTAAGTTTCATCTAAATATTAGGGTTGTGTTCGCTCCTGAACACGGGTTTAGGGGTGATGCTCTAGAGGGATCTTCTGTGAAAAGTTACGTTGATGAGAGGACTGGTTTGCCTGTTGTCAGCGTACACGGAGGGTCTTATAGTCCTCCTGAGGACATCTTAAGGAAATTGGACGTCGTTATTTACGACATTCAAGACGTTGGGGCTAGGTTTTACACTTACATCTCGACTCTTTTCTACGTTTTGGAGTCTGCTGGCAAGGTCGGTGTTGAGGTTTTGGTTCTCGATAGACCTAATCCTATAACTGGTCTTCACGTTGAGGGCCCTGTTCTTGAACCGGGCTACAGGTCTTTTGTTGGGGTTTGGTATATTCCTGTTCGCTATGGCATGACTGTTGGCGAATTGGCTCTTCTCTTTAACGAGGAGGCTGACTTGGGGGCTGATTTACGAGTCGTTAAGATGGAGGGTTGGCGTCGTAGGATGTGGTTTGACGAGACTGGTTTGCCTTGGGTCCCTCCCTCTCCTAACATGCCGTCTTTGGATGCTGCTGTTGTTTATCCTGGTACGTGTTTAATTGAGGGGACTAACGTCTCTGAGGGTAGGGGCACTGCTAAGCCTTTTGAACTTATTGGGGCTCCTTGGATTGATGAGTATGAGTTGGTTGAGGAGCTCAAGTCCCTTCCTGTTAAGGGGGTTAAGTACCGTCCGGCTACTTTTACTCCTTGGAGGAGCAAGTATTCTGGCGAGGTCTGTCGTGGCGTTCAGGTTTATGTTATTAATAGAGATGTTTTTGAGCCTGTGAAGTTTGGTTTGGGCTTGGTTTGGACTATAAAACGTCTTTACCCGGATAAGTTTGAGTTTGTCAAAAGGGGGAATAAATATTACTTTGACTTGTTGATTGGCTGTGGTGATACTCGCGAGCTAATTGAGAGAGGTTGTGATTTTGACGACCTTGTTGATTTGTGCAATAGGGGTCTCGATTCTTTTAGTAAAATTAGGGGTAAGTATCTACTGTATTATTAGAAATATAATTTCTAACGATTTATAAGCTATTAGAACTATTATTTCTAATATGGAGGAATTAGTTAGGAAGTATAATCCTTGGTGGGAAGGGGAGGAGGATGTTGATTTGAGGAAGTGGCGTAGTATGCCTGTTAGGTGGATTTCGCAGTGGATTAATAATGTTAGTTTGAAGTCCTTTTCCCTTAACTTTATAGTAGGTCCTAGGCAGGTTGGGAAGACTACTGGGGTAAAGCTCTTAATTGACAAGTTAACGAAGAAGGTGAATCCTTATCGTGTATTTTATTTCAACTGTGATTTGGCTTTAGACTCAGAATACCTGAGGAGGGTTATAGACTACTACTTCTCAATTAGGAGGTCGCTTAACCTCTCCAACGTCACGTGTTACTTGTTTTTGGACGAAATTGGGAGTGTGTTGGGTTGGTGGAGGGTTATAAAGGGTTACATCGACTTAGGCGTGTTTAAGAATGACGTTGTTACGTTGACTGGTTCTTCTACTCTAAGGTTAAGGGGAGAAATAGAGCTTTTTCCGGGAAGGAGGGGTTATGGAAGGGACGTAACAGTTCTACCTTTATCGTTTAAGGAGTATGCTGAGTTACATGGAATTAAGGTAGATCTTACCAACGACCTTAGGGAAAATATAGTTAGAGTCTCGCTCTACAAGGAAGAGCTCATGGAGTTATTTGAGAAATATCTTAGGTCCGGTGGTTTCCCTCTCTCGATAAACGGTGATCCTAGAGCTGAGGAATACTTCTTACTCGCCCTTCAAGGAGAGTTGTTAAGGGTTAATAGAAACCTTCACTTGGTTAGGGGAATATTATCTTCGTTGATGAGGAAAGCTCCTTCTCCACTCTCTTACTCGACTATAGGAAAAGATTTAGGGATTTCCTACAAGACTATCCAGGATTACGTAGAGGTTTTAAGGAATCTCTACGTACTTGAAGTAGCTCTGTTCAAAGAGGATAAGAGGGTCTTGTGGAGGAAGGAGAGGAAGTTCTTCTTCATGGATCCCTTTATAGCTAATGCTCTATCTCACTGGGTTGGGGAGGAGTACCTCGAGAGCGCTATTTATGAGTGGGTAATTCAATGTCATCTTCACAGAAAGTTCGAGTCTGTTTACTATTACAGGAATAGGTATGAAATAGACTGTATTGCTGGTGACCTTAAGGTGGAGGTTAAGGCTGGGAAGCCTTATAGGAGGTATCCTAAAGGGGTAATGGTGGTAGATAAGGAGGATATTCCAGTCTTCTTATACGCTTTAGGGACGTAAGTGTTCACTGGCAATACTTTAACAAGTTGGTGTACTAGACTTCGAAAGCGTCTTTGCGCACTTCTAGGAATTCTCGTGAGGCGTTTGAAGGGGTTGTTCCACTGTTAGCACGTAGAAAACACTAATCTACTGCACTCGTAATCTGTAACACATGAGAGGTAAGAAAGTCCTGTTACTAGTGTTAGTGACAATTATAGCGATATCCCTTGTCGCTAGCGTTTTAATTCACTTGCTAGGGTACGAGTTCACTTATGAGGGTCTCGTTAAGAAGGAAATGTTGAGTCGTGGGAGTTTTACTCCTTTATCATCTCCCCCTTACGCTATGCATGAGACTGGCAAACGCTTTGAAGAGACTAAGGCTAGTGGAACGACGACATATAGTTACAGGATGGTTATCGTTGAGGGTAGGATGACCATAGAAGTGGAAGAGGGAGGGGTTGAGAAAGCTGTTAGGGAAATAGTGAAGGCTTGTAAGGAATTGAACGGTTACGTAGCTGAGTCGAGGATGGTTAAGGAGCGAGCTTATGTAATTGTTAAAGTTCCTTCAGGAAGCTTAGAGGACTTTATGGAAAGAGTTAGGGGTTTGGGTAAGGTGTTGAGCGAGGAGACTTCTGCTAGAGATGTGACTGAACAGTACATAGATTTGGAAGCTAGGCTTGAGAACGCTAAGAGGGAGGAGAAGAGGCTTTTGGAGATATTGAATATGGCTAAGACTGTGGATGAGGTTCTCAAGGTTGAGGAGTACTTGAAGAGGATAAGGGAGGAAATAGAGAGGTTGGAGGCTCAAAAGAAATACCTTGAGAGGAGGGTTGAGTACGCGACTGTGTTAGTGGAAATTGTCCGTAGGAAGTTGGAGTGGCCTGAGTTTGACATCATGCCAGCCGTCATGATAGGGTTGAGAGTGTTATATACTTCGATATACGTGTTGACAGTCTTAGGCTTCCTCTCGATAGTGATCATCCCAGTATCACTGTTAGTCTATGTTGTTTATCTTATAGTCAGAAAGAGAGTGAAAGGGTTCCTGAAGGAGTTACGCGGAGAGACAAGTCAACAACGCTAAAGTGTAATGATGTGACTTAAAGTCAAAACCATTATTAACATCATAGCTCTTTGTTTGCATTAGTGTGCTCTTTTGACTCTCGTGAAGGCTAGGGCTACAGTCATCGGTTTCAAGGATCGTGTTGAGGGGACTGTGTTAGTTGATACTGGCGCTAGCCTAACCCCATTAGATAGGAGGATTGCCGAAATCGTTGGAGTTAAATCTGTAGGTAGGACAGTTAATGTAATAGCTGATGGTCACGAACTTGTAGCTGAGTTAGCAATTCTTGAGAAACTTATTGTTGAGTATGAAGAACTTCCCTACGCCTACGTCGCTGTGCTAGAGTTCCCTAATAATCTTAGACAAAAACTCCGTGAACTGAGTCTCGTAGATTGGCGTATGCTAGGTTTGTCGACATTAGAATTGCTTCAGTTGGCACCTGATGTAAGGACAGGTACATTACGTAAAACGACAGCATTCGCGATAATCCTTACTTAAGTCCTAAAGTATTTCGGATTTCATGAGGCATACATTTGTCGTGTAAGTGAAGGAACAAAGCTTTTATTCTTTGACGATTATTATTAGGTCAGCATGGTCAAGGCTTTTAGTAAAATCAAGGTCTATAAAGGGGAAAAGTCTGTAGAGGTCACTGCGTTATTTGATACGGGATCCAGTAAGAGTTACTTAAACGAGAGTATTGCGAAGAAACTTGGGTATGAGCTATATCCTAAACCGCTTAAAATACCATTAGCAGTTAAGGGAAAATATGCTGAGGTCATTGGGTACATACACGTGTATTTAGAGATAGCCGGACATAGATTACCTGAAATAGAGACTTTAGGTGTTGTCAAGGATTTAATGGCTGATGTAATAATAGGGAGAAATATCATGGATGCATACGAAATCATTATCGAAAAGGAGAGAATAAGATTCATGAGATATCCTCCTGTGCCATGCTTATTCTAATTATAGTAACACATATTAGCTAGGACTAATGCGTATAAAGACCTAACTCTAACGTGAATACTCTAAGTCTGTTATGACTTTAGTCTTTCGCCTCTCCTCATCAACTATGTAACGAACGTACATTGAACTACCTTAAAAGTATTTTTCATTACAGTTTAACGCCTCAGGATATAAAGCGTTGGAGAATGTCTCTAAAGGTGGTGGGCCCGCCCGGAGTCGAACCGGGGCTTCGGGGACAGTTTTATTCACTGTCACTCCCGCTCGTAAGGCGGGTATCCTAGTCGCGGATTTTAATACTCCGCGCTAACCCCTAGACTACGGGCCCTACTTTTAGTACCACTACTCGATGATATAAAATCCTTTCGGCTTAAATTACTTTACTCTACTTTATCTTTTTATTTCAACTCCAATTTTGGAAAGCCATTTCATGAGTTCAGCTAAACCTAGGAGTATATCTCCTGAGTGAGTAGTGTGAGAACTTTTGAGCCCTATTTTTAAGGGGAAGCCACCGTCAGGATTTTGGCACCGTTTAAGGAAGTAGAGAGCTTTACAAACAGCTTCCCTATAGGAGAGGATGTAGGGTGAAGTAGCTTGTAAGATTACTCCAAACGTTGACAATAACTTGGTCTTGTGATCCTCTGGTGAGTAGATACTTCAGTCAAAGTCACCGTATGGCTTTTGCATGCTCCACATCCAATTAAGTCCTCTTAACACTGAGTTCTTAACTCGCTCATCTGGAAAGATCTCGTAGATCTCGTTCAAGAAGCAAAGTGTTAGGGCATGATAGTGGTACGTTCTGCCTTTGTTATCCGCGTAAGGGTATTCTCCTGAGTCGTATTGAGACTCATAATTATCCCCAGTCTTAATTTCTAACGCTCTTCAGTCTAATCTAAATGCTCTCACTTAAGTTTACACGTATACAAGCTCACAGCATCCACATTAAACAGAAGAGCATTTTCTAAAGTACATGGAGTCACTCTTACTATTGACTATTAAACATTGGGTCAATGTTTTCCTTGAGCATACTCGAGTGAAATCTACGTATCATTAAGCTTTAGACGTTCGATATCTACTTAAGTAAGGTTTAGCAGAATAACACAGAGACATGGTTAAGCTCACAGATCCTGCTCTCTGTGCTAAGTGTAAGGGATCTCGTAGACTCTGTGGTAGACCTGTTTGTCCAATACTTAAGCGTATAGAAAGCAGTATCAAGATTAGTAGTTTAGTGAGAAAGAGAGAACTCTTCGCCGCTACTCCTCCGTCAGTCTTAGTTGGGGAGAGGGGTTATCCTTACGTCTGGTTAGGTCCTAACGTCGCTCCTCTAACTGGTGAGAGCGCTTCTGAGTACGAAAAGCCTGAGGAGTGGTGGGGAGTAAAGAGTCTCGAAGACATAATAAGGCTTAGATCCTCAATGATCTTCTCACGTTTTAGAGTTAAGGTAACAAAAGTGCGTGACCCTAGTTCGTCTCTCCTAGACTTGACTAGGGAACTAGCGATTTCAGTTAAGCCTGTAGACGCGGAATATGTGTTCAAGAAGCCACCAACTCCACGACTCAAGTTTGATGGAATTCTAAGCCCCATAGGCCCTAGGGCAGAGTTGGAGAGGTTGAGCATAGCTCAGAATCCTGTGGTTCCCAGAAAGGTTGACAGTTTAGTTGAAGACTATGATGTTACAGCTAGTGAAGCAGCTGAGGAGTTGTATATTGGCGGTATTAGTTATTATCACATAGTAAGGATATTTAGTCTAGGACTTCTAGGTTTAAGGAATAGGAGGAGGCTAGTCCCAACTCGTTGGGCTATAACAGCGGTTGATAATGTTCTAGGTAATTCCTTACTCAAGAGGGTTAAGTACTATGAGCCTATAGGAGAAGTTGAACTATATCACTCATCTTACATAGGCAATAGGTATGTGTTAATGCTGGTCCCAGGCAACTGGTCTTTTGAAATGGCTGAAATATGGATGCCTAGGAGTGTGTGGGTTAGGGTCAATGAGCCTTTCCTCACCGTTAACTATGAGCTCTACGATGGAAAGCCAAGAGTTCCAGGAGTTGACGGTGGGTATTACGCTATTAGATTCCCAGTTCTCGAGGCATTAAATAGGAGACGTAAGCAAGCCATTGTAATAGCCATTAGAGAAGTTACACCAAGTTATTATGCTCCAGTCGGTTCATGGCAAATAAGGGAAAGCGTTAGGAGAGCTTTTATAAATAAACCCGTTAAGTTCTCATCTTTGGAAGAGGCTTTAAAAGTGGTTAATAAGTTCATAGAAACACCTATAGACCTCATAATTGCTAAGTCAAAGCTATTAAAGTCGCTACTTTTGCAACGAAAATTAACTGATTTCTTAAATTGCCGACGATGAGAGCTCGTTATCACGCTCTTTAATATGTTCTTGTAAATTAGCTTTCATTCTAATATAGGATAAGTAATCCTCCTATATGAGTTTACGTCTAATCCTCATAACACTATCAACTTCCCTATTAAGGAATCCTGATACTGTTTAAACTCTTCTAGTACTTCGAACGACTTTGAAATCATTTGTAAGATTTCTCTGTCTGTAGTTAGTGGCTTTGCATTTCTGAGAATACATTGAGCAGAGATTATTGCATCAAAGTAGTCAAGTTCATATTTATAGACTATAAATGCTGCTAGGCTTAAATCGAATGGTAAAATAACTTCTTTGAAATCTTTTGGTATTAGACTACTGAGCAATAACCAGGTTCTCAGCCTTTCTTTCCAATTAAAGCCACGAGCTTTCATTAACAAGTCTAACTCTAACAAGGATGCTTGAGAAATCTTCCTTGTTGGACTAAGAGATTCTATGAATTGGACAGCCTTGTCGTGAAGAGGATCTGAATCTATCAGAAATGCCACGAGGTAAACCGTGTCTATTATCTCCACTTACTTCACCACTTTCATGAGAAGCTTCGTAGCTTCATGATCTTCCTCTTTCCAATTCTTGAACTTCTCCTTAAAGACTTCACTAACCTCTTTGTAAAGCTTGTTAAAGGGAATTAGTTCGATGATATTGTCTGCACGTAATCTGATGATAATTTTATCTTGAGGTTTAATGCCCACTTTATTTCTAATTTCCCAGGGAATAATAATTCTCCCACGATTATCTATTTGTATAACATAATACATATATACCCACACCTTGGATTTGCGAAACTGATATAAAAATATTATGTTAAAATAGGAGAGCGTTTCATAATTCTAATGCTCCACCCTAGCTTTGAGGAAGGAGTTAAAGATGTTGAAAGGATTAGAGTCTTCCAAAGAGCAACTAAGGTGAAGAATGATGAACAAAAGCCTGCAATCATAAAGGAGGGTTCATCAATTTATTTGTCAAGTCTGATGTAATTTCTGATGTTAGATAACGATTAGTTATTGGAAGGTCTTCACAAAAAAGCCTATAAGTCCTTGGATCTTCCTGGCACACTCTAGTAACCTTAACAGTAAGGGTTCATTAATTGCGAGTTGATAGCACGGCTACTTCGTTAAGCTTTATATATCGAAACATAGATTTCCCATTAGGTGTATTTCATGAGAAATATTACAAGAGTCCTCTTGATAATACTAATAACTCAACTCGCCCTATGTAATATTTCAATAGAAGTACCGAGACAAAAAGCCCAAGAACCAATTCCTATAACTTACCTACCTTATGTAATTGACAAGCCTGGAACTTACATATTAACCGTTAGTTGGTACGCTAATGCCTCAGCCAGTCCAGCCTTAATTCAGATAATGTCCTCTGATGTAACTCTCTACGGCGGTGGCAGCCTCGGCAGAGTCTTGAGAGGGAATTCTACCTCAATATGCATATACGTACACGATAAGGAGAATGTGAGAATCTACGACTTGCCAATCATAGAGAACTGGGAATACGGGATCTCGGTCATCAACTGCAAGGGAGTGTACATATCTGGGAGTCCCTTGAGCGATTCACACATAAAGAACTCGACTGTATTAGTTCAGAACTCAGAGGCGACGTCGTTAATTGGTCTATCTTTAACAATGAACTCTAAAATAGTATTATACAAATCGAATTACACTCATTTGATCAGTTTATCTCTAATGAGTCGCTCTGGGATAATACTCCATGAAAGTTTCAATAACGAAGTTTATAACTGTACACTCGATGGCAAGGAGATTAAGTATTATGAGGGGGAGAGCGATTTAGAGATATCCTACACTGATTTCGGTCAATTAATAGTGGTCAACTGTTCAAATGTAGTTATAAGGGAGTTAGAGTTAGCTAGCTCTGCGATAATGTTAATGGAGATTAGTGACGTCGTTAACTGTCTCATAGCTAACGTCACGATAAGTGAAGGAGTTGAAGGAATTCGGATAATAGAAGTCAACAATTGTACGATCACTAACTGTACGATTATAGGTACAGACGTGGGCTTGAAGTGTTGCTACTCAAAAAACGTCACTATCAATTACGTCACGATAAGCAATGCCAGAATTGGTATTGACCTCGTTTTCTTGAAGAACTTCACGATAACTAACTCAACTCTGTTTAACTGTAGTGAAACGGCAATACATTCGAATTACCCTAAAGACGGCTACATATATTTAAACGATTTCCTCTACAATGCTAGAGTCCTTCAGGTTCCGGACCAGGCTATACAGAACGTGACTTGGCATAGTCCAAATCACATAGTCTACGAATACGAGGGTTCAATTCACATAGGGTATCTCGGCAATTATTACAGCGATTACATGGGATATGATGGGGATGGAGATGGAGTAGGAGAAGAACCTTATGAGGTATATGGAGATAGTCTCAAAGTCCTCGATCTCTACCCTTTGGTTAGGAGAAGAACATACTATCGTACGCCACAGGAGAAAGCTACCTTGAGTCATATTCCGGGATTGTTTATCATCGATGGAGTCTTCAACGCTACGTTTATAGTGGGCGACAGCGTTAAACATACACACACTGGGTTTAAGGCGGCTACAGCTGACGTAGTAGGCGCTATAAGAGTCGCTGAGAGTTTTAGAGGAGCTGCTAGGAGTTCTCATGTAGAGGCTTATGTAGACACTTACGTTTCAAGGTACGTTAACGGAACAGTCATTATTGAGTGGGACAAGATAACGACACGAGCACTTATCTGCGTAGGAGGACCGGGAGTCAATTACCTAACCTTTAAGTATAATGGCACTTATCCATTCGTCTGGCGCTACATACCTCATGTTAAATCATATATCTACAGTATGATAAGCGGTAAGATATATGAGCGAAACGGCACTTACGATTACGCAGTTATAGCCTTAGTAGAAGAACGTGGTAGATATGTATTGATAGTTTGGGGATTAACGAGGAATGGGACTCAAGCCGCTTGTATAGCACTACAAAACTACGATATGTTCTCAGATGTACTACAAGGAAAGGCTGTGATAATTAGGTGGACAGACAGTAACGGAAACGGCATACCTGATAAGGACGACAAGATAGTAAGTGAAGAAGTGTGGTCCTCAACGTACGGAGGTTAGCGCTGAGTTGAAACAGCGTAAAAGAATATTACTCATAGTAATAAAATTACTTCGTATTTATGAAAAATTTTATATCTGAGTTCTGCATATGATTCTCAATCATTAACAATTAGCCTAGAGATGACCAAAAGAAAACTTATTATATCGGGGTTTGGAACAGTCGGTCGGAGTTTAGTAAGGGAAATAGTAGAGCGAAGACTCTTTAATGTGTTAAGGATAGTAGCTCTTATTGACTCGCAAGGCGGAGTTGTAAAAGAGAGAGGCTTTACTCCGAAGGAATTAGTTGAACTCTTAAAGATGCCTCGAAGTAACCTCTCAAAACACTCGGAGTACGGTTTGTCTGGTCTCGACACTGAGTCTGTAATGAGAGAAGTAGAGGCTAATGTGTTAGTCGAGTTAACTCCTAGTAACTATGAAAGCGGTGAACCTGGCTTGAGGAATGTACTTGAGGCTATAAAGTTAGGGCTTGACATAGTCCTCGCTAACAAATCTCCCATAGCGTTATTAGGATTAGAGTTATTCAAGAGAGCTGAGGAGGCTGGCGTTTGTTTATTATACAGAGCGACAGTGATGGGCGGAACTCCTCTCATACCTCTCGTTAAGTCAGTAAAAAGTAGTGTGAAGAAGATCTATGGGATATTGAACGCTACTACGAACTACATATTAACCTCTATGTATGAACGCGAAGAGACGTTTGAGCGTGCTCTCGTAAGAGCTCAAGAGGAGGGCATAGCTGAGGCTGACCCTAGACTCGATGTCGACGGTTTTGACGCGGCGGCTAAGTTGTCGATACTCGCCTGTACTCTTGGCTACGACTTGAGGATAAATGAGGTGAGTAGAGAGAGCGCGAGGTCTGTTAAGTTAGAGGAAGTTGTTAAGAGGAAAAGGAGGGGAAGAGTGCCTAAGTACATAGCTAGTCTAAAAGTGGAGGAGTCAGAATCAGAGGCCTCGGTCAAGGTCATGTATTTGAAAAGTAGTGACTTGTTGTCAAGCGTTAGGGGACGCTATAATGGAGTCTACGTAGAGACTTTACAGAATAAGGTCTTCTTAATGGGATTGGGAGCTGGTGGAAGGGCTACAGCTGAGTCTGTGCTAGAGGACATACTAATTATAGTGAGGTGATGGCATGGTAATAGTAGTTAAGTTTGGTGGGTCATTGTTAATAAACGCTAAGGACTACCTATCAGCAGCTAAAAGAGTTGCCAAGTTAAAGGAGAAAGAAGATGTAGTTGTAGTAGTTTCAGCAATGAAAGGAATTACTTCAAGGCTTATAGGGTTGATGTCTTCGAGAGATCCTATGAGTGAGTTAATAAAGGTTTTTTCAGAACACTTAGAGGTCTTGAAGGCTATTACGAGGCCATCTGAGTCAAGCCTGAAGCGCATAAGAGAGTTAATGGAGAGCTCTCTAAAAACTCTAGGAAGCCTCAATGCTAACGGAGGAGCTATTAAAGACGAGATAGTCTCGTTAGGGGAGAGATTATCTATAATACTATTAAAGGAGGCGTTGATGAGAGAAGGAATTGAGGCCGTCGCTCTCAATGGTAGTGAAGTCGGCGTACTCACCGATGAGAACTACGGAGAGGCGAGACCGTTATTTGATGAGTGTTTGAAAGCTATTCACTCGTCGATAAGCCCTATAGTTAAGAGGGGGATTACTCCAGTAGTAGCTGGGTTTACTGGCGTCACTAAAAGTGGAAAGACCACTACCCTAGGTAGAGGGGGCTCTGACTTAACGGCATCTCTTATTGCTTCTGCTATTGAGGCTAAAGAGGTCTTGTTATTCACGAGCGTCCCTGGAATTATGACTTGTGATCCGTCGTTGTTGAAAAGCGCTAAGGCGTTGTCTAAAGTGAGTTACGATGAAGCCAACGTCATGGCTAGACTGAGAGTAAAGAAGTTCCACCCATTAACCTTTTACCCTGTACTCCGTTATAGGCGCTTTGACATGAAGTTCTTTGTCGGGAGGCCAGAGGGAGTTGGGACGTGCATAGTGAAGAATAGGGTTCCACCACCTATGAAAGTAGTGTCTAAGTTAGACGAGGACTTAGTTGTAGTGGGGCATGGAGCTGAGATTGTGGAGGAACTGATTAGAAAATCACGTCTAGCTCGTGTGACTAAGTCAACTAAGTTTGAGAACTACGTTGTACTGTCTTCCGAGGACTCTTCAGTTAATGATGAGTTATTAAATCTAGTTCACAACTTCATTTTAAGAATGCTAAATTGTGAGGTGGTGAACTAATGGAGAAGATTCGAGTAGCTGTCTTGGGAGCTACGGGTTTAGTGGGTCAGAGGTTCGTTCAACTACTTTACAATCACCCTTGGTTTGAGTTAGAAGTGCTCACAGCCTCAGAGCAGAGAGTTGGGCTAAAGTACTCTGAGGCTGTTCACTGGATGTGGTCTCAAGACCCTCCTGAAGAAGTATCCGAGATAAGAGTATCTAGGACTTCCTATGAAAGCGTCAAAGACGTTGACATAGTGTTCTCAGCCTTGCCTTCCTCTATAGCTGCTAGTGTTGAAGTAGAGTTAGCTAAAAGAGGAAAGATTATTGTGTCAAATACTAGTTCTTTTAGGATGGACTCAGACGTGCCTCTGATAAACCCAGAGGTAAATTACGAGCACTTGAAACTTATAGAGGTACAACGTGAGAAGCGGGGGTGGGAAGGATTTATAGTGAAGAACCCTAACTGTACGACTGCGATATTGACCTTAACGCTAAAGCCTCTTCTAGATGAATACGGCGTAAGCAGTGTAAGAGTCTCTACAATGCAAGCTTTGAGTGGAGCTGGATACAGGGGCGTATACTCTATGGACATAATAGACAACATTATACCCTACATTAAGGAGGAAGAGGAAAAAGTTCACAGAGAAACGAAGAAGATACTAGGCGTTTTAGAGGATAAGAGAGTTGAGTACTCTGGCATTAAAGTGTCGGCTTCATGTCACAGAGTTCCAGTGCTAGAAGGACATTTAGAGTCTGTCTTCGTTGAGCTGAACAAGAGACCAGAGAGCTTAAACGAGGTTATAAGGTCATTTGAGGAGTTCAAAAGTAAACCCCAAAAGCTTAAGCTACCAACAGCTCCCATACATCCCGTAATAGTTCGAAGAGAGATAGATAGACCGCAACCACGTTTTGACAGAATTGTTGAGAGAGGCATGAGCGTCGTAGTGGGCAGAGTTAGGTGGAGTGAGACATCAGATAAAGAGATTAAGTACCTAGTTTTAGGGAGTAACACCATTAGAGGGGCTGCTGGCGCTGCTGTCCTTATAGCCGAGCTATTGAAGGTCGAGGGATACCTAAACCTCTAAACCTAGAAAGTTTAAACATCCTCAGAGTTAAAGCTCGTTTCTATAGAGGAGAACTCAGATAACTTAATATATTTGACAAACTTAAATACGCAACATGAGTCCAGTGATGAAGTCGAGAAGTAAATGGATTGAAGGTTTCCGATCAGCGCTTGATAATGGTAGGAAGCATTGCCTTGTAGTAGACTTGCCCGAGAACTTAGGTGGGACTGACTTAGGACCTACTGCGCTTGAGCTAGCCGTAATGGCGTTAGCTGGTTGTATAACCACGATTTTCTCTATCGTTGCTAAGAAGATGAGGCTAAAATTTGAGAGCTTTGAGGCAACAGTTGAGGCTGAGAAGGGAGAGGTCACCATTGAGAAGTGTACGGTAACTCTAAAAGTAAAGACAAAGGCGCCTAGGGAGACAGTCGAGAGAGCTTGGAAGCTCACTTGGAAGAACTGTCCTGTAGGAGCTTTATTTGAAAAGGCCGGAGTTGAAGTGAAACACGAAATAGAAGTCATCTCGTAAGTATAAAATAGACTTATTTTTCCACTCCTTAGTAAATTCGCCTTGTGTAACTGTTTCATTTTTCATAGGCATTGATGTAGATTTTAAGTACCTTATCACTAGTAGGTATGCGGAAGTCGTGTGAATGTCTAAACCAAGCCTCTTGCTTAATGGAATTGCATCTACTGATGCGTATGTTGGTGAAATTGTTATAAACGTCCCTCCCCTCTTCTTTACCATAGTCTTTGCATGCGTTAGTAACATTCTGTAGGAGAAGCGTGAGATTTTCCTGTTTGCGTTTTTATTCCTACCTTTCTTTTTCTTTATATTCTCTAACTTTTCGAACACAAAAAAACTAACGTTGTGGTGTACGGCATAGTCAATTAACTCATTAAGTGCTTTGAGGATTATATCTCTAGCTTTATTCTTGGAAAATCCATGTTGTGTTATCTCTGGGAAGTGTTTGTTTCTAACATCAATAATCTCTCCCTTCTCATTAATTATGACCATGTTTATCCTATCGCTATTCAAGTCGAATCCGGCAATGTACCTACTTTTCGTTAATATCTTTGGGTGTCTATCATACTTTGCTACAACTTCTAGTGGGACAGTTACATGAAGGTAAAACCTACCATCATTTAGAACTATTCCTACTGAATATGGAAGTTCAGCATTAATTAATTCCTCAATTATAGGGATGTGTTTTTTACCAAACTTAACCTTGCACCCAACCATTCATGCCTTCCATTTGCATGAGGTACCTTAATCAAAACAGTATCTGTTGAAGTAAAACGGATATTCCGATTTCCCTTCTCGCACGCTTGAGAGCGTTTCATAATTCTACATACCCCTAGAAGAGGTGGCTGGGCAAGAGCTATTAGTAGTGAAGCGTTGTATAGCACATGAGTGCAAAGCACCTAAAGCCCAGCCACCA
>Ga0180302_10000727_pt1 | contig 15037 bp, 16 predicted proteins | sample GuaBasSediGuay17_FD_121794 | JGI IMG/M metagenome (GOLD analysis project Ga0180302, IMG submission 121794) | Subseafloor sediment microbial communities from Guaymas Basin, Gulf of California, Mexico - Guay17, Core 4571-4, 12-15 cm | ecosystem: Environmental > Aquatic > Marine > Hydrothermal... | reverse complement strand
GCCTCATTTATCGATGGGTCTATTGGTATCGCCCCTAGGAACCGCACGCCCATGTCCTCAGCCAGCTTCTTCCCACCACCTGAGCCGAAGAGGTCATACCTAGAGCCGCACTTGGGGCATACGAAGTAGCTCATGTTCTCTATGACGCCGAGTATGGGGACGTTCAGCGTCCTAGAGAACGTAACGACCTTCTTAACGACGAGCTGAGAGACCTCTGAGGGTATCGTCACTATAACCGCGAAGTCGGGCTGAAGCATTTGAGCTATGGATAGAGGCTCGTCGCCTGTGCCAGGCGGTAAGTCCACGAAGAGTATGTCCAGATTGCCCCACACGACATCGGCTATGAACTGCCTCAAAGCCCCCATCTTCAAGGGGCCTCTCCATATGACTGGGAGCTCATCACTTGGGAGCAGGAGGTCCATGGACATGACCTTTATGTTTAGGGGACCTATCACGGGAAAGATGCCAGCTGGGCTCGTTGTAGGAGCCTCACCCCTCAAGCCAAGCATCTTCGGTATGGAGGGGCCATGTATGTCTGCGTCTAGAACCCCTATGGCGTAGCCCTTTAAGGCGAACGCCATGGCTAGGTTTGCGGTCACAAAGCTCTTGCCGACACCACCCTTTCCGCTTATCACCATGACCTTGTGCTTTATCTTGGATAGAGCCTCTCTAAGCCTAGCCTCCTCTTCCTCTATCCTCTTCTTAGCTTCCTCAACGACCTCTCTCCTCTCCTGCTCGCTCATGCTCGCCACCACATTGATGAGCTGTGAGCGTTTATGTGCAGTAGTTTAAGAATTTTTCTGAGGAGTTGCTTTGAGCCAAGAATCATATCATGAGCTTCCTCCTAGCCTCCTCCTTTAAGCTCAAGGCGTAGCGGCCAAGCCTCTTGCACAACCTGTTAAACACGTCGTCGACAAGCCCCTCAACCTCAACGTAGGCCGCTCCACCTTCAACAGCCTCTTTAACCGCTGAGCTGAGTGCTGCCAGCTCCTCCTCTAGGCCCTTCTTGACCTCCTTAGCTAGGCCCTCAATGACCCCCTCCACGTTTACAACTACATCGCCAGCGCCGCTGTCGACCGCTTGAGCTACCACGTCTATTAGTGATGGTGGTGGCTTAGGCTTCTCGAACTTGACTAGAGGTATCTCCTGAAACTCAACTCTCCTACAGCTAAAGCCTAGCACGCTTAGACCTATGACTACGTTACCTGACAGAGCGAGCTCCGGTATTGGTATTCTCTCGACTGCAACCCTCTTCTCTAAGCTCTTGTCGGTTAGGCCTATGCAGGAGCACCAAGAGCACGAGAGGTCTAAGTTGCTTGTGAGCTTACCAGCTAGCTTGAAGAGCCTCCAGCACTCGCTTAAGCCGCTGAGCTTATCCTCGTAACCTACGAACACCCCCTTAACGCTCCTCAAGAGCTTAAACGCCTCTTCACAGCTTAGGCTTGAGGGGTTGGCTAGGAACTTGAAGGCAACCTCCTCCTCAACCTCTTTGAGGGGTACAGCAGCTCCACACCCCACGGCTATTGGACCTACAGATTCATCTACAACTTTCCTGGGAGCTCCCTCCAAGTCGTACTTAGCGCCAGAGTTTATCACGGTTAGCTTAATGCCTCATCCCTCCTCTATGGAGTCACAACTCAATGGACAGAAGACTGGCAACCCCATTATCTTGGCAGCCCCTTTAACCGTTACTCCGTATACTAGTGGATAAGTGCCCTTCTCCTCGCAGAGCTCGAGTAGGTCGAAGAGGGTGCCGTTGACTATGGCGCTGCCCGTTATGCAGGCCACGTCTGCCCACTCTATGGCCCTCGGGTTCTCGTCGCCACTCAATATCTTAACTCCAAACTTGACTTTCCCTATGTTCTCCGGGTTTAGGTCCGTCACGAGGACCTCCTTAAACCTAGATGAAGTGGCCTTCACGTGGCCCGGCTGAAAGCCTATGTGAGCTATTTTAACGTCTAGCCCAAACCTCCTCTCGATTTCGTCAGCTAGCATCTCACCACACCTTTCAGGTGCGTCCCTGCGGCAGTGGACTGTGCCGCAGATCTCTCCGCTCAGCGCCATCAAACAGTTTAGACAGGAGAATAGGAGGGCTCTACCCCTAGACCCCTCAACGTCGACTTGTAGTAGCTCTCTAACCTTACACCTCATCTGGGATGGCGTGTCCGTGAACGCTTGTCCATGAAAACCCCTGACCTCGCAGTCGACTATGATCTCCTTGCCCTTCATGAGCGCGTAGTCCCTAGATGAGAATGAGGCGTAGTCAGCTCCCAACACTCTGACGTTCGCGTACTCGTCTTCAACTCCCAGAGCTCTAGCCCTCCTAGAGGCCTCGTCTAAGAAGACCCTGTAGCTAGGCCTCTTCAAGCCAACCACCGCGTAACGCCACTTCAAGCTCCCCCTCGCTGAAAATAAATCTTCACTCCACGCTTAATTTATGGAGGATATGAGTGTAATAACGAGGTTTGACCCTTGGAGGGGCAAGCTGTGCACCTGTCCAGCTAAGTATAGCTTCTCGCCTTACACTGGCTGTAGCCACAGTTGCTTGTACTGCTACGCCTCATCGTACATCAGGGGCTTCTCGACCTCGAGGCCTAAAGTGGACTTAGAGCGTAGGCTCCTAAGGGACTTGGCTAAGATCGATAGGGAGCTGCCGATATCCATGGCGAACAGCTCAGACCCATACCCGCCAATGGAGCTTGAAGTAGGCCTCACTAGGAGGTGCTTGTCGATGCTCCTGCCTAGGGGCTTCAAGGTCATGATCATAACGAAGTCGAGCATAGTGGCTAGAGACGTGGACTTGATAAGTAAGGGGAACTGCGCGGTTAGCTTTACCATTACGACTCTCGACGAATCCCTTGCCTCCATAATTGAGCCTAAGGCGCCGAGGCCTAAGGAGAGGATTAAGGCCCTCAAGGCTTTAAGCGAGGCTGGAGTGCCCTGCGCCTTGAGGATAGACCCCATAATACCCGGCTTAAACGACGATGAAGAGCTCATAAAGAGGCTTGTTGACGAAGCTGTTAGAGCTGGCGTCAAGCACATCTCCTCGTCGACCTACAAGGCCAAGCCGGACAACTTCGCTAGGATGTGTAGAGCCTTCCCAGACAAAGAGCCATACTGGCGGCAGCTGTACCTCGAGGAGGGGGTTAAGATAGGGGGCTCCACGTATATGAAGGAGAGCTTGAGGCTTCAGCTCATGAAGATGGTCAAGGAGATCGTGGAGAGCCGAGGCCTAACCTTCTCAACGTGTAGAGAGGGCTTCCCAGAGCTCACGACGAGCTCGACGTGTGACGCAACCCACTTAATCCCAGTGAGAGTTAGGCCTAGAGGCTTAGGGTGAGCTGAGCTCCACCACTAAGCCCTCTCAGTCTCTCTCACTTTATCCTTGGGCTCCCACCTAAACCTCCATAGCCCTCGAGCGAAGTCCTCAACTGCCACCTCTAATGCTCCAGCTAAGGCATCTGATATGAGGGGTTCGTCGACAGCCATTGAGATCACGACGTCGACGTCAACCTCCCTAGACTCCACGTCAGCAACCACTTGGACTCGAGCGGATTTGGGTAGTATCCAGACCTTTAGGGGTCCTCCAGCAGCCTCGTAAACGTCCTCTCTCGCATCCTGAGGTGGCCATAGGTTTAGGTCTCTCGCAAGCCATGTAGGGATGAGCAGCTGAGGTGAAGGGGCCTCGTAGCCGCTGTTGAGTAGAGCTACAACTTCTCTAGCTAACCCGCCAACCTTAACTCTTAGCTTCAGCCTTACCGCCACTAGAGACACCCTTCGCCTTTATCCTGCCTACTCTAACCCTCTTCGCCTTTATCCTGCCTACTCTAACCATTAGGGCTCGTGATACAATTCCTCGACCACCCTTTTCTCCTTATCGAGTGGCTCTCGAGCTTACAGCACTTGAGTTAGCACTAGTAGGGCCCACACGGGTATGGTGAATGCGCTCCATACAAGCGGACTCCACTTAAACACCTTGTAGCCGTCTAATGGAGGTACTGGAATTAAGTTGAAGGCGGCTAGCCACAGGTTTGCTGTGAAGCCCATGCTGGCTGTTACGTAGAGGTAGAAGCCCATGTTCACGTGCATGAGCCCGTAGAATAGCGCCGCCAGCATTATGTTGGCTCCAGGGCCTGCCAACGATATCACCCCGTAGACCCTCTCGACCTGCTTGACCGATATCGAGGTCGAGATCGCGAATGGCGTTATGTAGACAGCTCCTGGAGCTGCAAATATGACCCTTCCACCTGAGGCTAAGGCCATTATGAGCGCCAGCATTAACCCCCAAACCCACATCCTGTACTCGGCTAGGCACCCAAACCTTTGAGCTGTAAATCTGTGCATGAGCTCGTGGAGGACGAAGCCTAAGCCCACGCCTATGAGGCTCGCTGAGAACATGAGGCTGAAGAAGCCTGAGTGCAGGTAGTAAGCTGAGAAGCAGAAGCTTATCACGATCCACGATACGGCGAGCTCTAGTACCTCTCTTAGAGTGAAGCCGTAGTACCTCCCATACCTCATGTAAGCCCACCCATATCTTAGAGACACTACTCTTGACTCGGCCACCTCAGTTAAACTTAGCTTAGTGGCTTACACTTCGAGCTTGGGTTAGCTCCACCACTATTCTGCTCCAGCGAGCTCTTAAGCCCCTCTTAAGCCTCTCCCTAACCTCGTCCCTGACGTCCTGCTTCGTCATGACAGTCTTGACGACAACCCCCTGCAGAGCCCTATCCACTGTGCACACGAGTAGGTAGCTTGACGTCCAGATGTAGATCTTCTGAGTTGACGCCTTGTAAAAGCCATCTCTCACGACGTTTCTAACTATGTCTGCTGCGACGACGTCACTAATCTTCTTAACCCTACTGCTACACCTCTCGATTAGCCTATGCACGGCGTGGCGGGTCACGTAAACCTTAACGACGCCCCTCTCCATAATCCTCTTCAGCACCTGCCTGCAGTCGACGTAGTCAGAGCACTCCTCGCTCACAGCGTAGCACTAATGCAGCTGCTAGATTAACCTTGAGCAGCTTGGCGAGCGCACAAGCTTAGAGCTTGGACTCTACGTCGCCGTGCCACATGGCCTCAAATATCCTCCTAGCCTCCTCAACCCCCACCTTCCTCGGGTTTACGTCGAGCATCCTCCTGCTCTTGAGCATGTTGCTCGCCAAGGACATTATGTCCTCCTCAGGCACACCTACGTCCTCAAGGGTTGTGGGGAGGTTTAAGTCTAGTAGGAGGTCATATACCTCAGCTACAGCTAGCTGAGCAGCTTCTCTAACGCTTAGCCCACTCACCTCAACTCCCATGGCGACAGCTATGTCAGCCAGCCTCTCCGGCACAGCAAGCGAGTTGAACTTCATGATGTAGGGCAAGGCTATTCCACAAGAGATCCCATGCGGAACTCTGTACTTGACGGCGAAGGCGTAGGCGGCAGCGTGACCAGCACAGTTGCCAGCGTTGCTGAAGGCGAGCCCAGCTAGTAGCGCCGCTTCGCTCATGGCGGCTCTAGCCTCTAAGTCCTCTCCGTCGGCATAGGCTCTCCTCAAACCCCAAGATATCAAGCTCACAGCCTCTAGGGCTAGTGGGTCTGTGTAGCTGTTAGCCCCCAAGGACATGTAAGCCTCAATGGCGTGGGAGAGGGCGTCGACTCCAGTTGATGCCGTCAGCCTGGGGTTCATGGTCACCGTGAGCTCAGGGTCCACTATGGCCACGTCGGCCACCACGTTGTCGCTCACCACTCCAACCTTCACCTCATCCTCCTCGGAGACCACGACAGCTACTCTCGAGACCTCACTTCCACTTCCAGCCGTCGTGGGTATGAGTATCAAGGGCAACCCCTTCCTCGGAACTTTATCAACGCCCACGTAGCTCCTCACAGGATCCCTATTGAGTGGAGCTATGGAGGCTATCTTAGCCATGTCCAAGCTGCTGCCCCCACCGAAGCCCACGACGACGTCGAGCCCCCTGGACTCAGCGAGCCTACGAGCGTGCTCAGCCACGCGCTCAGCCAAGCTCATGTCGGGCTCGGGCTCCACCTCACCGTAAACCTCCACTTGAACCCCAGCCTCCTCCAAGGGCTTCAGAACTCTGTCAACTCTCTTGGACTCAACAGCTCCACGGCCAGTTACAACAAGGGCTCTCTCACCGAATAGCTTAGCTAAGCCTCCAACTCTCTCTACAGCTCCACACCCCAAGACAACTTGGGGAGGAGCCCTTATCGAGTAGACTCTATATGCTTCGTGCCTCGGCAAGACAGGCACACTCCAGCCTGAGTTATGCTCTTCAACCTTAATTAAGCGTTAAGAACAAGATTTCTTTTACACTCGACCGATTAGCTTATCACTCTCCATGACCTTAATGATTAATTGGCAAGGGGGTTGGCGTTGAAGCTCCCGGTTGAGGTTGCCTCAATAGAGCTCAGCGACGACCTCCAGGAGCTCAGAGTTGATGGAAGGGTTTTTAAGCCCTCCACTAGGCTTGTAGGCGACTTAAAGCCTGTCTTGGCTAGCAGCGTAGATGAGAGCTTGCAGAGCGAGCCAGCTTACTTCATGTTTAGGTCGGTCTCGAGGGCTGTGGACGAGCAGCTATTTAAGTGCTTATGCTTGAGGTATGACATCACAGTGATACCTCCTCGAGTGCTCGGCGAGGAGTTCGTGAAGACCTTCGGCCACTACCACCCTACACCCTACGGAGACCTATCATACCCAGAGGTCTACGAGGTTCTAGTTGGCGAGGCTCACTACATACTTCAGAGGGAGGAGCGCGGAGCCATTAAGGACATAGTAGTCGTGAGGGCTAGGGAGGGGGATAAGGTGCTCATACCTCCCAACTACGGCCACGTCACGGTGAACCCCTCGAGCAAGATCCTCGTAATGGCTAACCTCGTCTCCTCCACCTTTAAGTCCATCTACGAGCCCTACAAGGCCAAGAGAGGTGCAGCTCTCTACGAGCTGGCTGATGGGAGGCTCCTCGCAAATGAGGAGTACGGCGAGACCCCCCGCTACAGGGAGGAGAAGCCCTTAAGGAATTTGCCCGGAGCAGCTGGTGGAGACCTCTACACGTCCTTCTTGAAAAACCCCCTCGCCTACAGGTTCCTGAATAACCCACTTCTCACTCCAAGGGTCTGGTAACATGAGGGTTACGTGCCTCTGCGGTGGTGTTGGAGCAGCTAGGTTCCTACAGGGGCTTGTACAGGTTGTTGAGCCTTCGAGCGTGACGGCCATAGTCAACACCGGCGACGACGTGGAGCTCAACGGCCTCATGATATCCCCAGACATAGACATAGTGATATACACCCTTGCAGGCGTAGTCGATGAGAGCAAGGGTTGGGGGTTAAGGGGGGACACCTTTAATTGCCTTAGGGCTATGGAGAGGTTCGGCTTAGAGACATGGTTTAAGCTCGGCGACATGGACTTAGCGACTCACATATTCAGGACAATGATGTTGAGGAGGGGCTTCAAGCTGAGCCAAGTCACGGAGGCAGAGCGCAAAGCCTTCAACGTGGAGGTCAAGGTGATACCAATGACGGACGACAAGGTCACAACCATAGTGAAGGTCGAGGGCGAGTGGGTTCACTTCCAAGACTACATGGTCAAGATGGCCTGTCAAGGAGTTGTAGAGGGAGTTGGCTTTAAGGGCATCGAGAAGGCTAAGCCAGCTCCAGGGGTTCTAGAGGCTATTAGGGAGGCTGATGTCGTCGTAATACCCCCAAGTAACCCAATTGTGAGCATAACCCCAATCCTCTCCGTACAGGGTGTTAGAGAGGCTGTCGAGAAGGCCAAGAGGGTTGTCGCAATAAGCCCCATAGTGGGTGGGAAGACCATTAAGGGGCCGGCGGACAAGCTCATGGCTGCCCTGGGCTTCGAAGTTTCACCTAAAGGAGTTGCTGAGATATATAAAGGCTTGGCGAAGTCCATGGTAATAGACGAGGTGGACCGCAACTACGCTCCAGCCATAGAGGAGATGGGTATAAAGGTTGGGGTTACAAATACGATTATGAGGGACCTAGAGGCCAAGAGGTCTCTCGCAAGTTTTGCCTTAAAGCTGGCTATGGGCTGATCGTGTTGACGGTAATCGAGAAGTATAGGGTGTTAATAGTAGTCGAGGGTATTGGCGAGGCTGAGGGGGAGCTTGTGAGAACCTATGCTCCTCTCACCATAGCCAGCATAGTCAAGATGCTGCCTGTCAGGTCTAGGGCCTACAAGCTCCCAGACAGGGTCTACATGGCCATAGGGCTGGCCCACGACGTGGAGAAGCCTAGGTCTCAAGTCTCGAGGGAGGACATAGCGTTTTGGCCTCAAGCATCAGCCATAACCTTCTTCATAAAGGACTCAAAGCTATCCCAACCTGTCAGCCTGATAGGTAAGGTGACTAGGGGGATAGAGGTCATAGAGGCTGTTAGAATGGGGACTCCAATAACCGTGCAGCTCCTAGAGTAGGCTGAGGCTGTAGCTCACTTATCACCAGCGAACTCGGTGAATGGTGGAGGCTTTTCGAGGCTTATTATGGGTATGGCGACCCACCCAGGCTTTGAGCCCTCTGACACCATTATCTGCTCGCTCCCCTCAGCCCTTATGAGGAGGTACTTGCCGCGTAGGGCTTCACTGCTCGAGTAGTAATAGAATATCGGCAGCCCATACATGTTGTAGTAGTCGTGGTAGACGGCGAATAGGCCATATATGTGCTCTCCCTTGTGCTCGAAGTGGACTATGTAGACGGACTGACCTAGAGTGAACATGGAGGCGGCGAACCTCGCTAAGTCGTTAATGCTCTTAACCTTAACTAGCGCTGTGCGCTCAAGCTTCCTCTCTTGAGGCATGTGGGGCACCTGCATAAACTATACCTTCAAGTTTTTAAGCTTTAACAACCTCAACGCTCAGGCTTGCTGAACACTATGCTCCTTGAGGTACCTCAACACGTCCTCGAAGTCCAGATCCCTCCACTCAACGTAGGCGTCTGCCACTGCAAACCAAGGCCCAGACCTGACGTTTAGGCATAAGACTAGGTCAGCATGCCCTGCAAGCCTCTTCAAGGAGTCTAGGCTACCGGTTGGTGTTGCAACTATAACCTCACGCGCCCCTTTAGACCTCGAGAAGTTGACAGCGGCCGACATGGTGTAGCCAGCTGCCACGCCGTCGTCGACTAGTACAACTCTCAAGCCCCTCAAGTCAGGGTGGGGTCTTCCACCCCTCAAAACCTCATTTCTAAGCTTTATCTCATTGAGCTGCTCCTCTATTGCTGCCTCAACCTCGTCTTGGCTAAGCCCTAAAGCTCTCACAAGCCCACCGTCAACGAAGACCCGTCCATCAGGGTCTACAGCTCCAAAGCCAGCCTCCCTATTCCACGGTATTAGGAGCTTCCTGCAAAGTATCAAGTCGAGCTTTGAGCCAAGCTTCTCAGCAACCCTTATGCCTACTGGCACCCCGCCCATGGGCACAGCTAGCACGTAGTGAGCTGAGCCCAAAACTTCTCTACAGGCCTCTCCAAGCTTGCTACCTGCTTCCCACCTATCTCTAAACACGTAGGTCTTGCCTAGGAGCTCCTCGTCGTATACCAGCTTACCCCTCCTCTCAAGCTTCAATAGCCCCTAATCCTCCAAGCTCATAGAGTTCTGAGGTCCACTATCTTCTTGGCCTTGCCTCCAGCCTCGCTCGCCAAGGTTCCCTCCTCGCATAGCTCTATGTCCATTGTGAGCAAGGTCTCCTCCTTGATCTTCGAAGCTATCTCCCTCCTAGCCGCCTCTAGGTCCCCCCTCTTCATGAAGTCCTTGTCCACCTCGACCCTCAGCGTGACCCTGTCAACGCCGTAGAGGACTAACTGAAACTCCCCAACTACATATGGGAATTGGAGGAGGACCTTCTCTATGGTTGAGGGGTATAGGCCGACCCCTCTTATCTTGACCATGTCGTCGAGCCTGCCCTTAATCCACGATATCTTCGGGTGAGTTCTCCCACATCCACACTTCTCATAGGGCAGGAGCCTAGCCACATCCCCCGTCCTATACCTGATGAGCGGTAGGGCTTCTCTCCACAGGTTTGTTATGACTATCTCGCCTTCCTCACCTGGGCTTAGAGGCTCTCCAGTCTCTGGGTCCACTATCTCTATTATGAAGCTGTCAGCCCAGAAGTGGAGACCTGTCTTCTCAGAGCACTCAATGGCTATTCCGGGCCCTCCAGCCTCAGCTAAGCCGTAGTTGTTGTAGGTGTCTATTTGAAGCCCATCCTCAATCCTCTTCCTCGACTGCTCAGTCCAAGCCTCTGCCCCTAAAACCCCAACTCTCAGCTTTAAGTCCACCTTGGGCTTAAAGCCGAGGTTGTGCATGGCCTCTATGAGCCTCAAGGCGTAGGAGGGGACTGCGTGGAAGCTTGTGGTTCCAAACTCCTTCATGGCTTGAAGCTGCCTCTCAGGTGAAGCTGGACCAAATGGCACTACTGTCGCGCCTACCTTCATGGCCCCCTCGACGTAGCCCAGCCCACCCGTGAACATGGCTTGCTGAGTAGTGTTTTGAAACACGTCGCCCTTGCCTATCCCAGCTGACGTCAAGTTCCTAGCGACCAAGTTCATCCAGTAGTCGAAGTCCCTCATGGTGTAGCAAGTCACAACAGGCTTCCCCTTCGTGCCAGACGACGTGTGAATCCTCACGACCTCACTTAGAGGGACGGCTAACAGGCCGTAGGGGTAGTTGCCTATGAAGTCCTTCTTGAACGTGAAGGGGAGCTTGTGGAGGTCCCCAATACCCCTTATGTCGCTGGGCTTCAAGCCCGCCTCCTTCATCTTAGCCCTATAGGCCGGGACCTCCCAAGCCCTCTTAACCATCCACTTAAGCCTGCGAGACTGCTCTTCCTCTAACTCCTTTAGCGGCTTGGTCTCCCACTCCTTATCCCAAAACTTGGGTTTACCCAACTCCTTTACCTCCAACTATGCGGCTACGCGCAGCCCCAGAGAGTGTAGCCTCAAGCTTAGGCATACGGAAGCCCATAGGTGAATTGTATGTGCGTATTTAAAGGTTAAGTCCTTCCTCAAAGAGTTGCTGAGCGAATAGGATTTAAGAGGTATTACTAATTGAGAGTTGGATAGGACGTGGATAGCCGTGTCGAGCATGGAGAACCTTAAAGCGTTTTACGCCGCTCTAGACGAGATACTCGCCTTCCTGAAGGACTTGAAGGATAAGCTGGATAGGTCTCAAGTTGACAAGATGATTGGGATGCTGCTTGAGGCTTGGGGTTGGGGGAAGATAACCCTCATAGTCGGAGCTGGCAGAAGCGGCTTAGTCGGCAGGGCATTTGCCATGAGGTTGATGCACCTAGGCTTCAGGACCTACGTTGTGGGCGAGACCATAACCCCCGCCATAGGCCCTAACGACGTGCTAATAGCGATATCGGGGTCGGGCTCTACGGGCGTCGTTGTGACGGCGGCTGAGGCAGCTAAGAAGGTTGGAGCAAAGGTCATAGCAGTGACCTCCTTCAAGGACAGCCCTCTCGCCAAGCTCGCAGATCACATAGTGATAGTCCCCGGCAGGACCAAGACGGCTAGGGAGGAGGACTACTTCTCTAGACAGATACTCGGCATACACGAGCCTCTAGCTCCTCTAGGCACGCTATTTGAGCTTGGATGCGCAGTCTTCCTAGACAGCGTAGTGGCTGAGCTCATGTATAGGCTGGGCAAGTCAGAGGTCGAGATGAAGTTTAGGCATGCAATAATAGAGTGATTAGTGGATGTTCTGAGAGCCTTCAGCCCTCAGCGTCGCTCATAATGCTCCTCCAGTCCACGTACTGTGGGAACAGCTTCTTGACCATGCCTATCCTCTTAGAGTCCTGAGGCTTGATCCTGCCGCTTATCCTGTGTATCATCTGAACAGTTGTGTAGGTGTCGTAGTTGACGAGTATGAGTGGAACCCCCTTCTCCTCCGCCTTAGCCATGACCTTGGAGCTGGGGTATATGCCTCCAGTCAGCACCATAGCGACTGTGGGGGTCTCCAAGACCGACAGTATAAGGTCGGACCTATCTCCTCCAAGTATCACAAGCTTGTTTGCAGACCTCCTAGCGTAAGTCAAAGCAGACTCGCACCCCATAGCCCCTACGAGTATGGTGTCGTAGGTTGCATCAACCTTATCCGTAGCAGCCAGTATCTCGCCCTTGAGCGCTTCAGCTATCTCCCTAACATTAGGGTTTAGTAGCCCAGGAGTCTCGGGGATCACCCCGTAGACCTTAACTCCTCTCTCCTCTAGGAGGGGCACCATGTCCTCCTTGACGTGTTGCTGGAGGTAGTAGGGGGTGAAGTTGAGGATTACTCCTTGAAGCTTAGCGTTAAACATCTCTATGAGCCTCTTCTCAGCGAGCACTTTATCGACGAACTCGTCTGAAGAGGCCTTCACGACCAGCAGGATGCTTGCTCCAAGCCTAGCCGATATCTCGGGTGCTGAGAGCCCAGCTGACAAACCCATCTTTGTGTCTCTCAAGCCCCCTATCACTACGACATCGAAGCCCTTCTTGACCTCCTCGTAGGACTTAGCTATAACGTCCATACCTCTATCCCTGATCTTTATCAACTTCTCGACGAAGTGCATGTCGACTATTATGGGGCACAACACATCGTAGGAGTGGGGTAGGTTTAGCACGCTCTTCATGAGTATGACGTCCTCGTCCATGGGCCTGCCCTCAACCGACGTGCCGGCCCACCCTATGGGCTTCATGTAGCCTACTCTAAACCCCTCATCTAGGAGGCATAGGGACAGTCCTAGGGCAACTATGGTCTTGCCAGCGTAGACGTCGGGTGAAGTCACGTATATTCCCTTAACCATCCTCACCACCATATCTTCGCATCCACAACTAGACATCCCTTAAACTTCTCATATACGAATAGCGGATTAATATCGATTTCCTGAATTTCTCTGAACTCCATGGATAGCATGGAGATCTTCAGGAGGGTCTCGACAACGGCCTCGATGTCTGATGGAGGCTCGCCCCTAAAGCCCTTGAGGAGCCTGTAGGCCTTAGTCTCCATTATCATCTCCACGGCTTCACTCCTAGTCAGTGGGGCTAATCTAAATGAGACGTCTCTGACGAGCTCTACGTAGACTCCTCCAAGACCGAACATTATTAGAGGGCCGAACTGAGGGTCTCTGTGCATGCCGACTATGACCTCCTTCCCCTGAGGGGCCATGGAGCTCACGACTACGCCGTAGACAGCTGCTCCAGGCATGAACCTGGCGACGCTGGCCATGATCTCGTGGTATGCGAGCTTCACCTCAGCTGGTGTTAATAAGCCTATCTTGACCCCTCCAACGTCTGACTTGTGGGTTATGTGGGGTGAGGCTACCTTCAAGACAACTGGGTAGCCTATGGCTTCAGCTGCCTCAACAGCCTCCTCGTCGCTTCTAGCCAGTATTGTGGGGGCTGTCCTTATGCCGCATGCCCTCAGGATCTCGCAGACCTCGTCCGGCATCAAGAACTTCCTCTCATCCCTCTTGGCTCTATCCAAGATCTCCCTTATCAAGTCCCTATCTATGGGATACCTCGGGTAGCCCTCCCTCAACCTCTTCAGCTGCTCCTCCTTGACCTCCTCGTACCTTATGAGGGATGAAAGGGCTTTCACGGCTCTCTCAGGGGTTTCGTAGTTGGGTACCCCGCCCTCCCTAAGGATCGATATGGCTTTTGCCAGCCTCACCCCACCCATGAAGCTCGCGACGACGGTCTTACTGGGGTTCTTGGACTTGAAGTCTACGAGGAGCTTCGCCACCTCCTCGGCCTCAGTCATCGCTTGAGGGGTAAGTATGACCACGAATGCGTCTAGGTCCTCCCTGCTCGACAGTATCTTGAGAGCTGCCTCATACCTATCAGCCTTAGCATCCCCTATGAGGTCTATGGGGTTGTGGATTGAAGCTGCTGGCGGCAAGACCTCTCTAAGCCTCCTAGTTATCTCAGCTCCGAGCTCAGCCAGCCTGAGCCCGAGTCTACCACAGGCGTCGGCGGCTAGTATTCCAGGGCCTCCAGCGTTTGTTACTATGACGACGCTTCTATGCTTGGGTATGGGCTGAGTTGCAAAGCAAGTTGCTGAGTCGAAGAGGTCGTCTAGGCTCTCAGCCCTTATGACGCCGAACTGCCTAAACGCTGTGTTGTATGCGACTTCGCTTCCAGCCATTGAGCCAGTGTGGGATGAAGCAGCTCTGGCACCAGCTTCCGTCACACCGGACTTCAGGGCTACGATGGGCTTCTTGACTGAGACCTCCCTAGAGACCCTTATGAACTCCTCGCCCTTGTTTATGCCCTCCAAGTAGAGGACTATCACCTTGGTCTCAGGGTCTTCCGCTAGAGCCCTCATGTAATCTATCTCGTCTAGATCCGCCTTATTGCCCAAGCTGATTATCTTGCTGAACGCCAAGCCATCTATGGGAGCCCTATCTATGAGAGCTGTTAGGAGAGCTCCGCTCTGAGAGACTAGTGATATGTGTCCCTTGAGAGGCATTAAGTGGGCGAAGGAGGCGTTGAGCCCTATCGACGTGTTTATGTAGCCGAGGCAGTTGGGCCCCAAAACCCTCATTCGATACTTCTTCGCTATCGATATGAGCTCAGACTCCCTCCTAGCCCCTTCGACACCCGTCTCCTTGAAGCCAGCCGATATCACGACGAGCACCTTGACTCCAGCCGAGCCGCAGTCCTCGGCTACTTCAAGCACTCTCTCTGCTGGCACTACTATGACCGCCATGTCGACTGGCTTACCTATATCGGTAACCCTCGGGTAGCACTTCAAGCCGAGCACGCTATCAGCTTGAGGGTTTACTGGGTATATCGCGCCCTTAAAGCCTCCTTCAACCACGTTTTTAAGGACTGCGTGGCCTACCTTTCCCTCTCTCCTCGAGGCGCCCACTACGGCGATCGACCTTGGGTTTAAGAGAGGCTCGAAGCCTCCTTCTTTGAGGGACTTGCTCAAGCTTTAATCACCAACAGCTGAGGGAAGCTCTTAAATAGCTCATAATCAATTCAAGGAAGGGCTAAAAAAGGTTAACTCAGCTGAGTCGGGGTCGAAGCTCTTGCCGTCTAG
>Ga0180302_10000726_pt1 | contig 15037 bp, 19 predicted proteins | sample GuaBasSediGuay17_FD_121794 | JGI IMG/M metagenome (GOLD analysis project Ga0180302, IMG submission 121794) | Subseafloor sediment microbial communities from Guaymas Basin, Gulf of California, Mexico - Guay17, Core 4571-4, 12-15 cm | ecosystem: Environmental > Aquatic > Marine > Hydrothermal... | reverse complement strand
CTCTAGGTTCACCTATTTCACGCGTAAAAACTACTTCTACCCAGATATGGCTAAGAACTTTCAGATATCGCAGTATGACGGTGTAGGCGGGGCACCTATAGCTAAGGGCGGTTACGTGGATTTAGGTAACGGTAAAGTCGTGAGAATCAGACGCCTCCAGCTAGAGGAGGACCCGGCAAGGCTCGTCTACGAGGGGACTATAGACACGGCCACCGCGACCCTGGTAGACTACAACAGGCATGGAGTAGCGTTGATCGAGATCGTTACAGAACCAGATATAACGTCCCCCGAGGACGCTAGGCGGTTTCTCCAGAAGCTCAGGTCCATACTGGAGCATCTAGGGGTTTTCGACGGTGAGCTGGAGGGGTCGATGAGGTGCGACGCCAACATATCCCTCGAGGGAGGCGTCCGGGTGGAGATCAAGAACATCTCGTCGTATAAAGATGTCGAACGGGCCTTAAGGTTCGAGATAACCAGACAGAGTAGCCTGATATCGAGAGGTATTAGGGTCGTTAGGGAGACTAGGTTCTGGGACGAGCGTAGGAGGGTCACCGTCTCGCTTAGGGTTAAGGAGACCGAAGAAGACTACAGGTATTTCCCAGAACCCGACCTACCGCCGGTCGTGATAACCGACGAGTTCATAGACGAGGTTAAACGTAGCCTACCGATCCTACCCGACGAGAGGAAACGGATATTCGTCGAAAAATACGGGGTATCCGAGCAGAACGCGGAGGTCCTCGTGAACGATAAGGCCTTGGCCGACTTCTTCGAAGACTGTCTTAAACACTATGGGAAAGCTCAGGAGCTAAGCAACTTACTCGTCGGGGACTTCCTAGCTCAACTACACAGTTTGAACCTATCGGTTAGAGAGGTTAAGGTTAAGCCGGAGTATATAGCTAAGCTCCTTAGGTTGCTGGATAAGAAGGTGTTAACCGGGCATCTAGCCAAAGCGGTCCTTAGAGAGATGCTGGAGACCGGTAGAGACCCTGAGGCGATCGTCGAGGAGAAGGGATTACGTAGGATAGGCTCCAGAGAGGAGCTTGAAAAGATAGTCGACAGGGTGTTCAGAGAGAACCGGAAGGCCGTCGAAGACGCTCTAGTAAACGAGAAGGCCGTCCACTTTCTAGTAGGCCAAGTCATGAGGATAACCCGCGGCAAGGCAGACCCGAACCTAACACGTCAGATAATAAAGAACAAGCTTGAAAAGGTTAGAGCCTCTAGAAAAGCGTAAGACCAGTTAAGCCCGTTTAGACCATCCATTTTCCGTAGAGCTTTAAAACCCGGTTCATCTGCTCAGGATACCTATCGCTCAATATGCTTAAGGCCTCTGGGACCGAATGGGTATCGATGAATGTTTTCAGAATCCTAACGACTACTTCGAGGTTGTCAAGGCTTCCGCAAGGAGTTTCCACGATTATCGGGGTTCTAAGCTTGAGTTTAGCCATGAGCACTGGCGAGACTAAGCCTATCAATACGCCTTTTTCAAGCTCCACGAGCGGAGGTACGCCTTTTAACGTGAACCTATCGGGACTAACTAGGTTTCGATAGCTAGACGATTTATAGCAGTGTAGTTCTACGTAGACATCTGGTTTCAGACGCCCCACAAGCCGAGCAAGTCTTCTACCCGCCTTCGAATTCAGATATTCGGGGTCTAAGGTCGAGATGTATCGCCCCATATAGAGGCACGGCACTACCACGGCGGAGCCTTTTCTAGGGCCTCTTAGCTTAACCAGCTTCTCGAATATCGGCTTAGTCGTTCGACATTCTCTACCGTGAACACCGCCTACGAACAGTCTAAGTGGTCTAACGCCATCTCCTTCGCTCTTGTAAACCTTCAAGGTCTCACCCTAGTTCGTCTTTAAGATCAGCCCTTAAGACGAGGGTAAAGTCCGTTCATCCCGTCTTCTGATAGGGCTTAAGATATTTCACATTTACCTTCGCCGCTACGCTCCACAGGTTTCCGACCCTAATCCTACCCACTTGCCCTAGGAGCATCAATGCCTCCCACCTGTCGATGCCGTAATCTTCTTCCATCCACCGTATAAGCTCTGTGAAAGCGGTCTTTATAGCGTCTCTGAGGCCTCTGCCAGGTGAGGTAGACACTAGGCACATTATCTCATCATTCGACTTAACCCTAGGCCATCTGATAGACTTACCCTTCAATACCGTGACGGTTAAAGTTATTTCCGCAGGCATCTCGACGGCCGTACCGGATATCTCACCGTCTCCTTGAACCGCATGCGCGTCTCCGATGTATAGAAGACCCCCTTCATGAAAAACCGGAAGATAAACTTCAGCGCCTACGGTTATGTCGGGGATATCCATGTTACCTCCGTTAGGCCCCACCGATAGGCTACTAGACATCCCATAGAGCTCGGGTTTGGGGGCTGTACCTATGGTGCCTATCATCGGTCTATACGGAATAGCCAGCCTGTCTGAGAAGTAGACGAGGTCTTCTTCTATACGGCATATCCTCGCCGCGGAGGGTATCTCGACCCCCGTGAACCCGATAGCATGGTCTCCTATGAAGTAGCTTCCGGTAAACCCGGAGAAATATGTGACGCCTATGTTTATGCTCGGCTTTATGTCCTCGATCCTTACGACTAGACTATCACCTTCCCTGCAATCCTCTACGTATATCGGGCCTACGACCGGGTTTCCATAGGGGGCCTTGCTTCTATCCCTCACATCACCCCTATGTCTAATCTGACCAGAAGCAGCGTCTTGAACCTCAACTATTATACGTTCGCCTGGTTTAACCCTCAAGACCGGTTCATAGAGCGGGCTGAGAGCATATCTTAGACCGATGTCCTTATAGGATACCCTCTTAACCAACTCTTATCCCCTCTATAGAACTGGTAAAGTCGAATGCATCTCATATATGGTTGTTCATCCCCCGGTGTGGGTAACGTTTAGAACATACTTCCACGGCTATTTCTGACGTGGAAAGATGGTCCTGGTAGCTGTAGACGGTGGTAAGACGAAGACGACGTGTATAGTATTCGACGAAGACGGCGAACTCCTATCCACAGCCTCCGCAGGACCGAGCGGGGTGATGCTAGCTTCAGACCTAGTGAGGAGAAACGTTTGGAGCTCCATAATAGATGCGTTGTCTAAAGTCGATCTCACGGTGGACTCCGTGGAGGTATTCTCCATAGGCTTGGCCGATATAGATACTAGGAAGGACCTTGAGAGAGCCTGGGTCATCGTCAAGAATCTTCCGATACCGTCTAAGGCCGACGTAGTGGTCGAGCACGACGCGGTCACGGCCTATTACGCCGTAACCTACGGAGACCCCGGAGTTGCCGTCATAGCCGGGACAGGTAGCATAGCCTTCGGTATGAACAGTAGAGGTGAGAGGGCTAGGGCTGGAGGGTGGGGATGGGTTTTCGGAGACGAGGGAAGCGGATACTGGATAGCCAGGGAGGCTCTTCAGGCGGCTGCTAAGGCATGCGACGGCAGAGGGGTGGAGACTAAGCTACTCGATGCGTTTATGAAACGCTTCAGGTTGGTGGAGCCCATAGACCTTATGGAAATCGTCTACAGGGTTATGGGAGGAGACTCCACTAGGATAGCCGAGTTAGCCGTCCTAGTAGACGAGGTTGCAGAGGCCGGTGATGAGGTGGCTATAGACATCTTAGACAGAGGGGGAGCCGAGCTTGCCTCGGCCTGCTACGCCGTGGCCTCGAAGCTGGATATGGTCGAGGAGCCTATAGTCGTCGGAGCCGTCGGAAGTGTCTTTAAATCTCGGATCCTCCGAGATAGCTTCTACAGCCGTCTCGAACGTAAGCTTAAGAGAGCAAGGTTCGAAAAACCCCTCATAGGCTACCAGCCCGTCATAGGCTCAGCCGTAATCTGTTTCAGAAGGCTCAACCTCAGAGACATCCGAAGTAGGGTGGAGAAACTTAGGAGAGGCCTTGAAGAACTTAGCAGGTAGGCAAGCCGCTTACAGAACCTTTAAAGAATCGAATACTTTGAGACCTCCGCCGGGTACTGCGAAGGGAAGTCTCTTAGATTTTATCAGCTCTACTACGGCTTCTAACCCCGTGGAGATTTCTTCTGGTTTATGCGCATCCGTCGACGAGGTCACGGGTACCCGTAACTCGGACATGAGCGCTACTATCTCCTCCGATGGATATAGTTCATTTACAGGATGCCTTAGACCCGCCGAACTCACCTCTACGGCCATCCTCAACGTTTTAACAGAAAGTAGTATGGGTTCTATGAGGTCGAGGAAGCTTCTCGACGGTTTAAAGCCGAATCTCTTTACGATATCTAAGTGCGCCACTACGTCGAATAACCCTGTTCTAACACCGTCTAAGAGGAGTTGGTAGTATCTACGGTAGACCTTGTCGACCTGTTCTTGGCTTAGGCTTCTCCATACCGGGATCGATTCGGGGATGTCGAACTCGAAGCCGTCGACTATGTGAACCCCTATAAGCGTGTAGTCCAAGCTGTGACGGTAGGAGGCGAGTATCTCCTCGACGCGTCTGATACCGCCTGGTGTGTAGTCGACCTCTAAACCGCATTTAACCGAGAGAGGCTTGAACAGGCTTGCAGCATTTCGCATCGCATCGATATACTCGTCCAGCCTCTCAGGGTCTAGAGACCCTGGACCCACACTACCGTCGTCGAGGATTATCAAGTGGTCTGTGAATCCTATCTCGGTGAGACCGCTCTCGACGGCTTTTTCCAAGTATTTTACGGGCTCAGAGGAGCCGTCGCTCATGAAAGTGTGGACATGATAGTTGGCCCTAAACCGCTTCAACTAAACCGCCTAACAATAGCTCTTTAAAAGAGCCATAAAACGATTGCCCCTATACTCCTCATCCATCGAGTTTCATCAAGACCTCGCTCATTCTATCCACAAGCTTATTAGCGTTTTTAAACGCCTCCTTGTCTCGTAAGATCTCGCCTCTTTCATATGCGAACCCTGTGACCCCTCTGAAACATAGGATCATATCGTGTTTGAGCATGAACGAATGTATCGCTGCTATAGCGAGCTCGGCTCCATAACCTCTACCGACGACCACTGCTCCGCCTACGACGTTTTTAAGCCGACCTCTCAAGCTCCAAGTCCGATCCATGAACACTTTGACGCAAGACGATACGTTGTTAAAGTATACTGGAGACGCTAAGACTAGAGCTTTCGAGGATAACAGCTTGGGAAAAACCGTTCTTGAGAGATCATCTTCTAGAGAACAATAACCGGTTTCAATGCATCGCCTACAAGACCTACAGAACTTGATGTCTAAACTACATAGGTTTATGACCGTTACGTCAAACCCACGGTCTTCGAATAAACGGGCTATATGGCGTATAAGAGCCTCGGTATTGCCACCAACCCTGGGGCTCCCGTAGAGACATAAGACCTCGACCACGAGCCTACACCGATTTTAGGTGAATCTAAAAACCAGCATTAAACGTTATCTCACATTATTATGATTAAGGTTTTTCAGAAACCGCAGGTGTATTCTAAACATGAGCCTCATGGATAAGGTCGCGAGGTATAAAAAGTTGGTATCTGAAGTCGAGAACTGTAGAAAATGCGAGCTATGGAAGACGCGGAAGTATCCGGTCGTAGGGGAGGGGCCTCTCGACGCGAAGATCATGCTCGTAGGTTTAGGACCCGGCTACCATGAAAACCTTCAAGGTAGACCGTTCGTGGGAGCCGCTGGAAAGTTCCTCAACCATCTTCTCGAGCTTGCAGGCCTCGATAGGAGCGGGATATACATCACAAACGTGGTTAAATGCTATCTCCCGGATAACAAGGCCACAGAGGAGCAGATAGAGGCTTGTACACCCTATCTGGACAGACAGATCGAGCTTATAAAACCCAAGCTTATAGTGGCTTTAGGCTCCGTAGCGGCTAAATACCTACTGTCCAAGTTCAAACTTCCATACAGCTCCATGGGTAGGTTGCACGGGAAATTCTACAGAGTAAGAAGCTTGACGTTAGACTTCGACTTAGCGGTGATGTATCATCCAGCTTCAGCCCTCTACAACCCGTCTATGCGGATAATCCTAGAAAATGACTGGAGAAAGCTTGGAGACTACATAAAGTCTCTAAGGTTTTAGGGAGCTCTTCGATCTCCTGGGCCTATGTGACCTATGCTCGTTTGAACGATCACGCATTTTAAACCTTGGTCTTCTAAAACTCTCTTAACCCGTAGCATCTCGGAGACTGAAGGTCGTTTCAGGTCTCGTCTTCTGAAAGCTGGGAAGTAGTCTAGGACCGTAACTTGGATATGGGGATCTATGGACGCGATCCTCCGCCCAGCTTCGGCAATCTCCTCGACGCTTATGAGCTTAGAGTTGTAGATTAAACCGACACCTAGGTAGACTCTATCCTGGTATTTATCGTAGATATACTCCACCGCCCTCCATGAGGTTTCAAGATACCTAGCGGCCTGCTCCCTATCGCTTAAGCCCGTTATACGCATGTAGGTCTCGACGTTAACGGCCTTAGGCTCGACGCCTATGTTGTTACAGCCCGCCTCTACAAGCTCGTCCACATAATCAGGCGTAAGCAGGGTACCGTTGCTATCCAAATGTCTTCTAACCCTAGGACCGACAAGCTTCGAGAGAACCTTGAAAAACTCTACGAGCCATCTACGGTTCAAAGTAGGCTCACCCCCGCTCACCGCAACCCCTCTAGTTCCATAAACTCTTTGACAAGCCGCTAAGGTCCTCGCGGCTTCTCTGGGCGTCAACGCTGGACTCGAGTTATCGTAGGTCACGCTGTAGTTTTGACATTGTGGACATCTAAGGTTACATCCGGCAACCCATATGGCCGCCTCGACGTATGATGAGTAATCGACTTCAAACCAGGGGGTAGCCTTACCTCCGACCCTATGGGGTTCTGGGCCGTGGACTATACGCATGGGCTCCAGACCCTCGACATCCGTCGATACTACCATGCCGTCCTTAACGGGTGTTATGCAACTCCGTTCGAGACGGCCGTCTATCAGAACTGCGCAACTCCAGCATCCACCCGTTTCACAGGATAGCGAGACGCCTTTAGAACCCGGCTTCGAGAAGCCATACCCTACAACCTTGAGAGCCTCGGCTACCGTTATCCCGCTCGGGACCTCATACTCCACCCCGTCGACGCGTATGTTTATGCGTTCGACCCGCTTCGTTAGGTATGTAACATACCTTGCCTCATAGGGGCAGGCCCAGTAGCATGCCAAACAACCCACACACTCGGTAGGACTATGACAAATCGAAACGCTTCTGCAGAAGCCGCAACGCCTACATTTAGACACGTCGACCTCTACCCTTCGCACTCTTATCTTCATCTACACGAGGTTCATATAGACGATCTTAACGTAAAGGTTTCCCCATCAGAAAGAGCAAGACTTATCTGCATCTTAGACCTACGCTTTTCAAGTTTATGAAATTTGGAGCGATGAACCATCCTTCGAGGGACTTCGTAAAGGAGATTAAAGTCATAGGTGAAATGGGTTTTGACTACGTAGACTTCACCGTCGAAGGGCCCAAGGCCTTACCCGAGGACATAGAGAAGCGGATCGACGAAGTTAAGGATACCCTATCGTCCTACAGCTTGGACGTGGTCGGGCATACGGCTTGGTTCCTTCAGCTAGCCCATCCATACGATTCCATACGTAGAGCGTACCTAGAGGAGGCTTTGAAGGCGTTGGATGTCTTAGCCAAGCTCGGGGCATATAAGGTTACATACCATCCCTTCTTGATGGTTTCTAGCGCATACCGTAGGCAACCCTATAGGACTAAGCTTTTAGAGCTTATGGCATCTTCGTTCAGAGCCTTAAGCCGTAGAGCCTCAGACCTCGGAGCCGTAGTAATGGTCGAAAACCTAGACGGAGGGAAGATATGGAGCCTAGAAGAGTATAAGTTCATCGTCGAGGAGGGAGAGGCGTATTTCCACTTAGACGTTGGGCATGCAAACCTAAACTCTGAAAAGCTTAGGGTCGAGGAGTTTTTGAAAACTTTCACGCCAGGGTCCAAGCTGATACACGTACACGTATCCGATAACGTCGGGGGCTCTGCGGCTAAAGGCTGGGACCTGCATCTACCGCTAGGGGCTGGACGGATAGATTGGGTCAAAGTGTTTAAACTCTTAAGGAGCTATGGATACGACGAGACCGTAACACTAGAGGTGTTCTCAAAAGACCGGGATTATCTGAAGCTCAGCCTCGAGAAGGCTCGGAGGTTCGCCTAAGCGGAGAATGCTCTGAGACGGTCTTACAGGCTGATATGCAGACGAAGCTTCGGTCTGAATAAGTCTCTACGGGGGTTTCGACCTTAGCCTCGTCCAAGGGGCCATAGGATAACGACGCTCTAACGGATTCGACCTTGAAACCCGCATCCCTAAGCATACCGATTACCTCCTCGACCGTGTAGAACTTAGCCATCCTGTAGAAGGGGCTTTCGGCTTTTCTCGACTCGTAGAACCGGCCCCACTTAGAATCCCTGGGGACTATGCATAACGCTAAGACCCCTCCGTTTTTCAGAACCCTCCACGTCTCCCGTAGGGCCTCCATAGGGTCTTCCAAGAAACACAACGTTACTACCATAACTGCGTAGTCCAAGATGTTAGATCTAACCGGTATATATTCAGACACCCCTCTGATCGATTCTAGGCCTTTCTCTTTAGCCTTATAGAGCATCTGACGTGAGGGCTCTAGGGCTATAGCCCCTAAGATTTTTGTGAAGAAACCCGAGCCTGCGCCGATGTCGATGCCTAAACCATGGAGCCCGAGGCTTTTCAGACACCTAGCCTCGTTCTCAGCCGTTATCCTGTGACGCGTATACCAAGAGTCGTAGCGGTCGGCGTACCTGTCGAACACCTCGAAGCTCCTCTTTCTACTCGAATCCATGTTCCTAAGCCACCTCTCTAGTAGGCCTCTCAAGAACCATGAGTTTTTTATCCATGAATCTATCTAGGACCTCTTTTACCGTAGAACCCTCGAGTAGATAGATCAAGACCAATCCATCCCTTAGCGTATGATAAGCGATCTCACCTATCTCGCTAGTCACCACAGCATCTACACCCTGCTTAAGTAGAAGCTTAGCCGTCTTCAAACCTGCTCTAACCCTATCCTGGCTGTAGGGATTTTTGACGACCGTTAAATCCATAAGCTCCTTATCCTCTAAGTTGACGGTTGCTATGAGTATATTCTTAGACCTACCGAATCGTTCAGCTGGCCTAGAGCCCAACCCTACGTAGTGTTCTATGGGAATCGCCACCTTTTGAACGGGTTTCTCCGTAGGTTCGACGTGGATGGTTATATATTCAAGCTCCCTAACCTTACTTTTTATAGCCTTCTCAAGCTTATCGGCTACTTCATGCGCCTTCTCGACGCTTAGACCCGGTTTAACCTTTATAATGACCTCGCCGAATAGGAAGGAACCAGACTTACGAAGCTTAAGGTCTCTGAATCCTATAACACCTTCCACAGATCCTATCGCTTGCATAACTTTCTCCTCGACCGTTTTACTAGGGCTAACGTCCATCAGAGCGTAGACCGCATCCTTCATTATCAGGAGACCCGTGTAGAAGACCGGGATCGAGATCACCGTGGTGAGGACTCCTTCGACGTAAAACATCTCGGTATAAACTACGAGTAAAATTCCTATGACCACAGAGACCGCGAACAAAACGTCGACCATCTTCTCCTTGGCTATGGCCGATATCGACTGAGAACCTATTCTCAAGGCGACCTTTTTAAGATAAAGAAATAGGAGAGAAGAGATTAAAGCCGAAGACAACGCCACTATGGTAGCTTCGAAGGGCATAGATATGGGCTCGGGCTTGAAAAACGTTTCGAAACCGTCGAGCAGAACCTCATAGGACGTATAGAGTATGAACGTAGATACGAGTAGGGACGCTAGGTTCTCAGCCTTATAGTAGCCGTAGGGAAACCTACCCGTGGGTTTCCTCTTCGAGAGAAACAATCCAAGCCACGTAGCTATCGACGTCACGGAATCCGCCAACCCATGTAACCCGTCGGCGGTCAACATAGTGATACCGGAGAAGACACCTACCGTTATCTTCACAAGGCTCAACAAACCGTCTATGGTCAAGGCCACCTTAGCCGCTTTCTCACCCTCCTCGATTCTGAGACGGCGGTCTATCATCCCATCAGCTCAGCTTCGATTTAGACTCATCTCCTTCGCCAGCATCTCCGCTAAAGCCTGGATATCTAAGGCAGACGGGGCGTCTGGGTCGTAGCGTATGACAGGCTTTCCTCGAATATAAGCGCTCATCAACCGCTTATCGTAACGTACTTTAGCCCACCTGAGACCGCACTCCTGTAGGTACCGTTCAAGCTTATTATGAGCCCCGCCAGGTAGTCCATACTTGTTGACGACCACTATCTCAGGTTTACCCAAGGGGGTAACGAGCCTATTAAGCCTCTTGAGGTCTAAGAGACCTAGACTGGTAGGTTCCGTAACGGCTACTATGATGTCTGAGCTGTTCAAAGCCATGAGAATACCCTTACCGGTTCCAGGGGGAGTATCTATCACTACAATCCTGTAGTTCCCCCAGATCCTTTTGGCGTAGTTTAAAGCAGCCTCCATAACGTCATGGTATTTACGGTCGCCCGGTCTGAGTTCGCCTAAGACTAGATGCAGGTCTCCTGCATCAGCCTCCTTAACCCAGCCTGTTAAACGGTGACCACGGCTTATAGCCTCCTTAGGGCATACATACATGCACATCGCACAGCCTTCACATAAGGTCTCTATGAACGATAAACCTGCGTTAGGTATCAAGAAGAGCGCGTGAGTCGGGCAGTGCTTTACGCATGTACCACATCTGACGCACGCGTCCTTGTCTATAACCGGTTTAAACGACTTAACCTCCTCTACGGTTTTAGGTTCGACGTTTAGTAGAGTATACGTACAGGGGTTATCCGCATCGAGGTCTACTAGGAGCACGCGTTCACCCGTCAAAGAGCTTAAGGCTAAAGCCAAGTTGACGGCCACTACCGTTTTACCAGTACCACCCTTACCGCCTGTAACCGTTAGTACGGTCACCTAAACCACCCTTCTCTAAACCTATCGAAGCACTTGACCAACGCTTCCGAGGCCTTTGAGGCCGGAGAATACTCTAGGAGAGGTACAGCAGACGTATAGGCTTTGACCACCGCATCGTCATAGGGTACGTATCCTAAGACTTCGACTCCAAGCTTCTTCTCGACCTCAGCGGTGAAGCCTGGGTTTAAGTTATACTTGTTTATTATCGCAACCGTCTTGATGCCTAGGGTTTCAGCGACCTCTAGAAGCCTGAGGGAGCCCTTCAGAGACTGAGGAGTGGGCTCTACGACCGTTATAAGGAGGTCTGAGCCCGCTATACTAGAGACAACAGGACAACCTATACCCGGCGCGGCGTCTACGACCCTGAATTCTACCCTCTTTTCAGACGCTATCCGGTATGCCCGCTCCTTAAGCTCATAGACAAGCCTACCGCTGTTACCTTTACCAAGCTCCAAGTCTCCGGTTACAACCGTGATCCCGAAGGGGGTCTCAGAGGCATAGATGTCACCCGTCTTATCCTCGATGAGGGTTATGGCTTTAACAGAGCATACGACGGCGCATGTCCCTAACCCTTCACATTTGGAATAGTCTATGACTGGGCCTTCAGGAGCCATATGTATCGCGTCGAACTCGCAGACCTCGGCGCACCGTCCACAGTTGAAGCATATAGACATGTCTATCGCAGGTATGTATGAGCCGTAGAACTCCTCACGAACGACCTCCCTCGTAGAGCCTCCTAAAGCCATTAAAAGATCAGGAGCCTCGACGTCGGCATCTACCGCCACAACTTCTTCACTTAAGTTCCTTTTTAAGTACACGCATAGGTTAGATGCTACAAACGTTTTACCTGTACCACCCTTACCGCTGGCTACGACGATCTCCATGGCTAATACACTAACCTAAGCCTTCTAAGTGCTTCTTCAATAGTTACACCGGGTGGAACCATCTCGACCTTAACGCCCGCCTGAGATAGAACCATCATTATATTCGGTCCAAGGTGAGGGGCCAAGACAAGCCTAACGCCTGAGGACACTAGCCACTGTCCGACCGCTACCCCAACCCCCCTGGCGCCTGCGGCTAAGAGGTTCTGGATGGAGCGGCTATCTACGGCTTTACCGTCCTTTAGGTCGACTATCGTTAGGAAAGGAGCCCTAGCGAACCTGAAGGATATCCTAGCGTTCAACCCGTTTCCATCGTCTGTAGACGCCGCGACCCTCAACACACCAGGCGGTGGAGGAGGAATAGGCTCTAAGGCCTGCTGAGGGAATGGCCCAAGACCCATCCCCCTACCCATACCTCTTCCCCGGCCATAACCGCCTCCTCGACCTCTACCACGTCCATAACCTCCGCCGTAAGGTGGATAACCCGTGGACATCACCTCCTAGCAGAGAATTAGAGCATTTGCTAGAAATAAAAATTTGGGAGAAAAATGCTTACGCCGCGGGCTTAGCCGTCGGGGCCGTCGGGAACATCCCCGGAATCATTTCTACGAATTTAGCCCAGATGTCCATCCATATCCTGAACATGTAGAGGTAATACATCATCCCTATCCAGTAGTAGAAGGCGGTGAACGGGTCGAAGGGTGTCCACGGATACCCATATCCGAAATATGGGTAGTATGGGTATGCCATGCTCCCTACCTCCTAGCGTCTAGTAGGGGTATATATATGGCGTCCACGGTAGGTATGGTCTATAGAGCCACGGCGCATACGGAGCCATGTATGGAGCATAGTACGGTGCGTAGAAGCGTGGATAGAACCCGTAGCCGTAGCCCCATGGGTATCCGAGAAGCCACCAGCAGGCCCCTCTACCGAATAGCCAGCCGGGTCTCTGCCATGGAGGTAGGTAGCTGAAAGGTCCACGTCCAGGCCATGGTCCAAACCATCCTCCTCTACCTCTCCCTCTACCCCATCCACCCCATCCAAACCACGCCATTTGACCACCTCCTATTTTGTTCAATATCTCAAAAATAGACTCGGGGGATATAAACCTTACGCACGCTAGTAAGGTTTAAAAAGGTCAGGGTTTAAGGCTGCCCCTCCTCTAGAATCTTCTTCAGCTCCGCTATACGTTCCTCGACGCTTCTTAGCTCTTCCTGTAGGTCTTGTAGGTCGGCCTCTAAGTCGCGCTTGTATTCCTCGAGCATCTGAAGCTCCTCCTGAGGTGTTCTAGGATAGGGAGGTGGCATCGCGTAAAACGGTGGTGGATAGAAAGCCCATGGATATGGATACTGCTGATAGGGATATTGCTGATAACCAGGCTGAGGCTGTTGGACTTGTGGCTGCTGCTGTTGAGGCTGTTGAGCCGGGGGCTGTGTAGCCGCCGGTGGCATAGGCGGAGGCATCGGGGGCATCATGTACCACCACCAACGCGTTCTCCTACGTCGACCGTATCCTGCCAAATTCTTCACCGTCTAACAGTATGAGAAAGCCCTTGTAATAAATTTTGTGCGATAGTTTTTAATTGCCAGTCTAGGAATCTTTATAGGTCGAGGGTCATCTTTTTATGATGGCTGGGAGCCCTATGGCAGGCAGAGCTTGGAGGTGGCGTTGGGGTCTTAGAGGACCAGGTAGACCGCCGAAGCACAGGGTGATAAGGTCCAGACCGGGTAGAGTTCTGTTCGTCCCGATGGTGGGGGAAACCCCCTTATCTTCTGGAGAGCCCATTATGTTGAAGCCCGACGAGTTCGAAGCCCTCAGGCTCGTCTATCTAGAGGGGCTTACCCAGGAGAACGCGGCTCAGATGATGGGGATCTCTAGAGGAACCCTCTGGAGGGCTTTAAACAACGGTAGGAGGAAACTCGTCCAAGCGATAGTCGAGAAGAGGCCGCTAGAGATATACGGGGAGGGCTAGGCTAGAAGACCTTATATATCGGATGGCTTCTCGTCAGCGGTCTCACCCCTTGGAATCTCGCATAGTAGGTGATCATAGCGTCGATGAGAGCACATGCCGGGAATATACGGGGCGCCTTAGAGAGACTCCCGTAGATGATGAAATCTGCTCCCATGGATTGAACGAGAGCAGCCGCAGCTCCCCTGCAGGAGTCTATGGCTGAAGGACAGTATTCGCTTCTACCCCTCCACCTCCCCACAACCCCTATGGGTGGGCAACCGGCCGGTATGCCTAGGTCCTCTTTGATAAGCCTTAAACCCGCCGCGGTTAACCCGATGCTCGGGATATCTAGCACGGGTGTGAGCACAAGGGGTTTAGATACTCCATATCTCTCGGTCCTCTCAAGTAGATCCGTTATGATCCTTAACATCCCCTTCGGCGTAGGGTCTCGGGGGTTGAAGGCCTGGACTATGGCTGCTTCGAGACCCATCTCCCTTATCGCCTGAAACTCCTCCTGGGTGCATCTGAAGTTTAGCGAGTTGTAGATGACCCGATTTTTTAAACCAACCTCTACAGCGTGTCTTGAGGCTTCGACCCTAACCGATGGGTCCACACCGTTAACGAGTATGGGAGAGTCTGTGACAGAGGCCACGAAGTCTATGTAGCGGTCTAGGGCCTCGACGGTCTCACCCACGACATCGACCATGCATGGATTACCGGTTCTATCAGAGTACTCATCCTGGAGGTTTATGAGATGTTCAGCCCTTCTCCGGTCGAACACTCCCTTGACAGGGTCTTTTACTATTTTATGACCCTTATGGAAGATGCTGCCTATGAGCACCGTAGGCAACTGGCCGGGTTGCCCACCGAGCTTAACCCCAGCCACGTCGAAAATCTTCTGCTCTTTTGCAAACTTAAACAGATTAGACACCGATTTATAACATACTAAAGACACTAAGGGATAAGGTTTTCACAGCCTTATATAGGGCCTGTTTGAGCCATGATAAAAAGGTGGAAGGCTTTAGGTATGCTATGTCAAAGCAGATGAAGCTATTTCGGGAAGAGGTCTGGAAACATCTCTTTAGCCTTCTCGGTAAGGAAGTAGAGCTTTGAACCAGGAGGTCTGCCGATTATGCCTTGAGATAGAAGAAATCTGTAGCCTAGCCGTTTTAGACCCATCTCT